>Ga0310811_10010603_pt1 | contig 11907 bp, 12 predicted proteins | sample YCmetagenome_FD_207642 | JGI IMG/M metagenome (GOLD analysis project Ga0310811, IMG submission 207642) | Soil microbial communities from experimental microcosm in Duke University, North Carolina, United States - YC | ecosystem: Engineered > Artificial ecosystem > Soil microcosm > Unclassified ...
CCTCGCGGACAGTTTGGAAATGATGAAATGGGACCGGGTCTACACAGATGCGGCCATCACTTATTGCAAAGACCTTTACCAGGGCAGCGGCATTTACAGCATGATCAGTTATGACGGGATTTCCCCGTTATATGAGGAGGCCGACTGTAAATTCCTGCTGGACAAACTGACCCATATCGGGTCGGCGTCGCAATTCAAAGAGCTTATCGATAACCTGGAACCGGTCCAAAAAGAATATCAATTCCTTCAGGACTCCCTGTTTGCCACGCTGCGGGAGAGCAACCCTACCCGCCAGCGCCAGCTGGCTGCCGCCATGAATGGATACCGATGGATCCGCCATCACCGGTTCAGCCGCTTCATCGTGGTCAATATTGCTTCTGCTACCCTTCGTTATTACGAAGGAGACAGTGTAAAGCTGGGTATGAAGATAGTGGCCGGCCAGCCTTCCAAACGGACACCCCGGTTTGCCGCCTGGTGCGACAAGATCATCCTTTACCCATACTGGAATGTTCCCCGGAAGATAGCCGTTAACGAGCTACTGCCGGTCTTTAAGCGATCGCCGTCCATGGTGGCCATCATGAACATGCAGATCATCGACGGACAAGGCCGGGTGCTGGACCCTGCCCGTATACAGTGGGAGTTGTATAACAAGGAAAACTTCCCCTATAGCATGCGGCAGTCCACCGGCTGTGACAATGCCCTGGGAGTTATCAAATTCGACATCAACAGTCCCTATGATGTCTATATGCATGACACGAATTTCAAGCTGGCATTCCTCTCCTCCCGTCGCTATTACAGCCATGGGTGCATCCGGCTGGAAAAACCCATCGAGCTCGGCAATGAGCTGCTCCACGACCGGCTGGACACTACCTTCCTTCGGTCCTGTCTCAAGGACCAAAAGCCCGTGACCTTATCCCTGGACAGACCCGTTCCCGTATTCGTGGTATACTTTACCGCCGAGGCGGATGCGATGGGAAAGGTCAACTATCACAAGGACGTATATCATTTATTGAAATGAGGACGGTCAGCTGATAGTTCCCCGGCCGGTTATAATTTTATTATCAAATTCATTTTATGGAAGAGTTAAAAAAAGCGGAAGACCTGGTCGAACACGCAAGAGAGTATGTGAATACCCGTGTCGACGAGATCAAGCTGACCGTAGCGGAAAAGAGCTCAAAAGTGATAGCCTTTGTCATCGCCGGATCAGCGGTGAGCCTGGTATTCGCATTCTGCCTCTTCTTCGCCAGCATGGCCCTCTCTTATGAGCTGGGCAACCTCCTGGGCAAGACCTGGCTGGGATTTCTCCTGGTAGGGGCATTCTATTGCATCCTGGGCCTTATCGTCTGGGGCGCCAGGGAAAAATTGATCCGTTTACCGGTCATGAATGCCCTCATTCATCAATTATTCAAAACCGATGTGGAAGATGAGAAAGATTAAACGGATCACCCATTTGCGGCAGGAGCAGAAACGACTCCACCGGCGGGAAGAAGAGCTGGCGAAGATCCTTCACGAAGATTGGAAGGCTATCCGGAAGGATTGGCAACCCGGCAACCTGGCCCAGGAGGTTTTGTCCTCCGCCGGTGGTTGGATCGGCCGGACCCTGTTATCCGGGATCTTAAAAAAATCCCGTTCCTAGCCATCGGCCCCTATCCCGATCTCTTCTTATAGTTTAGAACAGCCCAGCCATTAAAAAATATGGCGAATCCCAGCACCGCTAGGATATGCGGGCGTATGTCCGCCATCCCACTACCCTTCAGCACCACCATTCGCATAACTTCAATAAAATAGGATACGGGATTGAACCGGGCTATCGTTTGCGCCCAACCGGGCATGCTTTCGATCGGCGTGTACAGACCACTGAGCAAATTGAAGATCATGGTTACAAAAAAGGATACCAGCATCGACTGTTGCTGGGTTTTTGCATAAGTGGACAGCAGCAGGCCCAGTCCCAGTATAGCCATCAGGTAAATACCCGCAAAGGCGTAAATGGTAAGATAATGACCCAGCGGTACAATGCCGTATACCCACCTGGCGATCAGCAGCCCCATGGTCAGCACCGTCAGCGCCATGATCCAGAAAGGGATCAGCTTGCCCAGGATAAACCAGGTCTTTTTAATAGGACTGACGTTAATCTGTTCGATCGTGCCCATTTCAAATTCACGGACAATATTATTGGAAGCAAATGAAGACCCGATCATGGTGACCAGCATCACCAGGATGCCCGGGACCATAAAATAACGGTAGTTCATATGGGGATTGAACCAGTCGGAGTAGCAGACCTCTATCGTGGGCTGGGGCAGGGTCCGGGAAAAGGGGACCCACTGGGCCCGCGCCTCCTGGTTGAAATTCTGCAGGATGTTTTGTAGATAGGCCCCGCCCAGCCCCGCCTTGACCCCATTGATAGCGTTCACGGCCACCAGCAGAGTTGTCTTTCCGTCCTTAACCAGGTCGGTTTCAAACCGGGCCGGGATCTCCAGCAGGAGGTCGGCCTTATCTCTCCCGATAGTCGCCAGCGATGCCGCATAGGATGTACTGTAATCCGTCAATCTGAAATATCCCGAAGCCGTGATCTTCTGGATCAGCCGGGCGGAATAGGTGGAATGGTCATGATCCACCAGGCTGAGATTGATGTTCTTTATCTCGTAATCCGCCGCCAGGGGCAGGATCAGCAGTTGGACGATGGGCATGATGAACAAGATCCTGAAAATGGCAGGGTCCCGCAGGATCTGCCTCAGCTCTTTCTGCAGCAAAAATCTCAATGTTCTCATTCGAGCCTGATTTTAAAATTTTTAATACTGATCCCCAGGAAAAGCAAGGTCATACCGGCCAGGATGACGGTCTCTTTCCAGACCGCCGCCAATCCCAGGCCTTTGATCATCACCGCTTTGACGATGATGAAGTACCATTTGGACGGTACGACGTTCGAAAGGACCCGCAAGGGAAAAGGCATATTTTCTATGGGGAATAAGAAGCCGCTGAATAATAAAGTAGGCAGGAACAGGCTCATCATGGAAGTGAACATGGCTGTTTGCTGTGTCTTTGCCGTATTGGAGATCAGCAGTCCGATAGAAAGGGAAGTTCCGGTAAACAACATACTTTCTCCCAACAGCAGCGTTATGCTGCCCGTTATCGGTACATCCAGCGCATATACGCTCAGCAGGAGGATGCTGACGATGTTGAGGAAGGAGATCAGCAGGTAAGGGACGGTCTTGGCAATAATGATGCGAAACGGTTTTAAGGGAGACACCAGCAGGACTTCCATGGTGCCCATTTCCTTTTCCCGGACAATGGCAATGGAGGTCATCATGGTGCATACCAGCATCAGCACCAGGGCCATGACCCCGGGCACGAAATTGTAAGCGCCTTTTAATTCCGGGTTATACAACATGCGTACCTGCGTATCGATCCGGTAGGGAAGGCCCTGTCCCTGGTTGAGGGACTGCTGGTAGTCATTGATGATGAAGGACGCGTAATTCGTGAGGGTATTGGCCGTATTCGGGTCGGAGGCATCGGCCACCAGTTGGACCTGCGCATGATTGGTATGCAGCAGGTCGGCTCTGAATTGACGGGGGAACACGACAGCCAGTCGTATCTTTCCCTGCCGGAAGACGGCTTCAATCTCTGCCGCCGAGTGAATGACGCGGATGACCTCGAAGTAACGGCTGGCATCTATCTTTTGTATAAGGGCCGTAGTGGCCGGATCCCTGGACTCATCTAAAATGGCGATGCCCGAGTTCTTCACTTCATTGGTGAGGGCAAATCCATACAGGACGATCTGCACGATGGGCATCCCGATAAGGATGAACAAGGTCCGTTTGTCCCGCCAGATATGATACCATTCTTTCCGTACAAAGATCAGGAACTGTCTCATCTTCTCTTTTTATTTGGCATTATTCGTCTCTCCTTTTGGCCGTCCTGGCCAATTGAAGGAATACCTGGTCCATCGAAGGAGCCGCATACAGGTCGATCAGCCGGCCCGGGGAATCCAGCGCCTCTATCCTGCCATCCACCATAATACATACGCGGTTGCAATATTCCGCCTCATCCATATAGTGCGTCGTTACAAAGACGGTAATACCTTTGTCGGAGGCTTCATAGATGGTGCTCCAGAACTCCTTCCTCATAACCGGGTCTACCCCTCCGGTCGGTTCATCCAGGAAGACGATGGCCGGATCATGTACAATGGCAATGGAGAAAGCCAGCTTTTGTTTCCATCCCAGGGGCAGGGACCGCACCAGGCTGTTTTGCTGCTGCTCCATGTGCAATTGTTCAAGCAGGATGGCCGTTTTTTCCCGGATACGGTTGTCGCTGAGGCCGTAAATACCTGCATAAAAACGGATATTCTCCCGTACGGTCAGGTCCTCATAGAGGGAGAATTTCTGGCTCATGTAGCCGATATTCTTTTTGATGGATTCTGTCTGCCGGTAAATGTCATAGCCGGCCACCGTCGCATCGCCCGAACTGGGCAGGGAAAGCCCGCACAGCATGCGCATCGCCGTCGTTTTACCAGCACCGTTAGCTCCCAGGAATCCGAATATCTCCCCTTTCATCACATCGAAGGAGATCCCGTCCACGGCAACAAATTGCCCGAACTTCTTGGTAAGTTCATGCGTTTTAATAACTTTTTCGTTTTCCATATTCATTCGTTCATTAATGCCATGAAACAGTCCTCTATATCCGGCAGGATCGTTTTAATTTCCGTATGGGTATAATCCCCGTCCTTCAATATTCCTTCCAGGAGTTCGCGGTCATTGCCTGGGCTCTTAAAGGTTAGGTGATGATATTGCCCGAAAGGATAACAGCTTTCCACGGCCGGCTGCCTTTTCACATCATTCAGAAGACGATACATTTCTGTCGCCTTTACGGCCCACAATGGCTTCGGAAATGCCTTTCGTACGCCTGCCGGAGAGTTGACCGACAGGATCTTCCCCTTCTGGATCAGCGCCACGCGGTCGCAAAGACCGGCTTCATCCATATAGGAAGTCGATACCAGGATCGTGATACCTTGTTGTTTCAACCGGCGCAGCATTTCCCAGAACTCTTTCCGGGAGAGGGCGTCAACTCCCGTGGTAGGTTCGTCCAGGAAGAGGACATCCGGCCGGTGAATGAGAGCGCAGCTGAGGGCCAGCTTCTGCTTCATGCCCCCGGAAAGTTGTCCGGCCTTACGGGTTTTAAAAGGTTCGATCTGGCTGTAGATATCTTTTATCAGCGCATAGTTCTTTTTGATGTCCGCATTAAAAATGGCCGCGAAGAATTCGAGGTTTTCCTGTACGGAAAGATCCTGGTACAGGGAGAACCTGCCCGGCATATACCCCACACATTGTCTGATCTTCCGGTAATCCTTTACCACATCGAATCCATTTACACTAGCCCTGCCTTCGTCGGCCAACAGGAGGGTATTAAGGATCCGGAACAGCGAGGTCTTGCCGGCTCCGTCCGGCCCGATGATGCCAAATATCTCTCCCTCTCCGGCCGAAAAGGATATACCGTTCAAGGCGGTGATCGTTTCCTTTTTCGTGTGGTATCTCCGGACGATATTTTCCACGACGACTCCTTTCTCCTTTTTTGCCGGCTGCTCCATAGTAAATAAATTATTTTTTAGGAAGGCCCTGCCCTGGCCGCGTTGCCTTTGCCAGGGGTATCTTTATCCCGACCATCTCTTTGGCCGCATCTCCGAATCGGACTTCCCCATACATTCCAATTTTGATATAGCCGTCATTTTTTACATGGATACGAACGGCATAGACCAGGTTGGCGCGTTCTTCGCGGGTCTGGATGGTCTTGGGAGTAAACTCCGCTTTATCGGAGATGGAGATGATCCGGCCCGGATATTCCCGGTAGCTCTCCCCGTCGGCATCGACAAAGACGCTGACGGCCTGATCTATTTTCAGGCCTGACAGTTGCGTCCCCGACACATAAGTCCTTAAGGTAACGAGGGATAGGTCGGCTATCTTATACAAAGGTTTGCCGGCCGCCGTCACTTCTCCCGGCATGGCGTATTTGGCAAGCACGATGCCGGCCACGGGATTGATCACGTTGGTTCTTTTCAATTGATCTTCGATCTGTGCGACAGATCGCTGCAAAGGCAGGGCTTCGCTCATGACGGTATTATTCTGTGTTCCGACAGCGGATCTTTGCACCAGGATCTGCTGTTCGTTCACATCGATCTGTTTTTCCAGCAGGCGGATCTGGTTATTGTAATCATCCAGCTGTTTGGTGGTGGCTGCCTCGGCCCTGATCAGCCTCTCGGTCCGGTCCTTCTCCAACAGGAGATTGGCCAGCTGGATCTTCTGGGCAGCTATCTGCTCGCGCAGCAGCTTCACCTGGGGGGTGACATCCGCAGTCTTTTTCTTCAGGGAGTGGATGGTAGCAATGACCTGCGATTTCTGTAATTCCAACGGAATGGAATCGATGACGGCCACGATGCTGTCTTTGGCAAGCAGGGCCCCTTCTTCGACATTCAGCGTGATGATCTTGCCGGAAACTTCCGAGGAGATGACGGTTTCATCGGCCTCGAAAACGCCCTCGGCGTCGAATACCTGCCGGTGAAGGCGGCAGCCCGATAATAGCATCATCAGGCCTAACGGTAAAAAGGAGGTTTGCATTCGCATAAAAAAATTTTATGGGTTACCATTCAGGTTCTTATAATTGTACCCTGCCTGGAGTAATTGCACCTTGTGCAGGATGCGGGCCTGTCGGGCCTGGTCCTCCGCATTGACCTGCGTGATATAGTCATGGGCGCTCAACACCCCCTGCTCCAGCTGGGCGGCCGCCGCCATCCGGACCGATGTCCACAGCCGGATGATCCGCTCGTCCGTCCAGAGCAGTTCCATGAGCTTGGCCATCTCCCCGTCATACTGCTTTTGGAGGAGGCGGGTATTGAACAGAAAAGTTTCCTTTTGGTTCTCCAGGGACCTTCTGCCCAACGCAGACAATCTCTTTTCATTTCTAAGGGTATAAACGTTGCCGAAATTCCAGGCCAATCGCAAGCCCCCGATATAATAGAAAGCAAAGTCATTGCTAAGCATATTCAACCCCGGGCGTCCATATCCTCCCTGGAAAAAAAGGCTTAGCCGGGGCCTCAGACGGGCACCTGACAGGTTATCCTGCAGGTCAAAGGTTCGTTTCTGATAATCGTATAACAACAGCTCCGGCCGGCGGACCACATCGGTCAGCAGGGGATCGGAAGGGGTCTCCAGCCGGGTTGATTCATCCAGCGGCTGATCGATAAAAAGGCCCAGCATATTCAACCAGGCTTTCCGGTTTGACTTTTCTTCCACCCGCGCCTGTTCCGCCTGAAGAAGGCGGGCACGGAGTTCATCCACATTGCTCTTGTAAGCCAGGCCGTTGTTCAGAAGGGCGACCGTCTTGTCAATGCCGTTCTGTATATCCTCTTGCAGCAGCTCGTTCTGCTTCATTTGCTCATCGATCAGCAGGATGCCGAAAAATAGCTGGTTCACCCGGTCATAAAGGGCATATAAGCTGACATCCAGGTTCTGTTCCTGCACCAGCTCATCGGTCTTTTGGGTCTGTTGCTGATTCCGGATCAGTCCTCCGTCATACAGGGTCTGATCGATCTGGCCATATAGTTTATATTGATCCTTGCTATATTGCGGAAAGGTGATACCCGCGACAGGCGACTTGAAGGGAAGGGTCGTGACATCCGATTGCAGGGTGGCCTGCCCGGCCAGAGTTAACTGAGGCAAATAACCTTTCGCTGCATTTGCCACCGAATATTCCATGGCCTTCTTCAGCAGCTCCCGTTGTCCCGACAGCGGATAATGTTGCCTGGCAAGGGAATGAGCTTGTTCAAGAGAGAGAGAAAGTCCCTGTCCGATGCAGTTGCCGGCCGCCCAGGTCCACACCAGGCAAAAAACAACCATCGTACGACAGATAATCTTTGGTCTCATGGAAGTTGGTTTTAAGAGGCAAAAAAAGGTTGATCGTCCGTCCGTTCATACCGTCCTGTTTTTTCTCCTGCAAGGATCCGGAACGTGACGCCCTCGATCCTGTTCAACTCATCCGGACGAAAAGGCCAGTCACGGGAGAGACGGACCGTCTCGCTGGGTATCATGGGATAGATGCGCCGGTGCAGCTGCTCCAGGGCTTTGGCGCGTAAAAGGACGTCCTTCAATTCTTCGAAAGTACCCCAGACGATAACACTTTGCCAGTTAGCCATATTCTCCTGGTGGTCTACTTCGAAGCATACCCGGGGATTTTTGCGCATCATCTCCAGCTTCTTCCCTTCACGGGTATGGCAATAAATATATTCGCCGTCATAGGCATAACTGATGGGGACTATATAGGTGGAATTTTCATCATGACACCCGATACGCCCCACGATCTCGCTGTAAAGCAATGATTCTATCTGCTGCATGTCTAATATTCCCAGCATGGCTTTAAATTTATGTTCTCCAAAAGTACAGGGATGGGCCAGGCCTTTCAATGACAGAGATCACCACTCCTATTGATAAAGTTCATAAGCACAGCGGGTGGGATATATTATCATTGCTTATAAATTGATCAGTTATGGCAGCCATTATTACCATCACATTCAATCCCTGTATCGATGTGAATGTTACCGTTCCGGCACTGACACCGGAAATCAAACTGCGCTGTTCAGATGTCCTTTTGCAGCCCGGAGGCGGAGGCATCAACGTTGCCAGGGCCATCCGCAGACTAGGCGGTGATGTCACCGCCATCTATCTGGCAGCAGGCGACTCCGGAAAAGAACTGACCGGCATGCTGGAGAAAGAGGGGGTGTCCTCCGTCGTTCTTCCCATCCTCGGCAAAGTGAGAGAAAGCCTGAACGTAGTGGACAAGTCCTCCGGACTGCAGTACCGCTTCATTTTGCCAGGTCCGGCCATTTCAGACGAGGTATTGGAGGGCCTGCCAGGCATCATCGACCTTCAGGACAACCTGGAATTCATAATCGTCAGCGGCAGCCTCCCGCCCGGACTATCAACCCGGATATTCGACGAGCTGGCCGCCATAGCCGGCAGGAAGGGCATCAGGCTGATAGTAGACACTTCGGGACCCGCATTGCAGGCCGCTGTTGCGGCAGGCGTTTATATGATCAAGGCCAGTACCGGCGAATTGTCATCGTTGGCGGGTGGACAGGGAGGTAAGGACATTATCGATATTACATCCCTTGCCCAACGGGTGATAGCGCACAGCAAATGCCAGGTGGTCGTCGTATCGCTTGGTGGGGAAGGGGCCCTCCTGGTAACAGATGGATCCGTAAAAAAGATTTCGCCGCCCGCGGTGAAGACCGTCAGCACGACGGGCGCCGGGGACAGCATGGTGGCGGGTATCGTGTGGAGCCTGTCAAAAGGTAAAAGCCTGGAGAAGGCGGTAGCCTACGGGTGCGCCTGCGGCACGGCCTCCACCATGAATCCCGGCACGACCCTCTTTCGGCCGGAAGACGTGGACAGAATAGTTGCCCGCGTACATATAGACGGGGGCCGGACGGAATATGTCACCGACGACCAGAACTATAAAATATTATAAGCGCAACATTTCCATTTAAATTGCCTGCCATGAAGAAGATATTGCTGATAGAAGACCATGAAGATTTGCGTGAAAATACCGCGGAGATACTCAGCTTATCCAACTACGAAGTCCTGAAGGCGGAAGATGGAAAAGAAGGATTGGAAATGGCCCGGAAAGAACGACCGGACCTGATCATCTGCGATATCATGATGCCGGTCCTGGACGGATATGGCGTCAAAAATTCCCTGCAGAAAAGCCCCGATCTATCGGATATTCCCTTTATTTTCCTTACGGCCCTGGCGGACAAGGATGACATCCGCAAAGGCATGAGGGCAGGGGCGGATGACTACCTGACCAAACCTTTCGAGGGCATCGAATTATTAAAAGCCGTGGAAACCTGCCTGCGCAGGAAAGATCGACACCAGGAAGCGCTGACCCGCAGACCCGCCAGGGATCGGGCCCCTTCCGCTACCGGTGATACGACGGCAGATCAGCCATTTGATCTCACCGGAAGAGAGATAAAGGAATATAGAAAAAAAAGCTTGGTTTATGCGGAGGGACAGCGTCCAACGAATGTATTTCACATCCTGAAGGGAAAAGTGAAGACCTACATCAGTCATACGGACGGGAAGGAGCTCATTACCCGGATCGACGGCCCCGGCGCCTTTATCGGATACACCGCCATGCTGGAAGACGTCAATTACCGGGACAACGCACAGGTATTGGAGGATGCGGAATTGATCCTGATTCCCCGCCAGGAGTTTTTGCAATGGATGGGCAGCAATGGGGAAATAGTCAGGCAATTCATCCGCCTGCTGGCCCGGAATGCAGCGGAAAAAGAAGAGGGCCTGTTGAACCTGGCCTACAACTCCCTGCGCAAACGGGTGGCCAACGGCCTCCTGCAGGTCCTGGACGGGTTCAGGACCGCCGGCGCGGGAGCGGACGCCATCGACATTTCCCGGGAAAATCTCGCCCATGTCATCGGTTCCGCTACGGAATCACTGACCCGGACCCTCAGCGAATTTAAAGAGGAGAAGCTCATCGATATCCGGGAGGGGAAAATTTACCTGTTAAATGAAGGAAAATTAAGAAACCTGGTAAATTAAAAAACCCCTGCCGTTGAAGGCAGGGGCGGACCGATCAGATTACTTTGTCCATCGGCTTACTTTACGGCGATATGCCTGGAAGACAGCTTCTTCGCGTCTTCCGTTTTTGGCAATACCAGCTTCAGCAACCCGTTGTCATAGGTAGCGTCGATCTTGTCCTTATTTACCCAGTCCGGTAAGGTGAAGCTGCGGGAGAAAGAGCTATAGTTGTATTCTTTTCGGGTATACTTTTCATCTTTTTCTTCCTTTTTCTCTTCGGTTTCGGCGCTGATGGTGAGAAGGTTGCCTTCCACATCGATGGTAAAGTCATCCTTTTTCATCCCTGGGGAAGCCAGATTGATCTCATAATGGTTTTTATTTTCCACTATGTTGGCAGCAGGAATATTGACGGGATTAAGATTGGCCAGGAGAGAGCCGCCGCTGTTTTCGAACAGGGATTCCCAGGGTCTGAAGAAATCGTTGAAAATAGAAGGGATCCCTTCTCCTCTTCTTGCGAGTGTTTTGTTTGACATAAAATTCTGGTTTTGTATGTGAAGAAATAATTTCTTTCACAAAGGTATTCCGTCAGGAGGTCAGCAACCACGACGGGCGTCAGGCCTCGGGATGAACCTGGTCAATGTTTGCCGGCGTCGGTGGGAAATATAATTTCCGGTAATATTCGTCCGCCATCCGGTCGCTGTCGAAATAGGGCAGGATGTCCCGCATACCGGCCCGCAGCATGGCCGTCCAGCGGGAGGGATAATCGTAATAGAGGGGGACGATCTCTTTTTCCAGCATAGTATACAAGCTTTCCGCGTCTTCATCGTCCTGCTGATGGTCCGGAAGGGAGGAGTCTGACGGCGGTATGACAAAGCTATTGACGGAAGCCCGGGCAAATTCCGGGAACCATCCATCGGGGATGCTGACATTGATCGCACCATTCATAACAGCCGTCATGCCGCTGGTACCGGAAGCCTCATGGGTCAGCCGGGGCGTGTTCAGCCAGACATCCGCACCCTGCTTTAATAATTTCGATAGTTTCAATTCATATCCTGCCAGCACGGCGCAATTGGCATAGGACTTACAGACATGTACGATCTTGTCGAATACTCCTATGGCCGCATAGTCCATGGGATAGGGTTTGCCTGCCCATATAATTTGTACGGGCCTTTCCTTGTTATTCACCAGTTGATCGAAACGGTTCATATCCTGCAGCAGCAGGTCGGCCCGTTTGTAGCCCGTAAACCGCTTGGCAAAAACGATGGTCAGGACATCCGGATGAAAGATTTCTCCATTCTGGTCGGCAACTATTTCGAAGAGCTGTTCCTTG
>Ga0310811_10010604_pt1 | contig 11906 bp, 12 predicted proteins | sample YCmetagenome_FD_207642 | JGI IMG/M metagenome (GOLD analysis project Ga0310811, IMG submission 207642) | Soil microbial communities from experimental microcosm in Duke University, North Carolina, United States - YC | ecosystem: Engineered > Artificial ecosystem > Soil microcosm > Unclassified ...
TTCTTTATTCTTCACAACAAAGCGCTTCGTATCTGCGCGGACGATAATCTGGCACCAAATCTGCTCGCCTGCTCCGATAGAGCCCATATATTCCAGCATAGGAGTAATAGGATCGATACGTTCATTTTCTTCAAGCGATCCCACAGCACGATCAAGTCCCCACTCGACATATGTTTTGATCGGATAGACTTCTTCCTTGCCACTGAGTGTGATGTTTGCACTGAAGAGCTGGATGGAAGCTTCGGGAGAAAAATCTGGCACACTGGCAGCATAGTCAGTTACTTCAGTTACTTCAGCCTGAGGGTACTGCGCATAAATCTGAGACTCGATAATATTTTTAAATGCTATAGGAGTACGAATATAAAAATGCACTGCTCCTTCGATAGAAACAATTTCCAATGAAAAATAGTTGCGCACTCTGCCTTGCCAGTATTTTTGATACCAGTTGCCGTGTCCGCCGGCTTGATAGAGCGAATTTAATACCAGCTCCATAGCGAGCGGTGATTTGAAGACTTCTTTCGGCGGTTTTATTTCAAGCAATGTCCACTTGATAGAGTCTAAGAATATAGTTTGGATGTATGACATCCAGAGATTCCATGCAAAGAATGCGAGTATAGGGAGAGCGATAATGAGAGTGATCGCATTAAAAATAACTGACGGAGCAATAGTTTGCTGCATGCAAACAGTATAGCATTAAAATGTGATCGGTGTACGAGCGGTCAGCGAAGTGCCGTCGTATTGCACGGGGCCAGTAACGATAATATAGCCGGTGCCAGGTACAGGGTTGCCGGTGATAGGAAGGCTGCCAGAAAATGTGGCCGTAGTGTCGCTACTTGCAGCCATAGTGATGCGAGTAAGGTCAGACATTGGCGCGCCAGTACGATCAACCACTTGCGCAGTAAGAATAGTCGCTAGCGGATTAGTATTGGTACACGGCGTCACGCTGCCCACAAGTGTCACTACGCCATTGATGCGCTCTTTGCTCTTTGGCCGAGACAATGTAATAGCGCACTTCGGTGCAGTATTCTGCTGTGTTGTAGTGCTTCGGCGAGTAGATTGCTGAACCGGCGTAATAGGATTGCCGCTCAATACAGCGAGAGCACCTAGGCCAAGGATAACAAGAAGAAGTATTTCAACGCCTGCCAACTTACTACCGCCAGATGGAGCGTCTGCCATATTATTTCTTCGCTACGGTATATGTACCGTTGTCTAGCTTAGTAAAATACTTAGCGTTCTGAAGATTAACAAGAATGGTGTTCTTTTTGAGGAAGCGCTCTTTCAATACGCGGTCCACAACTTCTTCCTTGGTCAAAGGACCTTCCTTTACCAAAATTTCTTTGATGACATCGCGAACAACGCCAGGCTTGTAACCCCATTCAGCGAGTGCATAGTAGCCGCGGCCAACAAGCACAAAGCGAGGGTCTTTGATCAATTCATTGTGAGTCGTCGCAACATGAGTCTTGCGACCGAATGTATCAACGATAGCTTTCGCTACTTCACGGAAGTGCATTGGTGAGCCGTGCTTGCGCATCATCAAGAATGCGTAGTCTTTGATGCCGCGAGTCTTAATATTCTGTGATTCTGAAGGACCCCATTCACCAAGCGGGTTCTTGCCGATCTTCTTTGAGATATTCAACCAGCGACGAGCAACTTCTTCGTTCTTGTACTGTGCTGCGACACCCTTGAGTTCAGTCAAAAAGCGCTGAACAAGATCATCTTCACTGAGGAGTTCTTTGTCGTCGAGGCTCTTGTACACTTTGTGCAATGCATCATGAATAACATCTGAGAGTCCTTGGTCGATAGTCCAACGAGTTTCGAAGTGGTCGTCTTCCTTGAGCTTCTGGAAATCTTCACCGAGCACCATATAGAAACGGATGTGGTTCTGAACAGACTTGTCTTTAGAGACGTAAGACAAAAAGTCATCTTCATGCACCATGCTGCCCATAGCAGAAACAAGTTCTTTCAATTCATTGAAAATCTTGTGTTCAGACTTGAATGCATCGCTTTTGCGGATAGCGGAAATAGCAGAGTTTTCGATCTGTCGAACACGCTCGCGAGTGATGCCGTATTTCTTGCCGATAGCCTCAAGAGTCTTTGAGTCAGCATTGTCTTCAAGCCCATAGCGGTTGACGATGATGTCATGAGCGCGATCCTGAAGATTGGAAAGCAAACGCTTGGTGACTTGTTTTGGTTTGAAGCTAATAGTTGCCATTTTTTGTCTCTATACGTTATTTAGTATCTTCATACTTTATCATGGATATAAAAAAAGTCAAACAAGTGTCAAGGGAGGCTAAATGAGTCGTCTAATATCCCCTACCGTCAGCACTACCATGAGAAGCAAAAGGAGTAAAAAGCCAATTGAGTGAATAATAGCAACGGTATTTGAAGAAAACTTGCGACGGAAAATTGCTTCCAATAGGACCACGACCAGACGGCCTCCGTCCAATGCTGGGAACGGCAGAATATTGATAACCGCCAAATTTACTGAAATAGCGGCTGTAAATGCCAATAAATAGGTAAAGCCAATACTGGCCGCACTGCCGATTTCCTGAGCTAGACCTACTGGTCCCACCAGACTGCCTCCGGTATTGTTGTGATGGAAAAGGCCGGCAATAAGGAGCGCCAATGTGCTGAAAATCTCTCCCATTGTGCTCCATGTTTGCTCAAGCGCAGCCTTGAATGCAGTGAATATGGGCAAGCGTTCTGACTGAACCGGTTCAACAGCCATGCCGATCACGCGAGCCATTCCCTCACCTGTTGGAGTAATAGTCGTGGACTGAGACTTTCCAAGGTGGTTGTATGAAATAATAATCGGACCTTTACTGTTCATCACTATTTCATGCAGCGATTCGGTGGTAATTTCTCCCGTAAGCGTAGCATTGCTTGCTACTACTGAAGTAATAACATCTCCTACGCCAAGCGTGCTCTTCGCTGTAGCAGACCCGGGCACGACACTGACAACAGTAGGCGCCCCATGATCACTAGTAACAGGAATACCGATACTATAGGCAGCGGTAAATAAAATAACCGCTAACAAAAGATTGCAGATCACGCCTGCTACTAATACAGCGCTTTTGAGATACCACGGTTTGGTTTCAAATTGCTTATTCAGAGGAATGGTTGTTTCTAGACCATTCTCTCCGGCAATTTTTACAAAGCCTCCGATTGGTAATGCATTGATAGAATATTCAGTTTCGCCTTTTTTCCAAGAATAAATGCGGGGCGGAATACCGAAGCCAAATTCTTCAACGATCATGCCGCTCTTGCGAGCAACGAAAAAGTGGCCCCATTCATGAACCAAGACCGTCACGAGAATAACAAGAATAAATAGTATGACAACCATATTAGTTTAAGATTTCAGATTCTTTCTTTTTGAATAATGTTTCGAGTTCTTCATTGGCAGCATCTACAAGCTTCTGGATATCTTCTTTGGCATTACGCTCCGCATCTTCAGGAAGCTTCTGATCTCGAAATGTATTCAAAATACTTTCGCGACCCTTGCGAATAGAAATTCGAGCATCTTCAAGACGTTCCTTGGCAAGCTTCACGAGCTTCTGACGAGTCTCGGTAGTCAGCGCAGGAATGATGACACGAATACCGGCATCATCCACAGCAATAGAAAATCCGAGGTCAGATGCATAGAGCCCGCGCTCAATGTCCTTGATCTGTGATTTGTCCCACGGTAAGACACGGAGAGTCTTTGGGTCTTCAATATTGATAGAAGAAACATTCTTCAAAGGCTGCGTAGAGCCATAAGCTTCTACCATTACACCATCTAGTAATCCCGGTGCTGCCCGGCCTGTATGGATCTGTCCATACTCCTTCGCCAACCATTCCTGAACCTGTTTTGCTTCTTGCTTAAAAGGATTTGTGTCGTACATAGAACGGCATTATACCATATTGTTTCAAACTTAGGAGCCGGGCTCCTCAGTGTTGCTTTTTGAGCATGAGATGATACAGTACAAAAAAAATGAATTATGAGAAATTTTATTAAACAATTCTTCCCTGATTCAAGAGAACAAAAACCATTACAATCAGATGAACCCGTTAAAGAAGAAGTAATCGAAATCAAGAAAGAGTATCCCACTGAAAGACCGCTCTTCACCTTCAGATGCCCCCACAATTTTATGATGGGAACAGGATGGGTCCTGTACCCCTAACCAAAAAACACTGAACTACTGCGCAAGACTCATTGCGCTTTTTTATTTACAACACCATACTGGCGGCGTATTCGAGAATATATTTAGTCGGGAGGTTTGCTTTAAACAGCATGTCTTTAGCTTTGTAGATGATATCTGCTTTTGCGGGAGTAGAACGAACATAGGCTTCAAGCATATCGAGCATCTCTACCGCTTTGGCGCGGCGAGTGGCAGCGTCTTCTTCGGCATCGCTGGCAAATTCTTCTTTGATTTGCGCAAGTATTCCTTCACGAGACAGTTTTCCCACAGGTCCGACCTGTGGAATAGTGGAATCGTTATGAATAAGTGTGGTGCGAGAACGGATAGTAGCAGGCACAAGGTATGGATATGGCGTCATTAAGATAACGGTAGTATCAAGATCCGGCTCTTCAAATGCTTTGAGGAGGACCTGGGCAGCATCAGGGGAAAAAATAGAAAAGAAGACAATGAAGAGTCGTTGCTCGCCTGTTCCCTCATTTATAAATGTCACGAGATTTTTTGCGTGATCGACAGTGAAGCGCGCCGTAGAAAGAACATTGGTAAAAGGATAAGTAATAAGCGCATCTGCCACGAATGTATCAAAAGATTTTTCATCTCCCTGGAGAAGAAATGTTCGTTGCGGCGCTAAGTTAAAAATATCCTGGATATTCATACTATCGTTTTGAAAGAATAGAACGCTTATACTCATCAAGGTGACCGAGCAATACGCCGGTACCCTTCGCTACGCAATACAATGGATCATCAGCCAGTCTTACTTTTACTCCAGTCTGCTGTTCAATAAGTTGTGGCAGATTTTTTAAATTGGATGTACCGCCAGTCATGACAATGCCGTAGTCAATAATATCCGATGCCAGCTCAGGCGGAGTATTCTCCAAGACTGTCTTGATAGCTTTTATAATAATTTCCAATTCGTACTGGATAGCTTTTACTAATTCATTGGTACTGATGCTCAATGTCTTCGGCAACCCTGTGACAATATCACGACCCTTTACCTCTCCTTTCTCATCAGGCGTAACAGGCAGTGCGGAACACAATGTCTTTTTCACTTCTTCTGCAGTTTGATCTCCGATCGCTACGTTATACGTATGACGGATATAATCGATGATGGCTTGATCAAATTTATTACCAGCGCATTTTACTGATGTTGAAGCGATAATGCCCCCCAAAGAAATAACTGCTACGTCAGTAGTGCCTCCGCCACTATCAATGATCATGCATCCTCGCGGTTCGTTGATGGCAACGCCTGCGCCAAGCGCTGCCAGAATAGGTTCCTTCACGATGATCGCGGTGCGCGCGCCTGCCTTCATTGTGGCTTCAATAACAGCGCGACGTTCGGTAGAAGTAATCCCAACCGGCACAGAAACCAGCACGTCGGGCTTGAACAATGAAGAGCGCCCGAGCGCTTTGCTTATAAAGTAGTGCAGCATGGCATAGGTCACAGCATAGTTGGCAATAGCACCATCCTGCATAGGGCGATGAACAGAAACAGAGTCCGGATTCTTACCGATCATATCCTTGGCATCATTACCAATCGCTTCAATAGTGCGGGTAGTGCGATTTACTGCCACTACGGTCGGTTCGTTCAAAACAATGCCTTGATCAGCCATAAAGACGAGCGTATTGGCGGTACCCAGATCGATACCAAGCTTTTTCTTCCCCGGAAGTTTCCACATATGAATGACTATAGTATAGTGGCGTTGATGTATATTGCAACGGTCATTCCTATTGGCAAAGGCATTCCTTTTGACACACTGTCGTATTTCAGCACGCAGATCTTGGATGCGGGCACTATCGTACAAGTACCGTTTGGCAGACAGCGCATCAATGCCATCATCTCAGACTGCCAAAGCTTGGCCGAAGCAAAGACGGCAGTGAAGCAAGCGTCATTCTCTCTGAAGAAAATTACTCTCGTTATGGGCAAGGTCCCTCTCTATACTGCTGTCATGGAGGGCTTGCAAGAAGCGGCGGCTCGCACCCTCTCTCCTATTGGATCAATCGCCGGTGCTGTCATACCGAACATGCTCTTCGAATATATTACCGGAGAAAAAATGGTAACACTTTCTGAGGAACAATCTTCTATTGAGAAAAAGTATTCTGAAGAATCCGTTATTGGTACCACCATTGAACGTACAGACTATTATAAGCGTCTTATCCGCACCAGCTTTGCTGCCAAGAAAAGTATTGTATTCATCGCACCGACTATTCGACATTTGGAACAATGGAAGGCTGTATTGCAAAAAGGCATACCGAAGCATGTCATTTCATTTCATAGCAAGAATTCTAAAAAAGAATTGCGCAGCAGCTTTGCCACATTGAAGCAGAATGATCGTCCGCTGCTCATCTTTGTAACGCCGGGCTATAGTATGATCCCTCGCCAAGACATTGGCATCATTGTGGCAGAAGACGAGAGCAGCACACTGTACAAAACTAATGATCGCTTCAAGACTGATCTTCGGGTGTTCTTTGGGGCATTTGCCAAAGCGGGCGAGCTTCAGATGTACTGGGGTGATACCATTCCTCGCTTTGAAACGCTAGAACTTACACACAAAACACAGCTACCGCGAACCTTTGTACCAGAAAAGCTGACCATTGTACCGATAGAGCAATATCGGACTATCTTGCCGACAGAGGTCATAGAAATTATCCGCCATGCTGAAAAGAAGAAGCGACGACTCTATATATATGCCAATCGCAAAGGCGTAGCGCCGCTTTCACGATGCGCGGATTGCGGCACTGTCGTGCAATGCGAAGTCTGCAGCCTGCCAATGGTTCTTCGCAACAGGCGCAACGCCGAAGGAAATGAAGAGCGGTATTTCGTCTGTACGCACTGTGCGGCAACACTGCCAGCTACTCATACCTGTACGTATTGCGGAAGTTGGAATATCAATCCTGTCTCTATCGGCACCGAAAGCATCCGCGATGCAGTATCGGATATTGTCGGAGCGGAGTATGTCACCACTATTGATGACGACCTCACGCCAGACAGCAGTACGATCGAACAGCTGCTCACTGCCAACGAAAAACAGAAGTTCGCTATTGTTATAGGAACGATCAAGGTCTTGCCGTTTCTAAAAAATATCAATTACTGCCTCTTTCCATTTTTTGATCGACAACTTTCTACGCCGTCACTCTACACAACAGAGCAAGTACTGCGCTTGATCATGGAAACAAACGAAAGGGCTATTGATGGAGTGCTCCTCTTCACTCGCCAGCCTGACTTCCCTTTCATCAAGCAATTAGAGATGCAGAAGTTGAATGCCATCATTCATGATGAGCTGACAGTGCGCAAAGAGCTCGGCTATCCGCCATTCGGCAGCATTGTGAAAGTGAGCATCACTGTATCAGAAGGACACCGTCTCAATCTTGTTGATAAGATCACAAAATATTTTGAAGAAAATCCAGCGAACGCCGAGACGACTATGATGCCGGCTCGCCGCATTAGCGCAGGCAGCATGAAGGTTCTTCTGACCTGGATCATCAAAGCTCCGAGTACATATATAGAAGAAGAAGGTCCAGCCTTGGCGTCATTCCTGACTTCGCTACATTTTCCGTATGCCATAGAAGAAAATCCGGAGAGGCTGTGACAATTCCCATAGGTCTTTCCTATGGACTCCATAGGAAAGACCTATGGGAATTGTTGCACTATATAAAAACCCGTGTTATTATTGCACCCATGTCAATGATCAATGTAGAAATTAAAAGAAATGGCACCGAAAACGCTCTCGGCGTTATTCGACGCTTCTCACGCAAGATGCAGGAGAGCGGCATTATTCCAAAGGTGAAGGGCCAGCGCTACAGCAATCGCCCAATCTCAAAGCTTGCTGAAAAGAACATGAAGATCCGCCGTCTCGCACGCCGTGTCGAGATCGAACGCTTGAAAAAGCTCGGCAAGATGTAATATGGCAGTACTTGATACTGACAACATGACAGTATCCACGAAAGGCACGCTTCCCCGCGTGCCTTTTTTGGCTTTGAAAGAAAAAATCTTAGGCAAGACCTACGAACTCTCTATTCGCTTTATCGGACCCGCAGAGGCACAAGCACTAAATATCTTGCATCGCGGCAAAGAATACATTCCTAATACATTATCATTTCCTCTTTCAAAAAAGAGCGGAGAAATTATTTTGTGCAGCTCAGCGATGCGCAAAGAGTACAAAGATTTTGAAATGACATATGACAATTATCTTGTATTTATTATCATCCACAGCATGCTACATTTGAAAGGATACGATCACGGTAGTACAATGGAGCGTAAGGAGCAGCAACTACTAACACTTTTCACCTAAGACTAATGAAGCAACAACTTACCATCGGCATTGATATCGGCACCTCTATGACACGCGTCGTCGCGTGTACTCTAGATGGGGGCAATACATTGCCGAAGATCGCCGCATCGAGCAGTGTTGATACTCGCGGCATGCGCCATGGCTATATCACTAGTCGAGAAGAGGTAGCGCTCAGCCTACGCAAAGCTGTCCAAGAAGTTGAAAAGGAGATCGGTGCAAAAATAAAAAATGCTGCTATTGCTATCGGTGGCGTTGGTATCACTTCAGAGTACGCAGTGGGCATGAGCGTAGCAACACGAGCAGACGGCATCATTAGCAAATTTGATATTGATAAAGCTATTCAAGATGCAGAGTCTCGCATTGATCTTAAAAACAAAGCTATCCTCCACGCCTACCCTATTCTCTTCAAAGTAGACGGACAGGAGCTCCCTACTCGTCCCGAAGGCATTAATGGTGTGAAGCTCGAAGTCAGAGTGCTTTTCGTCACCTGTTTCCAACAGCACCTCGACGATCTTCTGGCTGTCACGCACGATCTCGGCATTCGCATCACCGGCTTCACTGCTACCCCATTGGCAACAGAAAAATTGCTGCTGACTGACCTTCAAAGAAACTTCGGCTGTACGCTTATTGATATCGGCGCAGAAACAGTGTCAGTCTCAGTATTTGAAAACAATACTCTCACTTCATTATTTGTATTTGCGATCGGCTCGCTTGATATTACCAAAGACATTGCCCTTGGCTTGCGCGTCACGCCGGAAGAAGCAGAGAGCATCAAAATGGGCACCGTATCATTTCAAAGCGGTTCAAAGAAAAAATTGGATGAGATCATTGAAGCTCGTCTGTCAGATATTTTCGAGCTCGTTGATAAGTATTTTAAAAAGATTGGCAGAAGCGGACTATTGCCAGCCGGCGCAATCATCATCGGCGGCGGCAGTCGCATGCAGCTCGTAGAGACAGTAGCGAAAAGCATGCTGCGCATTCCAGTAAAAGTTGCGCACGTAGACTTCCCTGGCACCAAAGGTCCTATCAAAGACAATCGTCTGCTCGTGGCCTACAGTATTGCAGTCGCTAACGAAGAGCCGCAGCAAGGCGGCAGCGTCTCTGCAAGCAAGCCTCGTCGCGTATCTCTTCCTCGCGTTTCGAGTGGCAGTGATGGCGAAAGCGTCTGGGATGCCATCAAATCATTTTTCAAACAATTAATGCCGTAACAAAAAGCTCTCTCGATATCGAGAGAGCTTTATTTTTAATTAATAGTCGTATGGAGACGGACTGCGAGATTTTTAAGATGATTCAGATTTCTAAAATCACACGCCAGAATACATATTAAGTGTTCAGGGTATTTATTTTCAAGCGAAACCTTTAAATTGTCGAGTATATACCCGGCACAAATTTCTCCGTAGGTAAGAACATTATTAAATACTGATTCATGACAGACTATAATCTTTAACACATCAAGTGGATCAGCAGCGCGCGAAGAAAAGTTGTTTATGCCTCTAATAATAGAGTAAGGATTGGTATCGAGAGTCATATTTAAATGCTCCATCCATAAAGAAGTGTTTTCATGCCTGATCAATGTTGTTTCCATGATGGTTTTAAATTGGTTTCCTATCAAAATACTATGATTTAGAGATAGTGTCAATCATTATTGCCCTTTTAAGGGCTTGTGGTACTATAATGACCATACTAATAACCCGTGGAAGGGAGAGTAAATATGCCAAAATTAAGCCCAGAAATTGAAACCGCGGCGCGCATTAAAGTCATTGGATGCGGCGGATCCGGCGGGAATGCTATAAACCACATGATTGGCGAACGAGTTCGCTCTGTGGAGTTTATTGCAATGAATACTGACGTGCAGGACTTGCACAAGTCATCAGCAGAAAAGAAAATTCACCTTGGTAAGAACCTTACCAAAGGCCTTGGTGCAGGCGGCAACCCTGAAATGGGCATGCGTGCAGCAGAAGAAACAAAAGCAGAAATCCAAGACGCAGTAAAAGGTGCGGATATGGTCTTCATCGCCTGCGGCATGGGCGGTGGTACCGGTACAGGCGCAGCGCCAGTGATCGCACGCGCAGCAAAGGAGCAAGGCATTCTGACTGTTGCTGTGGTGACCAAGCCATTCTTCTTCGAAGGCAATCAGCGCATGAAGATTGCAGAGCGCGGTATTGAAGAACTCGAAAGTGAAGTGGATGCAATCATCGTGATCCCGAACGACCGCTTGCTTGCAATCGCCGGCAAGGATATGTCATTCAAAGACGCATTTGCAAAATGTGATGAAGTGCTTCGTCAGGCTGTAGAGGGCATCTCAGACCTTATCGCAAGTCCAGGTATCATCAACGTGGACTTCGCCGACATGAAGTCAGTGCTTACTGATGCTGGTACTGCTCTTATGGGTGTAGGTTTTGCATCTGGCGAAGGCCGCGCAGAAAAGGCATCTATTCAGGCTATCAACTCTCCTCTACTCGACATCTCTATCAATGGCGCTCGCGGCGTACTCTTCGCTATCTCTTCCAACGACGACCTTACTATGGGTGAATTCCAGGATTCAGCCAAAGTCATCACCGAATCTATTGATAAAGACGCTCGTGTCATCATCGGTACTATTCTTGATGAACGCATGAAGAAGGGCGAAATGAAGATCACTGTCATTGCTACCGGCTTCCCTACCGAAACCACAAAGAAGCAGAACCTCTTTGGTACGAGCGCTCAGCAGATCTTTGCTCGCTCTGCAGCAGAACAGCAAGCTAATGCGAATGCTCAGGCTCAGCAGACAGCAGCTCCGTCAGCAGATCGCGATGCTGTGAAGCCTATGGTACAGAAAGCCGACAATCTCCGTCCGCTTCCTGAACCTGATGTGCTTGAACCAGAGCCAGGCGATGAAGAAGACTGGGGTGCAATTCCAGCGTTTCTCCGAAGAAATAAGAAATAAAAAGAAGGCCTCAATCAAACGATTGGGGCCTTTCTGTGTTTAGTGCGGAAATACCTGATAGTAAACAGGATAAGTGTCAAAATGATCATGGCTCTGCATTTTCTTATTTATATCACATTTTTAGTAAAATGTCAATAATATAGTCCTGATTCTATGGTTTTGATCGTGGTTTTTTATTTACCTTACTTGACTAAATTTTAATAATATGATATAATATCTCTATATTGCACTTCTAAATTAAATAAAAAAATGAAAACTTTATTTTTTCTTTTGTTAGTAATAATGATTTCATCCTGCGGACAAGTTCAGTCTGGCAAGGTAGTGGGTAAAAAATATCATCCTGCTCATCAAAGCGAAGCATACCTGAGAATATATAATCCTGAACATTGGATAATAGTTGTAAAAGGAGCTAGGGTATGGGGTGATATTGCCGTAGATAGTATTGAAGTATCGAAAAGAGATTTTGATACCATTAAGCTTGGACAGATCATCCGAGTAATAGATCATACTATCAAA
>Ga0310811_10010605_pt1 | contig 11905 bp, 12 predicted proteins | sample YCmetagenome_FD_207642 | JGI IMG/M metagenome (GOLD analysis project Ga0310811, IMG submission 207642) | Soil microbial communities from experimental microcosm in Duke University, North Carolina, United States - YC | ecosystem: Engineered > Artificial ecosystem > Soil microcosm > Unclassified ...
TGCGTCTGCAGACACCAGTGGCCGAGTGGACCCCGTCTCGCTCATCATGGCCGGATATCAGGCCAAGAGGATCACTGCGGATAGTGCCGCACAGGCGCTGTTCGCTGAAGCGACGCGTACGCACCAGCCTCTGACCGTTCAGATGGATTCCGCTCTGCGCGAAGCCGTAGCGCGCGCAATCCGAGTCCATGACGGGAGCCCGCCCACGTCCCACCGGTAGGCTGCTGCCGAATCAGCGCATGAAGCTGTCGGTGAACGCGCTCGGGTTGCGTCTCCGTGAGAGCGCCGGCGTGATGCCTTAGACGGTGCGGGGTCGCCACGGCTCGTGCTCGTGCGCGAGCCAGACCAGCTCGGGGTCGAGGGCGCGCACCCGCAGCTGGCCTTCGGTATGCGGCTCGTCGAGCTCGCCAAACCAAACCGCCACGTCGCCGCCAACGACGACCGGGCGCCCGCCAGTCTCGACGACGACGACCTGCATGCCGCGTGTGTGGCCCGGCGCCGGGACGAGCCGGAGCCCGGGAAGCAGCTCGAGTTCGCCGTCGACCGGCACGTACCGCAGGCCGGGCGCCTCGACCCACTCGCGAATGGTGTAGTCGTCCTCGCTGCGCGCGTCGTCGAGCTCCCGACGCTGGACGTAGATCGGCCTGCCGGCGAAGAGGTGGTTGCCGCCGCAGTGGTCGAAGTGCAGGTGTGTGTTGACGACGATGTCGATGCCGGCGAGGTCGAAGTTCTGCTTGCTCAGTGGACTGAGGCGGGGATCGAGGTCGGCCACCGCCGGGTGCAGCTCCGTCATGCCGGTGTCGACCAGGACGCGCGCAGCGGGATGGTCGATGACGTGTACGTAGACAGGCATTCGCTCGCCCTCGGCGAGCAGGTCGGCAACGCGGATTGGCGTGATGGTGATTGAGGCGGGGGCGTTCATTTTTTTCCCTCCATCAACATTCTCTGCGCTATTTCATCGCGATCACGTGCTCCACGAACTGATCGACGGCGATCTCGGTGCCCTGGTAAAAGCCCGACGCCTTGTTGTTCTCGAGGTCCGCTTCATCCCGGTGCAGTGCCGTGAAGACGTAGCGAGTGCCGGTTCCCACGGGTTCCATCGTAATGATGGCGGTGATCGGAATGTCGTCAAACACAGCCGGTCGATAGCCGGGGAACAACATGGAGGTCCAGACAAGTCGCTCCATTGGAATAACGTCCAGGAAACAGCCGAGGTTGGGAGACTCCTGACCGTCTCCCATCGCGATGTCGATGCTGAAGATGCCGCCCGGTCGCACGTCCATTTCGGTTCGCGACACACGCCCCCAGGGCTTGGGCATGCACCACTCCTTGAGATGCTCCGGTTTCGTCAACGCTTCCCAGACGAGCCGCGTGGGAGCGTCGATGAACCGTTCGATCGCGAAATCAAGTTTCGGATTGAAGGCGAATTGCTTGCTCATGCGTCTGTTTCCTTCTGCTTGAGTTGTTTGACGTAGTGGTCGAACCGGTCCAGTCGAGCTTCCCACAACTGGCGACGCGCGGTCAGCCAGTCTTCAACGACCTTGAACCGTTCCGGTGCGATCTCATAGGTCCGCACTCGCCCGCGTTTTGTCGACCTCACCAGTCGGCTCTGTTCGAGCACCGAGAGGTGCTGCACGAACGACGGGAGCTGCATGTCGAACGGTGCCGCCAGTTCGCTGACGGTGGCTGGTCCGACAGACAGTCGCTCCAGGACCTTCCGCCGAGTCGGGTTGGACAAGGCGTGAAAAACTTCGTCAGCGGCTGGGGATTGAACCATTGTCGAACCGTCCCAATGCTGGGTTATCCGATCTGACCGAGGGATTCTACAGCCGTTGAATACTTTTGTAAATACCTAAGTATTGGCTATCTTGGAAACGGAGGCCCTTCACTTTCACGCGCACAAACGACACGCAAGGTTGCACGGACGAGGTCGACAGTTGCACAAGCGGATAGCTTTCCCTCAGTGCGCCACATGCCATACCATCGCGGTTCAAGCGCAGCCTCTGTCATGCTGGTCGTCTGGGCGACTGCCTGCCTTGAGGCGCCCACGGACAGCCTGTCCGATAGCGTCGAAGTCCGGCTCGCCAACCCCGCGGCCTGGCCTGGCAGCGACCTCGTCTTTGTCTCAAGGGCGCTCGCGAGCCAACAGGCGCTGCCGGTCGTCCTGCTTGACACACTCCATCTGGCCGTTGCACGACGCGATGATTCCACGATCACCGCCCGCCTGCCGGACACGAGCGGTGTGTTCGCACTGCACCTGAAGCTCCGGGGTGGGGACCGCTACGGCACTGTACGGATCGCCGGGTTCGCCGGCCGGGCGGACGCACCTCCGCTCACCGGGTGGCCGCTGGCGCTCTCGCCGCGGTCGCCCGTTGTGATCGTGGCAGCCGAAAGCAGTCTGGTGGAGCTCGACATGCAGACCGGCGTGACGGCGGACCTCAGCATCCGCCACAGCAGCAGTTGTGCCGTATCGCCCGGTCCTTCCTTTCGGGCTCGCGCCGTCGTGGCGCAGGGAGGGGCGGGAAGCTGCGAGCGTGCCGTGACCTGGGCCCTGGGCTCGACCCCTTCACCGCTTGATAGCGGGCCAACAGCGAGTGCCGCGGACAGAATCTGGGCCGAACTTTCGCCAGGCATGTGGCTGCAGGCGTCACACCATTTCATCACGGTGTACGGATCGGGAGCGACCATACTCACCGAGCAATTGGAATCCGGTGAGCGCGTACTGTTCTCGCCCGACCGTTCGCTCGCCATCGTTCTGGCGGCGTTTGCGCCGAACGACGTGCCCATCCTCGAAAGTGCCACCGGGACGATAAAGTTCCGGTTACCGCTGGCCCAGGCTGAAGCCATTGCCTTCTCAACGGACGGCGATACGATCTTCGCCGCGGGCCGGGCGAGCTTCGACGGCGGGGAGCCGGAGCGCCTGCTAGCGGCCTCTGCGGCATCGGGACACGTCGCGATCGACACGCCCCTGACGATGCCCATGCTGTTGGACCTCGGGCTCGACCCTGAGGGCCCGTGGCTGTACGGCGTCGCGCTCACCGACGACGGCGTACTATGGCAACCGATCATTCACGTTTTCGATCGGCACACGCTGGGCTATATCGCGAGCCTTCGGCCACCGACCGCGGTTGTTTGCCGCGCGCTGTTCTGCGGGCAGGTGGGCCTGGCGATCAGTGCCTCGGACCGCAAACTCTACGTACTGGAGATCGCCGGCTGGGGGCCGACCTCAATCACCATCCCCTCCGGCATCTATGCCTTCGATCTCGTGCCCATGACACAGGCGGGCCAGATTCTGTCGCCGTAGCGGAACACACTCCGGACAAAGTATCACTGGCGCGCCGCCAACTGGGATTTCGGCGAGACCTATTGCAGCGAGAACGCCCACACGGCACCGTCGCCGGCAACGAGCACGTACTGCTGACCGTCCAGAGTGTAGGTCTCCGGCGCGTTGTCGACCGAACCGATCTGGGCATGCCAGAGCGGCGTCGGGGGCTTCGCCCCCTGCAGGCCGTACGCCACCAGGCTCCCCGATCCGTCGTGCATGAACAGCAGACCACCCGCCGTCGTGAGCAATCCGATGCCGCCACCGCCTCCCCAGAGACGATACTTCCAGGCGAGCTTGCCCGTCTGGTAATCGATCGCGATGAGGGACGCGCCGAGCGATCCTACGTCGACCTGCTCGCTGCCACCCAACCCGACGAGCATGCGCGGATCCGTGTTCGTCAGGTAATACATCGTATAGACCTCGTGCAGCACGATATAGAAGAGCCCCGTCTGCGGACTGTAGCTCGGCGGATTCCAGTTCGTCGCGCCGCCGTTGTCCGGTGAGACGAGCGACCCGGCGACTGTATTGTCCTTGGCCGGGTTGCGCACCGGCTGTCCCTTGGCGTTCAGCCCCGCGGCCCAGTTGGCGGCGTCCGAGTACTTCACGGTGAGCAGGTGCTCGCCCGTGGTGCGGTCCAGCACGAAGAAGTAGCCGTTGCGTGCCGCCTGCATCACCAGCTTGCGGGGCTTCCCCGCGAACGTCCCGTCGACCAGCACCGGCGGCTGAGTCGAATCCCAATCGTGTGTGTCGTTGGGCGACGTCTGGTAGTACCACACGATCTTCCCGGTGTTGACGTTCACCGCCACCACCGCGCAGGTGTAGAGGTTCGTGTGCGTATCACGCGGTGCGCGCAGCGCCGCCGTATAGGCGGGCACCGGATTCCCCGTGCCGAAAATGTAGAGCTGCGTTTCGGGATCGTATGAGCCCGGCATCCACACCTGCGCGCCGCCGTGGCGCGCCGCGTCCAGACTCCCCCAAGTGCTGAGCGCCGCATCCCCTTTCTCCATCGGCACAGTGTAGAGCTTCCACTGCAGCTCCCCCGTGGTTGGATCGAACGACTGCAGGAATCCCGGCGCATCGAGATCGTCGCCCGTGCCCACGAGCACGTGATTGCCCACCACCACCGGTGCCATCGTCGAAAAGTATTGCTGGCTGAAGTCGGAGATTTCCTTGTGCCAGCGCTCCGCTCCGGTTTTCGCGTCGAGCGACACCAGATAGTCGTCGGGTGTCTCGAAGTAGAGCCAGTCGCCGTACATTGCCATCCCACGACTGCCGATGTGCGTGCCGCCGCGCGATTTCCACCAGTAGTGCCAGAGCACGTGCCCGTCGCGCGCGTCGATCGCCCACGCGTTGTCCGGCGAGGAGAGGTAGAGGATGCCGTTGACCTGCAGGATCGATCCCGAGAGACGCGGGCTGCCGCTGGTCGATCCCGGTGCATTCACCGGATTCTCGGCGACACCACCCGTGATGGCAGGAGGCCCGGGAGGCGGCCCGAACCAGTTGCCCTCGCCGCCACCGGCTCCAGCCGTCAGGCGCCGCACCCACGCGAGCGTGAGGTGCCGCACGTTGGTCGTGTCGATCTGGTTGAGCGTACTGAAGCGGCGCTGGCTGTAGTCGCCCGCGTAGGTCGGCCAGGCGTTGGTGGCGGGCCTGGTCAGCGTGGCGGAGTCCAAACCTTGGGCTCCCAGGGAACTGCCGGTCAGACAGGACCCGATCAGGAGAACGAGGGCAACTGTTCGCGTCATGAGCCCACCAGAGTGTAGGCGTTTGGTGCTACGCCGCACAATTGCCCGGATCGCATCATTTCAGCGTGACGAAATAAGCGGTCAGGTCATGAATGTCTGCGTCGCGCCACTGCGGCAGCATGTCGATGTGCCACTGCAGCGGATTGGTCACGACGACCTTCGGGATCGAGTCGTGCCGGGCAAAGCTCCTGTACGTCCCGTTCGAGTCTCGCAGCGCGATAATGAAGGCGGAGATGTGATCGAGCGCTCCCTGCACGCGTTCCCCCGAGGGGAACGTCACGGTCACCGTCACGGGCTGCTGCTTCACCGGCGGAGCGCCGGCTGACCGGCGCCGCATGCCATAGCCGCCGCCCGAGACGATCAGGTTTTGAATCATCTTGGGTTCGTAGCGGCCGCCGATCCCGGCAAGATCTCCCGTCGTCGAATGGCATTGCGTGCAGCGTCCGGCTCCATTGAAATAGGCCGCTCCCGCCTTCGCGTCGCCCACCAGGATGTCGAGCCTGCTCGGCTCGCCACGATCGGACAGCGGCTGGCTGTGCAGCCAGGCGGCGATGTCGGTGATGTCCGCCGCGGAGAGCGCGAACTTCGGCATCCCCGCGGATGGAATGCCGTTCTGGACGATCGGCGTGATCACCTCGCCGTTCTGATCGCGCAGCACCACCTGGTCACGCACCAGGTTCGGGCCCTTCTCTCCCCCTCTGGCATCCGAGCCGTGGCAGAAGCTGCAGTTGCTGCGGAAGAGCAGCTGGCCGTGGGCGACCTGCTCGGGAGCAGCGGGCGGATGCACCGGGTAGTCGGGAGCTCGCTCGCGAGGCGCTGGAGCCGGGGCAGGAGCGGGGCGCGCTGGAGTCTGCGCTGACGCGTGCGGAGCCGACAGCGACGTGACACCTGCGACGATGGCTATGCCGCAGAACCGAAACCGGCTGCGTGAAGGCATCGGCGGAAGGTAACGCGGTTTATGAAGATGTGCCGAATGTGAGATATCCCCTCATCATCTTCTCATCATCATTTCATTCGTGCATCGGAACAATCTCTGAACCATGAGCAGACGACTGAAGCTGGGCGCCGTCGCCTTCGTCGTCGTCTTCGCCGCCGCGCAACTGGTTCGTCCCGAGCGTGCGAACCCGCCGATCGATGCCAGCCGCACGATCGCGGCGCGCGTGGGGACGGCGAGTGGACTGAGCGCCGTCCTGGATCGCGGGTGCGGCCAATGTCATTCCAACGCGACCGTGTGGCCGTGGTACAGCAACATCGCGCCCGTCTCCTGGCTCATGGCGTATGCCGTGAAGCAAGGGCGCCGGGCGGTCAACTATTCCGAGTGGGCCGCGTATCCACCGGAGCGGCAGCGGGCGCTGCTGGGTGCGTCGTGCCGGGCCGCGTCGAGCGGCAAGATGCCCGGGAGCCTCTACACGCGGCTGTACCCCGAGACGCGCCTCTCACCCCAGGACGTCGAGACGATCTGCGCGGCATCGCGCTCGGCCGAAGCGGAGCAGCCATGACGACCACAACCCTCGAAACGAAAGTCCACGACTTTCTGGCCCAGAAGCGCATTGCGGTGGCCGGCGTGTCGCGCGACAAGAGCCACCACCCCGCCGGCAATCTGATCTATCAGCGGTTGAAGAAGACCGGGCACGACGTCTTTCCGGTCAACCCGAACATGCAGAGCTTCGAAGGCGATCGCTGTTATCCCGACCTGCCATCGATCCCGGGCGGGGTCGATGGCGTGGTGATCATTACGCGACCTGAGACCACGGAACGGATCGTGCGCGACTGCGGCACCGCCGGTGTCCGCCGCGTCTGGATGCATCAATCCATGGCGAAGGGATCGAGTGTCTCGCCCGCCGCGGTCGAGTACTGCCGGCAACACGATATCAACCTGATCGCCGGAGCCTGCCCGATGATGTTCGGCCCGGACGTCGACTTCGGACACACGTGCATGCGGTGGATCATGAAACTCAGCGGGGGACTACCCGCATGACACGGCGCCAGGCTGCCTGGATTCTCATCCTCATCGCCGATGCGGGATTTCTCGCCTGGGGCGCGATGGCGGCTGCCTTGCCGGATCACCTGCTGGGACCAGGTGGCACGCCGATCCTGACCGCCGGGTACGAGGGCTTCACCCAGGGCTCGTGGTCGCAGCTCGCGGGCGCGTCTCCGATGACCGCCAAGTACATCGTCCTGCTGTTCCGGATGTACGGCATCTTCAACGTCGTCTTCGGACTGATGGCGATCGCCATCACGGTCACGGCCTTCCGCCGTGGTGAACGGTGGGCTTGGTGGACGTTGCTCGTCGGCAACACGATCTCATTTGTCGCGGCCATGACGTACGACCGAACCGTGAACGCCATCGGGATCTTCGAGCTGTCGGAGTACCTCGGCCTCGCCCTCGTCTGGGGGGCGCTCGCCGTCACCGCTCCATTCCGTGCCGCGGGGCAGCCGGTTCAGGCGATCGGTTGACACGGCTCGCGCGACAGCGTCGCCGCACGAGGAACCCATGAAGCTGGAGGTCATTTCCAAGCACCCACGCGAGAGCCGGCATCCGACGCCGCTCCTTTTCATCCACGGAATGTTGCATGGCGCCTGGTGCTGGGACGTGCATTTTCTCGATTACTTCGCTCAGCAAGGGTTCGCCGCTCATGCGGTCAATCTGCGTGGGCACGGGAGCAGTGACGGGCGGGACAAACTGCGCTGGACCCGGATTGCCGACTTCGTCGACGATGTCGCGAGCGCGGTTCGGGAGCTGCCCAGCCCACCGGTCTTGATCGGGCATTCCATGGGTGGATTCGTGATTCAGAAGTATCTCGAGGATCACGCAGCTGCCGGGGCCGTATTGCTGTCTTCGCCACCGCCGGTAGGGCTTTTGGGGACAGCCCTCAGGATCGCCCGGCGGCGTCCGTTCGTCTTCGCAAGAGTCAACCTGACGCTCAGCCTGCAGCCGGTGATCGCCACTCCCCAGTTGGCGCGCGAGGCGTTCTTTTCGGCCGACTTCCCCGATGAACAATTGCGGGCCTATTGGCAATTGATGGAGGATGAGTCGTACATGGCGTTTCTGGATATGGTCGCTCTGGATCTGCCGAAGCCGGTAAGGGGAAAGACTCCCTTGCTGATCCTGGGCGCTGCGCGGGATAACATGCTCAAGCCCAGTGACATCGAAGCGACGGCGCGCGCCTACGACACACAGTCCGAAATCATCCCTGATGTGGCCCACAACAGTATGCTCGAGCTACGGTGGCAGAGTGTGGCAGAGCGAATTCTGGTTTGGCTGAAAGAACGAAAGCTGTAGACCCACACCTGCTTCTGGGCCTAGGCCTCGATCTTCGAGAACCGCCACGCCCCCGCCACGACGAACAGGACTCCCACACCGAGCAGCACCGCGACGTCCACCATGACGCCGAAGTGGGTACGCCCGGTCAGGAGGCCCCGCACGCCGTCGACTCCGTACGTGAGCGGATCGATGCGCGTGAGTGCGGCCAGGACCCTGGGGAGTCCGTCGAGGGGATAGATCGCGCCCGACAGGAAGAACAGCGGCATCACGAGGAAGTTCATCACCATCTGGAAGCCCTGCATCTGCGTGAGCATCGAGCCGATCGCGGTGGCGAGCGCGGAGAAGATCGCGGCGATCAGCGCGATGACGAGAAACGCGAGCGGCACGGCGAGCACGCTCACGGGACGGAAGCCGGCGATCAGGGTCACGACGAAAATCAGCGTGCCCTGCAACACCGCGACCGTCGCGCCGCCCAGCGTGCGGCCGGTCATGATCGCGATGCGGGGAACGGGCGCCACCAGCGTCTCCTTGAGAAACCCGAATTGCCGGTCCCACAGCATGGCGATGCCGGAGAACATCGCGGTGAACAGCACGGTCATGCCGATCACGCCGGGCGCCATGAATTGCATGTAGCTCCCCTCGCCGGCGCGCTGAAACACGGGCGCCAGGCCGAAGCCGAGCACGCCCAGATACATCAGCGGCCCGCCGAGCGAGGCGACGATCTGCACGCGCGAGCGCAGGTACTTCTTGACCTCCCGGAGCCACAGGATGTAGACGACGCTCATCGACCTCTCCACACGCGCACCACCTGGCGCATCTGATCCGCGGCGCTGGCGCTCTCGTCCCGAATCGTCGTTCCAGTGAGCGCGAGAAAGGCGGCCTCCAGCGACTCGGTGTTCGTCTGCTGTTTCAGCTCGGCGGACGAGCCCGTGGCCACGAGGCGCCCGTGGTCGATCACCGCGATCCGATCCGCCACGCGATCCGCCTCGTCCATGTAATGCGTCGTCAGAAACACCGTGACCCGTTCGGCGGCGTTCAGGCTCTTCACCAGGCTCCACATCTGATTGCGGCTTTGCGGGTCGAGCCCCAGGGTCGGCTCGTCGAGAAACAACACCTTCGGGGTGTGCAGCAGCCCGCGGGCGATCTCGAGCCGCCGCTTCATCCCGCCCGAAAACGTCTTGACGAGGTCATCCCGTCGGTCCCATAGCTCGAACATGCGGAGCAGGGTCTCGCTCCGCTCCCGCCGGACCGCGCGCGGCACGTGATAGAGGACCCCATGGATGTTCATGTTCTCCCACGCCGTGAGCTCCGAGTCGAGGCTCGGATCCTGGAATACCACGCCGAAGCGGCGCCGCACCTCGGTCTGGTGCGTCGTGGGATCGAGGCCGTCCAGCTCGAGCGATCCGCTCGTCGGCTGGAGCAGGGTCGTGAGCATCCGGATCGTGGTGGTCTTGCCCGCGCCGTTGGGCCCGAGGAACGCGAAGATCTCGCCGGGGAAAACCTCGAACGACACGTCGTTGACGGCGGCCACGGTGCCGAACGATTTGGCAACGTGCTGGACACGAATGATCGGACGCTCGCTCACGACAGCCTCCCCGAAGGTCCGGGCAGTTTACGCAGGCGAAGCGCTCGCAGGAAGGCTGGTTCTAGCGTGGTTCGATGGTGAACTCCGTGTGCAGATCGGCCGCAGAGTCTTCTCCGACCCAGACGTCAAAGCCGCTCGGTTCAACCACCCAACGCTGCGCCTGTGGGCTCCAGAACTGCAGCTCGTTCCGTCCCAGGCTGAACTGCAGCGTCTGCGTCTCGCCCGGCTTCAGCGTCACCCGTCGGAATCCTTCGAGCTGTCGCACCGGACGGGACGCGGAGCCGGAGCGCTGATGGATGTACAGCTGACCCACCGCGTCCCCCGCCACGGCACCGGTGTTGGTCACGTCGACGGCCACCGCGACGCTGTCGCCGGCCTTCATGCGACCCTTCGAGAGACGCAGGTTCGCGAACTTGAAGGTGGTGTAGCTCAGTCCGTATCCGAAGGGATACAGCGGTTTGCTGGCGATGTCCCAGTACCGCGACGTGAACTGGGGATCCGTCTCGGGGTTCTGCGTGAGGTTGTGGTTGTAGTAGAGCGGTTCCTGTCCGGCGGAGCGTGGCCAGCTGACCGGCAGTTTGCCTCCCGGGTTCACGTCGCCGAAGAGCACGTCGGTGACGGCGGTGCCGCCTTCCACGCCGGGGAACCATGCCTCGAGAATGGCCGCGGCGTGCTCGGCGAGCCAATTGATCTCGAGCGGCCGGCCGTTCTCGAGCACCACGAGGAGCGGCTTTCCCGACGCGGCGGCGGCTTCGACCAGCTGTTCCTGAATCCCCGGCAAGTCGAGCGTAGCGCGCGACGCCCCCTCGCCACTCATGAACGCCGGCTCCCCGACCACTGCGATGACGAGGTCCGCCTGATCCGCGGCGGCTTTCGCCTGCGCCAGCCAATCGGCGACCTCGGCCGCGGTCGGCGGCGGCACCACCTTGTGACCCAGGAACCCGTCGAACATTGAGGGGAAGATCTTGGACATCGCCGGCCCCCCCACATACGTGACATGCGCGTCGGGGCCGAGGCGATTCTTCAGCGCCGCGAGCACGGTGACCGCGGGGGCGTCGGTGCCCTGACCGAACATGCCGGCCGGCGTGGCACCGCCCGTGATGTCACCCGGCGAGTCCGCGAGGCTTCCGATGACCGCCACGTTCTTGATCGTGTTGGCGAGCGGCAGGATGTGGTTGTCGTTCTTGAGCAGCACCATCGACCGCGCGCCGAGCTGCCGCGCCAGCGACCGGCCCTCGGCGCTGACGTCCGTGCCGGCGGAGTCGCTCACATACGGATGCTCGAAGAGACCGATCCGGTACTTGACCTCGAGGATCGGCAGCACCGCAGCGTCGATCTGGGCCGGCGTCACCCGTCCGCTCGCCACCAGCCGCGCCAGATTCCTGTGGTACGTCTGGCTCGCCATGTCCATCCCGGCACCGGCGGTGATCGCCTTGTAGGTGGCATCAACCGGATCGGCGGCGAAGCCATGCGCCTGAAGGCTCGCGACCGCGAACGCGTCGGACGAGACGAAACCGCGGAATCCCCAATTGCGGCGGAGCACGTCGGTCAAGAGCCAGCGATTGCCGCTCGCGGGCACGTCGTTCAAGTCCATGTACGCCGACATGAGACTGCCGACGCCCGCCTGCACGGCGGCGTGAAACGGCACGAGATACACATTGCGCATCAGCTGTTCGGGGACGTAGGACCCGTCGTAGTCCCGGCCACCCTCAGCCGCGCCGTAGCCGGCGTAATGCTTCACACACGCCACCACGCTGTTCGGTCCCAGCGTGGCTCCCTGGAATCCCCGTACCTGGGCCCGCGCCATCGCGGCGCCGAGGTAGGGGTCTTCGCCCGCGCCTTCCTGAATGCGCCCCCAGCGGGCATCGCGCGCGATGTCGACCATCGGCGTAAACGTCCAGCGGATGCCGACGTTACGAGCCTCCCGCGCCGCGAACGCCTGCGCTCGTTCTTCTACTGAAGGATCCCAGGACGACGCCATGCCC
>Ga0310811_10010606_pt1 | contig 11905 bp, 22 predicted proteins | sample YCmetagenome_FD_207642 | JGI IMG/M metagenome (GOLD analysis project Ga0310811, IMG submission 207642) | Soil microbial communities from experimental microcosm in Duke University, North Carolina, United States - YC | ecosystem: Engineered > Artificial ecosystem > Soil microcosm > Unclassified ...
CTATTGCGACGTAGTACCCGTCCGCCGTCACGCGGTAGAGGGACTTGCCGTCCGTGCGGTTTGCGGTAGGCTCCAGCACTTCCAGCGTCGGCACCGAACCGGTGTAGAAGATCACGACCTCGCGCAATAGATCGGCTTCGTCGAATGTCAGCTCGACACGCGCATCGATCGGATTTTTCCAGTGTGCCTTGTCCGCGACTAGATTGAACAGCGCGGAAATCTCGCTGCGCTTGCGGTCGCCGAAGCGTTCGCCGAGAAAGCGTGCCGAGATGATTTCGTCTTTGGTCGGATCGAGCATCGGAAGCATCTCCTAGTTGTTTGAGAGCATCCTACCCGGCCGAGTCCCCGACGCAAGCGGAAGTATGGGTCATGGTTAACAGACCCTTGACACCGGAATCCGTTTACCCTAGTTCGTTTTTGCGCTTGCGTTTGGGGCGTCTAGCGGCTACAGACGGGTGAGCAAGCGTTATCAGCAGTGGGGTAAATTTCGACTCAAACCTGACGGAAAGACCATGAACATCAGACCGACGACCTACCGTGTACAGAAGCTTGTGCGGGTCCGTCCCCGGGCCGGCGACACCCCGGCCGCCGCACAGTGGGTGACGATCGCGACCAAGAGCAACAAGGCCGACGCCGAGCGCGCGGCCATGCATGCGCAGATCGACAACCCGAAGGGTACCATTCGACTGGAGGAGGGCGGCGCTGCCGCCTAAGCCGGCCGGAAAGGGCCGCAGCGCCAACCCCGCTGCGGCCCACCACTCACAACGCAAGAGGAGCACATGTCCGACCTTGAAGAGCTGATTCGCGATGTCGTCAAACGAGGCGAGCTGACGTATCTGTCATTAGCGCCGCGCCAGATCAGGATAAGCGAGAAGCAGACCGTCCCGGGTTGGGGCGCTTCGTTCTCGCCGGCATCGACGACGGGCAACACCTTCGCTGAAGACCGCGACCCGATCGTCGCGCTGAAGGCGTGCATCGAAGAGGCGAAGCTCCGGCGCAAGCCCGAGTTTCAGGACGGAGAGGGCGCGAAGCCGGCGGCGCCGGAGAAACTCAAGCCCAAGCCGAAACCGCGCGCCTCAGCCCCGCAAACCGATCTCTCGGACATAGGATTGTGATGCAAGTCTACCTCGATATGGACGGCGTCTTTGCCGACTTCGATACCGGGTATGAGCGCGCGTTCGGCGTGCGACCGAGCAAGGCCGATGACAACGTCGATTGGTCGCTCGTGCGAGACACGCCGGACTTTTTCAAGAACCTGCCGCTGATGCCCGGCGCGCTGAAACTCTGGGACTTCGTTTCCCGGCTCGATCACAAGCCGATCTTCCTGACAGGTTGCCCAGCCTCGGTGCCCGAGGCTCCGGCGAACAAGCAAGCGTTCATCCCGGCGAACCTTCCGGGCGGTGACGAGGTCGAGGTCATCACGTGCCGATCGCGCGAAAAATATCTCTACTGTCGCCCCGGCGACGTGCTGATTGACGACTGGGAAAAATACAAGCCGCTCTGGATCGGAGCCGGCGGGAACTGGATCACTCACACCTCGGCCGACGAATCGATCCGGCAGTTGGACGCGCTGCTAAACGCCAGTTGAGGGAGGTTCCGGATTGCGTTACCCTAAGCGCTCAATCCGGAGATTCGTCGTCATGGCCAAGCTCAACGCCGCCGCGCGCAAGAAAATCAAGTCCTCGAAGTTCGGCATCCCGCCCAAGGACGGCAAGCCGGGCAAGTATCCGATGGAAGATCGCGGCCACGCGATCGACGCCGAAGCCCGCGCCACCGAGGAGCTGGCGAAAGGGCATCTCTCGCCGGAGCAAGCGGCGCATATCCGTCACGAGGCGAAGCACGTTCTCGGCGAAGCGGACAGTCATTACCACAACAAGTGAGGCGGCTATGGACTATTGCGCCAAGGTCGCTAAATTCTATGGCGTAGCCGGCGGCAATGCGTTCCCGGCTCCGGGCTCCAACGGACCGGCTCAGATGCTGTATGACAATCATGCGACGTACCAGCACGCCAACAACGGGCCGGTGACCGAGGGCAGCGATAGCTGGCCCGGGTCGCAGAACCCGAGCACCGAGCAGAAAGTGGATTGATCATGAAAGACGCACTCGGACATGGCAGCAACGCAGGCCACGCCACGGGCGTGCAGCAGACCCCAAAGCTTCAGCGCCGGCACTTCGAAGAGATCGCCGCGCAGCTCAAGAACGCGCCCGACGCCGGATCGCCGGCACATACGCAGCGCGTCAACGACATGGCGGACAAGCTCGCGACGACCAACCCGGGTTTCCGGCGCGACTTCTTCGTCGCCGCGACCGGCGGCAACATCTCCTCGACCGGCAAGGCGTATCGCAACAAGGGAGCCGGCGCAAACGAGGGTGCGGTCAAGCGCAAGGCGGCGAAGTTCACCAGCAGCGAAGCGGACGACTATAATCGAGACCTCACGTTGCGCTTGCGCAACAATCAGGTCGGCAGCGGGATGAAATTCCGATGAAGGACGCACTCGGACACGGGAGCAACGGACGCGGCGGTCGCGTCGCGAAGCCGATCCCGAATAGCCCATACCATCGCAAGAGCGATGACGAGCTGCGCTACATTCAGCGCGACGCCGCCGAAGCCGGCCGGAACGCGCAGGAGATGGGCGACGATCGCGGCGTGAACAAGTACGCCGATCAGGTCAACGACGCCTCCACGGTGCTCGGCTATCGCGCACGGGGCGGTCTCTCAGACCACCCGGACGCAGTCGCGGCCCGAGCATTGGCTTCCGGACCGAAGTCGGCTCCGGTCCCGTATCACGACGGGCAGTATCGCGGAATGCCGAACGAAGAGGCTTATGACCGGGAGATGTCGGCGAAGTTCATGCGAGGTAAGTGACCATGAAAGACCCCCTAGGACACGGCAGCAATGGGCGTGGAGCAGCGGCGACCGGATTTGGTAAGAGGGCTGCGCCGAATCGATCGGGCGATTTGTCTAGCCGCGCTGACAGTGCTGGCCGCACTGTGTATCGTGATGACACTTCGAATGCTGAAGCAGCGAGCGCGCTCATGGGTGCGCTCCGTAGCACGCAGGCTCCGGTACATTCTTCGATGCAGTTTGGCTCGGACCGCGCGGGCGCCGGCCCGTCGCAGTTCGTGACGCCGTCAGGCCGGGGCATCATCCCGAGCAAGCCGTATCGCAAATGAAGGTGCGGCAACCGAATTTTGGGCACAGCGTCGGCGTGCAGGTCGCTCTTCCATTCGCGCACGCCTTCTCGCCGACACCGAACATGACGCCGGGAGAGATCGCGTTCGGCAAAGGAGCGGACGCCGCGCGGCGCGGGCTCGGTCAAGGGGCCTGCCCGTATGACGAACAGTTGCACGCGGGCTTGTTTGATCAGTGGATGAAGGGGTTCGCCAATGCCGTTCCTAAAGCTGACACGAGCCAACGGCTCAAAGGTGGAAGTGAACCCGGACTCGATCTCGATCCGCCCGGCGGTGAAGAGTTTATATCCGAGTAACATTAACACGGTTGTCCGTCAGGACGGTATGGACTTTCCCGTCGTGGAGACCGAAGATCAGATCGACGAAATGCTGAAGGCGATCGGAAAATGAAAGACGCACTCGGACACGGCAGCAACCCGCACGGCGCGCACGCGGAGGCGATCAATCGTCTGCCGCGCTCCGGGAAATTGACTGTCTCGAAGAACGACTTCAAGCAGGCCCGCACCGCTCAGGGGCAGGTTGACACGCGCATCAAGCAGGTATGGCAGAAGGTCTCGGGACCGAAGCGCCGCGCGGTCGCCGAGCGCATCGCTCAGCACCAGCGCGTTGACAACCCCAATTCGCTCATGAGGCTCCGGTGAAAGACGCTCTCGGTCACGGCAGCAATCCGCGCGGGTCCCACGCGGACGGGGTCGAGAGCCTGCCCAAGGAGACGGTCCTCACCGGCTATCACGGCACGGCGACCAACTTCAACGAGTTCAAACCGAACGAGCCGACGACCTACGCCGGCACGAAGGACCTCGCTGGCATCTACTTCTCCGGGGACGAACGCGCGGCATGGGGTTACGCAAATCGCGCGATGAAGAACGGCGGCACGGACAAGCGGCAAGTCATTGCCGCCAACATCCGGATGTCGAATCCGCTCGACATCACGAAGGACATCAAGAACGGACAACGGCGCGGGCTCTCATTCGGGGACGCCAAACGCGCAGCGATGCAGAAGGTCACACCGCAGCACGACGGCGTGATCTTCAGAGGCAATTCGGCGAACCCGCCGGAGTACATCGCGTTTAGCAACTCGCAGATTTCGAGGATCAAGCGATGAAGGACGCTCTCGGCCACGGCAGCAATCCGCGCGGCGGGATCGCCTCGCACATGAAAGGCGTCTTGAAGGCGACCAAGCCGATCAAGGTCAAGCCCGAAGTGCTGGCGCACATACAAGCAAACCCCGGCGGCTTCTCGATCACTCCGCGCGGCAAGACGCCGGAGAACGGCTACATGGTTTCGGCGCCCGGTCGCACGCGAATCGTGAGCGAATCGGACCTCTCGGGTCCGGAAGGCCACAAGATCATCAACGACTACGCGCAGAAGAACGCCGACGCGCTGCGTCAGCCCGGCGCACATATCGGCGGATGGACCGACAAGGCATCTGGCAAAACCTATCTCGATGTGTCGCACAAGATCGGCAGTCGCAACCGCGCGGTTGCCGCCGGCAAGAAGCGCAATCAGATCGCAATCTGGGATGTGGCCAAAGCTCGCGAGATCGCGACGGGAGGTACCGGTGAATAGACCCCGACGCGGCGGCCGGTTCAAGAACAAGGCTCTCGCCGGCCGAATCATGATGGATCAGTGGAACGATGCCGAGCACGCGGACGGCTCCGACATGGCGACTGACGATCAGGCTGCCCGCGCTCTGGCGCAGGATCACCCGAAGTCTGCCGTGCCTCCGCCGCACAGCCCGGGCATGGCGTTGGATGGCAGCTCAACGAGCGAGGGCACGGATTCAGCGACTGGCCAACCGGGTATCGGCGTCGGCGGCGCGATCCCGATCGGCGCCCTACAGAGCTGATTTTTGATTCGCTAAACGCCAGTAGACCCCTCCCGCCCGACCGGGGTATGCTTACCGCGACAATTTCCTATTTCGCGAGGGCACCACCATGGCTGTCAAGAAGGGCACTTCCGTTTCGACCAAGCCCGGCATGAAGGAGCAGACCTCCTCGAACATCGCACGCGATGGCGCGGCCAAGCGCCCGCAGACTTCGTTCGCCGATCACTCCGCCATGCGCAGCCGCATCGGCAACGTGCCGGGCGTCGGCGGCAAGGGCTCCGGCCCGGACGCTTCGTCCCCGAATCCGATCGACCCGACCGTGAAGGGCAAGACCTTTCCGCCGGCCGGCGAGAAGTGGGGTATGAAGGACGCCAACGGCAAGGGCGTCGATCACGAGCTTGGCAAGCGCGTTCTCAACGAAGGCGTGATGCCCTGCTAAGGGGACAACCCAATGACGACTCAACCGATTGATCAGCGACCATCCAACGGCACGCTTCTGCGCCAAGGCGATCAGTACATCAAGTCCGACGAAAAGGCGAACAACCGCTATGGCCAGAACGGCTACAGTGGTCCGTCGAGCGATCTTCCCGGCAAGCACACTTCGACCGGTTTCCTGCCGAAGGTCACGCTCAACCCGGACTATCAGAAAGATCAGGATTGGCAGACCCGCAAGGTCGATGCCACTCCGCTGGCGCTCGCCCACGGCATGATCAACCGCTCGAAAGACGGTGACGAAGCCAAGGTGCCGTCGAAAGTTTCCCACCCAGTCAAACGAGGCTGAAAAATGAATGCGTCCCCCGCATTTTCGACCGAGACAATCTGATGTCAGTAGTCTCCGTGCACAGCACGTTAAACTTTCGTTCTTTGATGCACAAATCCCGGGCCGACCTCGCGCACATGGTGCTCGACTTCGGATCGCAGCTCGAACGGCTCCAGAAGGAGCTTGAAGTCGAGCGCAACACGAATGTGCATCTCAAGGCCAGTATACGCGAAGGCGTATAATCGGCCGTTATACGCTATCGCGCATGGGCGCGGCTGGAGGCAGGCATGGGCCGCGCTGACGACGATCTCGACTTCCTCGACCTACCCCCAAAACGAACCGCACGAGAATGGCAGGCACTCGCCCGCAGCGAAAACTATTCCGTCACCCGCATCAATGGCGACGGCACAACGGCTAAGCGCAAGTGTAACCCCGATCGAATGCGGCGCATCTGCGCCCAGCTCGCGCAAGTCCCGGTCGCCAAAGACGCTTGCGAGATGAACGGCGTCACGACCCATTCCGTCAAGCTATGGCTTACGAAGTCGCGCCTAGGTCAGCCCGGCGACGGTTTCGACATCATCGTCAACCCCGACGACGATCCCGAAGATCAGACCTCCGTCCGATTCCACGAGCTGTACGACGCTTCTCTCAAGGAGGGCGCGCAGAACCTTTTGCGTGCCACATGGAAGCGCGCCATGGGCTACCGCGAGCCATTGACGTATCAAGGCCGCGTAATCTACAAGCTCGACCCCCTGAAGCTCCGTCTCGGCATGGAAGGCATGGACGCCTACTTGCTTGACGAGGAGGGCTATCCGGTGCCGGAGAGCGTCGAGAAGCAAGACCCCGATCTCATGCAATTCCTGCTCAAGGGCTTGATGCCGGAGACCTTCGGCAACAAGACCAAGATCGAGATGGAAGGCAAGATCAGCGGCGTGCTCGTTGTCGCCGCCAAGGCCGCGACAGGTCAAGCGATCGAGGAAGAGGAAGCGCTCTACCGCAAAGCTCCGATGCAAGTTACCTTCGAAGAGGACGACGAGAGCGATGTCGGTTAGCGCGCCCTACGTCGGGAAGGGCGTCGTCGCAGCGAAGTTCAAGCGTCGCGGCGCCGACTGGATTCCCATGGTCGAGCAAGAGGACGGCACGTTCCGGGAGGCGGCATGGGCGCCGCAAGCCGGCTCGCAATATTTCTTCCTACGCGATCCCACGACCGAGGTCCTCTACGAGGGAACGCGCGGCCCGGGCAAGACTGACGCGCTGATCATGGACTTCGCGCAGGATGTCGGGCGCGGATGGGGCCGGGAGTGGCGCGGCGTGCTGTTCCGCCAGACGCATCCGCAGCTCCGCGACGTGATCGAAAAATCGAAGAAGTGGGTCAAGCGAATTTGGCCCGAAGCGTTCTTCAACGAGATCAAAACATTCTGGGAATGGCCCACTGGAGAGCGGCTTTACTTCTCCCACTTTCCGACGCCGGCTTCGTATGACGACTATCACGGCCACGCCTATCCGTGGATCGGTTGGGAAGAGTTGACGACGTGGGCGAACCCAGACTGCTACAAGGTGATGTTCTCGTGCTCGCGCTCGACCGCGAAAGGCATGCCGCGTAAAATCCGAGCGACTACCAACCCGTACGGCGTCGGCCACAACTGGGTGAAGACGCGTTTCCGGCTGCCGGTCCCTCCGGGCCAAGTCGTCGGCCCCGTGATCGATGATTCGATGGACGAGAACGGCAACAAAGAACCGCCGCGTCGCGCGATCCACGGCTATCTCGACGAGAACAAGCTCCTCTTGCACGCGGACCCACAATATAAGGACCGCATCCGGGCGGCAGCTCGCAACAGCGCCGAGCTTGCGGCGTGGATGGACGGCTCATGGGACATCGTCGCGGGCGGCATGTTCGACGACATTTGGTTCGAGTACAAAGACACGATCGTTGTGCCCCCGTTCGACGTGCCGGGCTCGTGGCGCATCTATCGCGCATATGACCACGGCTCTTCGAAGCCGTTCTCGGTCGGCTGGTATGCCGTGAGCGACGGAAGCGATTTGAAGCTACCCGACGGGCGCACGCGCGCTACCGTGCGCGGCGATCTATTCCGCATTCACGAGTGGTATGGCTGGCGCGGCCAGCCGAACGAAGGCTGCCGGCTGATGGCGCCGGAGATCGCCAAGGGCATCATCGAACGCGAGATACAGTGGGGCCTTCGAGACCCTCAAGGCAAGTGGTGCAAGGTCCGGCGCGGCCCGGCGGATACCCAGATTTTCGACGACCCCAACGACACCAAGGCGACGATCGCCAACGACTTCGCCAAGTCCGTTATGATCGGCGGCATCAAACACAAGGGCATCTTCTGGGAGCCGGCGGACAAGGGACCGGGCAGTCGGAAACAGGGTTGGGAGCAGATGCGCAAGCGTCTGAAGGCGACCAAGCGGCCCGAGGGCGGATACCGCGAGACGCCCGGACTGTTCATCTGCTCGAATAATACGCACTGGCTTCGTTGCGTTCCGGTGCTGCCTCGCGACGATCTCGACATCGACGATGTCAATGACGAGTCGGAGGACCACAATGGGGACGAAACGCGTTACATGCTGCGCTACGAGCCCCGGAGCATGTCGTCCGGTCGTGCCGGCTGATTTTGTCAAGGGGTCTTGCGCGATTCGCCAAAATATGGTTAACAGCGCGGTCCCCGGAAAGGTAGACTACCATGGCGTTGCCGGACAAACACCCGGAATACATCAACCGCGTTGGTGAGTGGATTCAAATGCAAGACACGTTTGACGGCGAGCGCGCCGTCAAACAGAAGCGGCTCGACTACCTGCCGGCTACCGAGGGCATGGTGCAGGACGGCATGCAAACCCCCAGCTCTCCCGGTTGGCGCGACTATGAGGCGTATCTGCTCCGCGCTGTGTTCCGCAACTTCGTACGTGACGCCGTCAAAGCCATGGTCGGTATCATCCACAACAAGCCGGCGATCGTTACGGTGCCGCCGCGACTGGACGGCATCCTCAAGCGCGCTACGATCCAAGGCGAGACCATGCAGCAGCTCGTGCGTCGCATTCTCGTGGCGCAGCTCCTGAAGGGCCGCATCGGGCTGCTTGTTGACGCTCCGACCGGTCAAGACGTTGACAAGGTGCTGCCATACATCGCGGTGTATGATGCCGAGCGCATCATCAATTGGGACGCCGGCCATCTCAACGAGGGGGTGAACGTTCTCCAGCTCGTTGTGCTCGACGAGAGCGGCTATCGTCGCGAAGGCTTCACGTGGAAGGAAGAACGCAAGTATCGCGTGCTCACCAAGGGCATCCCGGAGAGCTTGGAGAGCGGATGGGAGACGCCGCTCCCGGACGATGATTACTCGCTCTGCATCAAGGTCAACGACTCTTCGATGCCGACCTCGGCCGATTTCCTCACGCCGCAGATCGGCGGCGTGACGCTCAAGGATATCCCCTTCATTTTCGTCGGGGCAAACGATTGTGTTCCAGAGCCGGAAGTCCCCCCGCTTCTCGATCTCTCCAACCTCGCGCTCGCGATTTATCGCGCTGAGGCGGACTATCGTCAGACACTGTATTTGCAGGGCCAGCAGACGTTGGTGCTGATCGGCGTCGAGGCAGATGATACCGAAGGCGAAGCTCCGCTCCGCATCGGCAACAAGGGTGTCATTCAGATGCGCCAAGGCTCCGATGCGAAGTACATCGGCGTCAGCTCGACCGGCCTCTCCGAAATGCGGCAGTCGCTGGAGAACGACAAGACCGACGCGGACGCGCAAGGCGTCGCCTTCCTGATGGGCGATCAGTCGCCGGCAGCGAGCGGCGAGGCAGGGCGCGTGCGAATCGCAGCGCGGACAACGACCCTCAGCTCGGTCGCTCAGACGTGCGAGACCGCGCTGGAGCGCGCTCTGCAAATCTGTGCCGAATGGGTCGGTGAGGACCCGACCTCGGTCAAGGTCGAAATTCCCAAGGACTTCGCCGATCAGACGGTGCAGGGCGCCATGCTGCTCGCGATCATGCAGGCGAAGCAGCTCGGCCTGCCGCTGTCGCTCCAGTCGCTGCATCGCTTGATGCGTGCCAACGACATGACCGAGCTGACGTTCGACGAAGAGAACGATCAGATCGAGGCGGAGAGCGAGACGATGCTCGGCACCATGGTCGGACCGTACGGCATGCCGACCGACGACAACTTCCTCGACGATAACAACCCGCCCGATCTCGATCCAGCGGCCGGCGGCAACACGCCCGGACAGCCCCCGGCGCCACCGCCCGGCGCCACGCCGCCTAACCAGAACGTCCCGGTGACGCCGCACGTGCGCGGCTCGCCGACACCGCTGAAGGCCAAGGGTGCGCACAAGGGCGCGAGCGCGGGCAAGAAACACTGATGTCCGAGCACGCGCGAAAAGTCATCAAACAGGCTCTCGATATCCTCGACGCGAGCGAGCCGCTCATGCGTGAGGTCATCGAGAGCGAGCTGTTTGACTGCACGGGTCCGAACAGCACCAAGCGCAACATGACGAAGAAAGCGACGGACCGCGCGATGAAGCGGATCGCCGCGATCCGAACCGACCACATCAAGCGGTGCTTCCGGCACCTACGAGCCAACCTGCCGCATGTATAGCCCCGAAGAACAACGCGACGATCACGGCCGATGGACCTCGGGCGGCGCCAGCGCCGAGGCATCGCAGGCGCACGCGCAAGAGGTCGCCGCCGGTCACAAGCCGTTACAGGGCCTGCCCCAGAAGCCGATTCAGCTCCCCAACGGCCAATGGTATACCCCGGGCCCGATCGGCTACCTGAAAGACCTCGCAGACCAATACATGCAGAAGGCCGGGATGGCGTACCATCCGCCGGAGACCTACGCCAAGCTCGATAAAGACCGCGCTGCGGCGATTGCCAAGGCGTTCGACGCCGAAGTTCATAACCCGGACGACCCGGCCACAAAAGCCTCCTACGAGGCTATGGCCAAGGAGACGCTCGATCAGTGGAACACACTGAAGGCGGCCGGCATCAAGGTCGAATGGGTCAAGCCGGGGATGAAGGACCCCTACGCCGATAGCCCTCGCCTCGCCGCGCTCGACGTGAGCGAGAACAAGCATTGGTGGGGTTTCCCGAGCGATCAGGGGTTCGGCTCTGACGAGGAGAGCGCGAAGTACGCGAAGACCAACCCACTGATGCAGCCGGTGCCGGGCGAGATCATCGACGGCCGACCCGTTGTCGTCAACGATGTGTTTCGCATCGTGCACGACATGTTCGGCCATCTCAAGGAAGGTAATGGCTTCAGGGCCGAAGGAGAAGAAAACGCATGGCGCTCGCACGCGGCGATGTACAGCGATCTCGCACGGCCGGCGATGACCAACGAGACGCGCGGGCAGAACAGTTGGGTCAATTTTGGTCCCTATGGCGAGACGAACAGGACTGCAAAGGCTGGCGACACCCACTTCGCTCCGCAGAAGATCGGTTTGCTGCCCCCGTGGGTTACGGAAGAAGGTCGGGACGATCAACATGCACGAGCATGACGCAGAGGCGTGGAATCGGCATCGCGCCAAACACGCGCCGAAGAAGCTGACTATTTTCGGCCGCGATCTCAACCATTGGGCACGCTCGCTCCTCGGCAACGACTTGAAGAACATCGAGAGCGCCATCAAGAACGGCATTCTCGCCGGAGACAGCAACACGGATATTGCTCACCGTGTCATTGGCAGCCGCAAGCACAACGGCGTCAACGGCATGACTGAGATCACGAGGCAACACATCCTCCACCTCGGTCGGGGATATTTGCGTAAGGCCAAATCCCGCATGCGCGGGTCTTCGGCGGATGGTCCGGCGAAGTAACATCATAGGTGATCTATGAAACTTAAAGCATTCTATGCGACCGAAGACGAGATTCCGGAAGGCTACCGCGATCTCTACACCGAGCGGAACGGCCAGTGGGAGTTGACCGGCGTCGAAGGCGTCAAGACCCAAGCCGACGTGGACCGCGTCTCGACTGCCCTGCGGAAAGAGCGCGAGGACCACAAGAAGACCAAGGAGTTGGTCACGGCGTTCGGTGAGCTGAATCCCGACGAGGTGCACCAGAAGCTGGAGAACTACGACTCTCTTAACGAGCAGCTCGAAGCTTTGAAGGCGTCCGGCGGCAAGGC
>Ga0310811_10010607_pt1 | contig 11905 bp, 10 predicted proteins | sample YCmetagenome_FD_207642 | JGI IMG/M metagenome (GOLD analysis project Ga0310811, IMG submission 207642) | Soil microbial communities from experimental microcosm in Duke University, North Carolina, United States - YC | ecosystem: Engineered > Artificial ecosystem > Soil microcosm > Unclassified ...
TTGCGAGCTACCCGAAGGCGAAGGCGGGGAGCGCGCTCGCCATCTGGGGCATCACGACGCTCGTCGCGCCGGTCGTCGGCCCCCTGCTCGGCGGATGGATCACCGACAACATTTCCTGGCCGTGGATCTTCTACATCAACGTCCCGGTGGGGCTCGTGGCCGTCGGCGCGACGTGGCTGATCTACCGCACGCGCGAGACGCCGACGTTCAAGCTGCCGATTGATGCCGTGGGCCTCGCACTGCTCGTCGTGTGGGTCGGCGCGCTGCAGGTCATGCTCGACAAGGGGAAGGACCTCGACTGGTTCGGGTCGACGCAGATCACGCTGCTCGCCGTCACGGCCGTCGTCGGGTTCGCGCTGTTCGTCGTGTGGGAGCTCACCGAGGCGCATCCGGTCGTCGATCTGCGGCTTTTCGCGCGTCGCAATTTCTGGACGAGCTCGCTCGCCATGTCGCTCGCGTACGGCACGTTCTTCGGCAACGTCGTGCTGCTGCCGCTGTGGCTGCAGCAGTACATGGGCTACACGGCGACGCAGGCAGGTCTGGTGCTCGCGCCGGTTGGCGCGCTTGCGATCCTCCTCACGCCGGTCGTGGGACGCACGGTGCACAAGGTCGATCCGCGGCATTTCGCGACCGGTGCGTTCCTCGTCTTCGCGCTGGTGCTCTACATGCGCTCGCGCTTCAACACGTCGGCCGACCTGTGGACGCTGATGGTGCCGACGATCATCCAGGGCGCGGCGCTCGCCATCTTCTTCATTCCGCTCGTCACGCTGAGCCTCGCGGGGCTGTCTCCCGAGCGTATTCCGGCCGCATCCGGGCTTTTCAATTTCGCGCGGATCACGGCGGGCTCGTTCGGCACGTCGATCGCGACGACGCTCTGGGATCACCGGGCGACGCTGCACCACGCGCAACTCGCGGCTCACGTCACGGGCAGCGACCCGGCCACGGTCGCCGCGCTCGCGGCAATGCAGGCGCGCGGCCTGACGCCCGAGCAGAGCTACGCGCAGCTCAACCGAGTCGTCGACCAGCAGGCGTTCATGCTGTCGGCGAACGACGTGTTCTTCGCCTCGGCGGTGCTCTTCGTGTTGCTCATCGCCGTCGTGTGGCTCGCGCGCCCGGTGCACAGCGCTGCATCAGCGCGTGATGCCGCCGCCGGCGCGCACTAGCGCGAGCGGCTGATGCCCGCGCAGCGATGCTGATATTGCGCGGTGAGCGCCTGGTGACGTTTCGCGTTGGCGGCATTCTTCGGCCGCCCGCGCCTGGCATCGCGGTCGGCCTCGGCGGCGAGGCGCCGCGTCTCGTCGAGCAGTTGCTCGCACGCCGTCGCGTTCGCGACGCCTGACTTGGCGTCCGGCTGGATTGTCAGCCGCGTGCTGCCCGAGGCGGCGCACGGCGCATCGGCGTACGTCGTTCGGCCCGACGCATCCGTGCATTTGTAGACCTGCCCGTGCGCGGCGACCGCGCACGCGGCGAGCACGCACGCTGCGACCACGCGGGCGCCAAGCAGCGTCATCGCTTCGCGGTCACGGCGAGGCGGCGGCTTCGCGCCTGCAGCCAGCCGACGAGCGCCATGAACGCGATCGACACCGCGATCAGCATCGTCGCCGCGGCCGTGATCGTCAGGCTGATGTTGTCGTTGATGCCCGAGAACATCTGGCGCGGCAGCGTGCGCTGCCCCGGCCCGGCAATCAGCAGAGCGACGACGACCTCGTCGAACGATGCGGCGAACGCGAACACGGCGCCCGACAGCACGCCGGGCAGGATCAGCGGCAGCATCACGCGCCGAAACGCCGTACTCGGCGGCGCGCCGAGGTTCGAGGCTGCGCGCAGAAGGCTGCGGTCGAAGCCCGATAGCGCGGCGAGCACCGTGATGACGACGAACGGCGCGGCGAGCGTCGCATGCGCGAGGATCAGCCCCGTGTAGCCGTCGGTGAGGCCCAGAGGCGCGAACGCGAAGTACACGCCGACCGCGATGATGACCACCGGCACGACCATCGGCGCGATGAGCAAAGCGAGCACGACACCCTGGCCGGGAAAGCGTGCGCGCCAGAGTCCCAGCGCCGCGAGCGTGCCGAGCAGCGTCGCGAGCACCGTGGCCGACGTGCCGACGAGCAGGCTGTTCCAGACCGACGGCAGCCAGAATGACGAGCCGAAGAAGTCCTCGTACCAGCGCAGGCTGAAGCCCGGCAGCGGATAGTAGAAGAACGAGCCGGACGAGAACGAGAGCGGCACGATGATCACGATCGGAGCGACGAGGAAAACCAGCACCAGCGCGGCGAGCGTCGCGAGCGCGACGCGCGCGAAGCGTTGGGCCAGCGTGAGATTCGCCTCGGGCATCGTTTATACCGGCGTTAGGCCATCCGCAGCTTGTCGAGGCCGATAATGCGGTTGTACACGGCGTAGAGCACGAGCGTCGCCGCGAGCAGCATGATCGACAGCGCCGCCGCCATGCCCCAGTTCACCGTCCTGCTCGCGTAGAACGCGATGAAATAGCTGACCATCTGGTCCTCGGCGCCGCCGACGAGCGCCGGCGTGATGTAGTAGCCGAGCGCCTGGATGAAGACCATCAGGCAGCCGGCGGCGACGCCGGGCAGCGTCTGCGGCAGGTAGACGCGTCGGAACGCCGTGAACGGCGGCGCGCCGAGCGATGCGGCCGCGCGCTCGTACGACGGCGAGATGCCCTTCATGACGGCGAAAAGGGGCAGCACCATGAACGGCAGCAGCACGTGCACCATCGCCACGTACACGGCGAAGCGATTGAAGATCATCCGCAGCGGCTCGTGGACGATGCCGAGCGACAGCAGCAGGTTGTTCAGAATCCCCTGGCGCTGCAGCAGCACGACCCACGCGACCGTGCGCACCAGCAGCGACGTCCAGAATGGCAGCAGCACGAGGAAGAGGAGCAACGCGGCGCGCTGCGGCGGCTGGCGCGCGATGAAGAGCGCGACCGGATAGCCGAGCACCAGGCAGATGAGCGTGACGACGCCGGCGATCCACAGCGTGCGCGCGAGCACGTTGCGGAATACGGCCTGGTCGGGCGGCGCCGATGCGAGCGCGTCGTCGGCATCGCGGCGCAGGTCGAGCGCCGCGAGCAGGTAGAAATCGGTGACCGGCCCGCCCGCGCGGCGGATCGCCGCCCACGTCTCGCGATCGCCCCACTTGGGATCGATCGCGAGCAGTGTCGCGCGCGGCGAGTCCGTGGCCGGCTCGCTCGCAACTCGCCGGCCGCTCGTCACCAGCAGCGTACGAAATCCGGCGATGTCGTAGTTGAGCCGCGTCGCTGCGCTCGCAAGCGTGCCGGCCTCGCGAGCGGCGCGAAGATCCTCGACCAGGGCGGCGAACGCGCCGTCGGGCGGCAGCTCGCGTCCATCCCAATGGCGCAGTTCCGCCGACACGCGCGGCAGGATGCGCGCGACGCCGCTGTCGACGAATCCGCGCGCGAGCATCGCGCCGATCGGCACGATGAAGCTCGCGAGCAGGAACAGGAACAGCGGCAGTACGAGCAGCGCCGCGCGCCACCGCTCCGCGCGGCCGCTGCGAGCGAGCGCCCGCCGCAGCTCGTGCGGCGAGCGCTGCCCGGAGCCGACGGTCGCAGCGATCGTCGCCACGACCGATCAGCCCCTCGCCTTCCGCGCCGGTGACGACGTTACTTCGCGACCCAGGCGTTGAAACGCTGGTTGAGCTTGTCGAGGTTCTCCAGCCAGAACTTGTCGTTGATCGGCAGCGCGCTCGCGATGTTCTGCGGCGCAGTCGCGAGATTGGGCAGCACGCTCTTGTCGATCATCGCGGTCGACGCCTTCGTCGTCACGCCGTACGGGATCTTCGGCGGCAGGTCCTTCTGGTTGGAAGGGTCGTTGACGAACACGAGGTACTTCTCGGCGTCCGCCCGATTCGGCGTGCCCTTCATGATCACCCACGAGTCGATCGTGTAGAGGTTGTTCGTCCACACGATCTTGAAGTTCTTCTTGTCCTTGTCGTTGGCGGCGGCGATCCGCCCGTTGTACGCATCGGTCATCGCCACTTCACCGGAGGCCAGGAGCTGCGGGGGCTGCGAGCCCTTTTCCCACCACACGAGGTTGGGCTTGAGCTGGTCGAGCTTCCTGAACGCGCGCTCGACGCCCGCATCCGTGCCGAGCGTCTTGTAGACGTCCTTCGGCGCGACACCATCGGCCATCAGCGCGATCTCGAGCGTCGTCTTCGGTCCCTTGCGCAGCGCGCGCTTGCCCGGCCACTTCTGCACGTTCCAGAAATCGGCCCACGACTTCGGCGCATCGCCCTTCACTTTGTCCCCGTCGTACGCGAGGATGAAGCTGTAGACGATCGCGCCGACGCCGCAGTCGTTCACGGCCTCGGGCATGTACTTGTCCTTGCCGCCGAGCTTGCTCCAGTCGAGCTTCTCGTACAGGCCTTCCTCGCAACCCAGCAGCAGCTCCTCGGACTCGACCTGCACGACGTCCCAGTTGTTGTTGCCGCCCTGGATCTTCGCGCGCAGCGTGCCGACGCCGCCGTCCCAGCTTTCCTCGGCCATCTTGACGCCGGTCTTCTGCATGAACGGCTTGAAATACGCGTCGCGTTGCGCATCCTGGTAGGCGCCACCCCACGACACGACCGTGAGGTCGCGCGCCGCCGCCGGCATCGCGAGCATGACCGCGCACAGCACGGCCGCAATCCTGAATTTCCTGGCTTGCATCGTCGCTCTCCTCTCCTCAGGGTTCACGATGTTGGAACACTATGGTGCTCGTCGACGTCCTCGCGCGCGAACGCCCGGCAGTGCTCGGGAGCCCACGCGAGGTCCACCGATTGACCGAGCGCAGGCAGCCGGTGCACCTCGTCGATCGGCCGCTTGACAGTGAAATCGTCGTTGCCCGGCACCGACACGCGCGCGCGCACGTGGTCGCCGAGGTAGATCACTTCGCGCAGGCGCCCGGTCAGCCGGCAGAGGCCGTTCGACGCGATTGTAGGAGCCGCGCCCGCAATTTGCACGCGCTCGGGGCGCAGCGACGCGACGACCGGTGCGCCGCTCGCGAGCGGTGCAGCGAGCGCGCCCTCGATCAGCGTTTCGCCGGCCAGGCGGATCGTGCAGCGGCTGCCGTCGACGCCTTCGACGCGCCCCTCGAGGCGGTTGTTCTCGCCGATGAAGCGCGCGACGAACGCGTTGGCCGGCTGCTCGTAGATGCGCTCGGGGCGATCGAGCTGCTGCACGCGGCCGCGGTGGAACACGGCGATGCGATCCGACAACGTCAGCGCCTCGTGCTGGTCGTGCGTGACGTAGATCATCGTCACGCCGAGGCGCTGGTGCAGCCGGCGCACCTCGAGCTGCATCTGCTCGCGCAACTGCTTGTCGAGCGCGCCGAGCGGCTCGTCCATCAGCACCAGCGAAGGCTCGAATACGAGCGCGCGGGCGACGGCCACGCGCTGCTGCTGTCCGCCGGACAGTTGCGCCGGCCGCCGCGACCCGAACCCTGGCAGCTGCACCATGTCGAGCGCGCGCTCGACGCGGCGCGCGATCTCCGTGGATGCCATGCGCCGCACGGACAGCGGAAACGCGATGTTCTCCGCGACGCTCATGTGCGGAAACAGCGCGTAGTTCTGGAACACCATGCCGATGGCGCGGCGGTACGGTGGCAGCCTCGACAGCGGCTTTCCCCCGAGCGTGATCTCGCCTTCGGTCGGTGTTTCGAAGCCGGCGAGCATCATCAGCGTCGTCGTCTTGCCCGAGCCCGACGGCCCGAGCAGCGTGAGGAATTCGCCGCGCTCGATGTCGAGGTCGAGGTGGTCGACGACGCGCGCGACACCGTCGTAGGTCTTGCTGATCGCGACGAAGCGGACGATCGGGTCGGCCATCTTCCCCGTCCTGCGCTAGACGAGCGCCTTCTCGCGCACCATCGCCTGCGTGTCGGCAAGCGCTTTCGCGAAGCCGGCGAGCATCTCGTCGATCTCGGATTCGCGAATGACGAGCGGCGGGCAGAACGCGACGATGTCGCCCGGCATGTTGCGCAGGATCACGCCATGCTCCTGCGCGCGGCGCACTAGGTAGGCGCCGACGCCGGCCTTCGCGTCGAAGCTCTCCTTCGTCGGCTTGTCGCGCACGAGCTCGACTGCACCGATCAGGCCGATGCCGCGCACATCGCCGATCAGCGGCTGATCGGCGAAGGCACGAAGCCCTTCCTGCAGGCGCGGCCCGACGCGACGCACGTGCGAGACGATGTCGGTCTCGGCGTAGATCCTGAGCGCCTCGAGCGCGACGGCCGCCGGCACGGGATGCGACGAATACGTGTAGCCGTGGCCGAAAATCCCGAGTTTGTCGCTTTGCGCGAGCAGCGTGTCGTAGAGCGCCTCGGATACGAGGCTCGCCGAGATCGGCATGTAGCCGGCCGACAGGGCTTTGGCCAGCGTCATGATGTCCGGCGTGAGCCCGAACGTCTGCGACCCGAACATGTTGCCGGTGCGTCCGAAGCCGCTGATCACCTCGTCGACGACGAACAGTATGTCGTAGCGGCGCAGGATCGGCTGGATGCGGTCGAAATACGTGGCCGGCGGCAGGATTACGCCGCCCGCGCCCATCACGGGTTCGGCGAAGAACGCGGCGATCGTGTCGGGTCCCTCGCGCAGGATCAGCGCCTCAAGCGCATCGGCGAGCCGCGCCGCGTACGCTTCTTCCGATTCGCCGGAGCGCGCGCCGCGATAGTGGTAGGCGGCGTCGGCACGCACGATGCCGGGGATCGGCAGGTCGAAATCGGTGTGTGCGAACGCGAGGCCCGTGAGGCTCGCCGCCGCGACTGTGACGCCGTGATACGCGCGCTCGCGCGCGATGATCTTCTTCTTGCGGGGCCGGCCGCGTGCGTTGTTGACGTACCACGCGAGCTTCACGGCGGTGTCGTTCGCCTCTGAGCCGGAGTTCGCGAAGAGCACCTTGGACATGCGCGCGGGGGCAATGCCGATCAGTCGTTCGGCGAGCTCGGTCGCGACAGCAGGCACCTTGCCGCCGAAGCTGTGATAGAACGGCAACTGCAGCATCTGCCGGTAGGCGGCGTCGGCGAGGCGGCGCTCGGAAAAGCCGAGCGACGCGCACCACAGCCCCGCCATGCCTTCGAGATAGCGGCGGCCCTCGTCATCGTAGACGTAGACCCCTTCGCCGCGCGTGATGACGAGCGGGCCCTCCATGCGAACCTGGCGCAGGTTCGTCGACGGATGCAGGTGATACGCAAGATCGCGGCGGGCGGCCGGCGTGCCGAGCGACATGGTGGAGCTCCCTTAGGCACCGATTGTTGTGGCCGCGCGCGTGGCCGTCAAGCGGCGACCGGACCGAAGCGCGCACGAGGATCGACGATGACGATGGCAGCACGCGAAGTGGCGGCGGCACGGCGCATCAATGCCGGCGCGAGCGGGTATTCGTTCAAGGAATGGAAGGGGACGTTCTATCCGCCCGACCTCAAGGCCGACGCGATGCTCGCCTTCTACGCCGAGCGGCTCGGCACGGTCGAGATCAACAACACGTTCTACCGGATGCCGAAGGCGGCGATGCTCGAGGCGTGGGCGGCGACGACGCCGGCGCACTTCCGCTTCGCGATCAAGGCGTCGCGGCGCATCACGCACCTGGCGCGGCTCAAGGCGGAATCGGCGACGGAGCCGCTCGCCTTTCTCTATCGCAACCTCGCGGCACTCGGCGACAAGCGCGGCCCGGTGCTGTTCCAGTTGCCGCCGAATCTGCGCAAGGACCTGCCGCGGCTGCACGCGTTCCTCGCGCTGTTGCCCGACGACCATCGCGCCGCGTTCGAATTCCGCGAGGAGAGCTGGTTCGACGACGATGTCTACCGCGCGCTCGAGGCGGCGGGCGCGGCGCTGTGCCTGTCCGAACGCAGCGACGACGCGCCGCCGCCGCTCGTGCAGACCGCGCCTTGGGGCTACGTGCGGCTGCGCCTCGAAAGCTACGCCGACGACGATTTGCGCCGGTGGGCGCGCGCGCTCGTCGCCACGTCGTGGCAGGACATCTACGTCTACTTCATGCACGAGCCGACCGCCCCCGGCTATGCGAAGGCGCTGATGGACGCGAGCGGCTGAGGTTCCCCGCGCAGGGCGCAGCGCTTCACCGCGTCCACGGCGGCGGCGCGCCGGCATCGATCGCATAGCGCTCGATTGCTTTCTCGACGACGCCGCCCGGCACGTGCTGCTGCCGTGCGAGCGCATCGAGCGCCGCGACGGCGATGTGGCGGCGATCGATCTCGAAGTAGTCCCGCAACGCGCTTCGCGTGTCGCTGCGGCCGAAGCCGTCGGTGCCGAGCACAATGAACGGCGCGCCGACGTACGAGGCGATCAGTTGCGGATAGGCGCGCACGTAATCGGTGGCCGCCACTACGGGCGCATCGCCCGCGAGACAGCGCTCGACGTGGCTTGACCGGCGCGGCTGCGCCGGGTGCAGGCGATTGCGTCGCTCGAGCTCCCGCGCCTCGCGCGCAAGCTCGCCGAAGCTCGTGACGCTCCACGCCTCGCTCGCGATCTGCCAGTCGTCGCGCAAGAGCTTCGCGGCGGCGACGACTTCACGCAGGATCGTGCCCGAGCCGAGCAGGCGCACACGCGCGTCGCCACGCGGTGCATCGTCGTTCGGCAGCCGGTACATGCCGCGCACGATGTCGTCCGCGACGCCCGCGGGAAGCGACGGCTGCGCGTAGTTCTCGTTCATCACCGTGACGTAATAGAACACGTCGTCCTGACGCTCCATCATCTGGCGCGCGCCGTGGTCGACGATCACGGCGACCTCGTATGCGAACGCCGGATCGTAGGCGCGGCAGTTCGGGATCGTCGCCGCGGCGACGTGGCTGCTGCCGTCCTGATGCTGCAGGCCCTCGCCGCCGAGTGTAGTGCGCCCCGCGGTCGCGCCGAGCAGGAAGCCGCGCGCACGCTGGTCCGCGGCAGCCCAGATCAGGTCGCCGACGCGCTGGAAGCCGAACATCGAGTAGTAGATGTAGAACGGCAGCATCGCCACGCCGTGCACGCTGTACGACGTCGCCGCGGCGACCCACGACGACAGCGCGCCCGCCTCGGTGATGCCCTCCTCGAGGAGCTGGCCGTCCTGCGCCTCGCGATAGCGCAGCATCGACGCGGCGTCCTCGGGCTCGTAGAGCTGGCCGACGGGCGAGTAGATGCCGATCTGGCGAAAGAGGTTCGCCATGCCGAACGTGCGCGCCTCGTCTGCGACGATCGGCACGATACGGGGCCCGAGCGCGCCATCCTTGAGCAGGTTGCCGATGAGACGCACGACCGCGGTGGTCGTCGACATCTCGTGCCCACCTGCGTCGAGCGCGAACCGCGCATAGCTCTCGAGGGGCGGCACCGCGACGGCCATCGCATCATCGCGCCGCGCGGGCAATGCGCCGCCGAGCGCAGCGCGCCGCTCGCGCAGGTACGCGAGCTCGGGACTGCCGTCGGCCGGCCGGTAAAACCGCATCTGCGCGAGGTCGTCGTCGGACAGATGAAGCCGGAACCGATCGCGAAACGCCTTCAGCGCCTCGAGGTCGAGCTTCTTCTGCTGATGCGACGTCATCCGCGACTCGCCCACGCCGCCCATGCCATAGCCCTTCTTGGTCTTCGCCAGCACGACGGTCGGTTGTCCCGCATGCGCGCGCGCCGCGCGCAGCGCTGCATACAGCTTGCGGAAGTCGTGGCCGCCGCGCTTCAGCGCGTCGATCTCGGCGAGCGACATGTGCGCGACCAGCGCGCGCAGCTCGGGGTCGAGACCGAAGAAGTGGCTCGCGTTGTACGCGCCGTCGTTCGCGCCGAGCGTCTGGTACTGCCCGTCGACGGTCGCCGCGAACTGGCGCAGCAGCGCGTGGTGCGTGTCGCGCGCGAACAGCGGATCCCAGTCCGAGCCCCACAGCACCTTGATCACGTTCCAGCCGGCGCCGATGAACAGCGACTCGAGCTCCTGGATGATCTGGCCGTTGCCGCGCACGGGCCCGTCGAGCCGCTGCAGGTTGCAGTTGATGACGAACGTCAGGTTGTCGAGCGATTCGCGCGCTGCGAGCGTGAGCGCGCCGATCGATTCGGGCTCGTCCATCTCGCCGTCGCCGAAAACGCCCCAGACGTGGCGCTCGCCCGTCGCTGCGATGCCGCGATGCTCGAGGTAGCGCATGAAGCGCGCGTGGTAGATCGCGCTGATCGGCCCGATGCCCATCGAGCCCGTCGGAAACTGCCAGAACTTCGGCATCAGCCACGGATGCGGGTACGACGACAGGCCCTTGCCGCCGACTTCCTGCCGGAAATTCGCGAGTTGCTCCTCGGTCAGGCGTCCTTCCAGAAACGCGCGCGCATAGACGCCCGGCGCCGAGTGCGGCTGGAAGAACACGAGATCCGCACGCCGCGACGCGTCGCCGGCATGGAAGAAGTGGTTGAAGCCGACCTCGAAGATCTCCGCCGCCGACGCGTAGCTCGCGATGTGTCCGCCGAGCTCGCCGTACGCGCGGTTCGCGCGCACCACCATCGCGAGCGCGTTCCAGCGCATGATCGACGTGATGCGCTCCTCGAGGGCGAGGTCGCCCGGATAGGGGCCCTGCTCCTCGAGCGGGATGGTGTTCTGGTACGCCGAGTACGGCGGGACGTGCGCGACGATGCCGAGGTGCTGCGCCTGCTCCTCGAGCTTCTTCAGCAGGAAAAGGCCACGTTCCTTGCCGCCCGCGCGCACGCTCGCGTCGAGCGCGTCCAGCCACTCGCGGGTTTCGTCGGGATCCGCGTCGGCATCGGGCATTCGCATGCCGCGATCATACGACGACGTCCTGGACGCGCCTCTTACCCCACTGCTCCCGCGCCGCGGGAGCAGTGAGAGATCGGCAACATGCGCTCGGGCTCCCTCTCCCCGCTCGGGGGGAGAGGGTGGGTGAGGGCGCTTACTCCGGCAGCGTCTCGCCCGAGCCGCCCATTTCCTTCGGCACGTCCCTGAACTTCGGCAGGCCGTCCTTCATCCGAAGCACGGTTTCGGCGTAGTTCACGTGCACCTTCGGCTCGTGGCGATACGTCGGAATCGTGGCGGCGTACACGTCGACCAGGTTCCACGGCGGATGGTCGGTCATCAGGTGGCCGCCGCACACCTTGCAGAACTTGCGGTAGCTCTGCGGCGTCTTGTGATAGACGCCGACGTTGCCCTCGCCCTTCGTCACCTTCACCGATTCGGGCTTCCATAAGCTGAACGCGTTGACAGGCGCCGCCGCCCAGCTTCGGCACGATGCGCAATGACAATAGCCGGCAGCCACCGGCTCGCCCGACACGGCAACCTGCACCGCGCCGCAGAAACAGCTTCCCTCATGCGTCTGGCTCATCGCTTACTCCTGGAATGTGGCCGTGCACGGCGCGCGGCCGGCGACGGGCGAATGTTGCGCAGCGCACAGGCCGGCGGTGGCATCACCGACGTGGGCCGACGCAAGCTGCGCCGCAGTCGCTCCGGCGTCGGGATGGGCATTGTCGAGCAGCGCCGGCAACAGCACGAGCGCGCTCAGTGCGACCGTCGCGGTCGCGATGGCCGTCGCCGCGAGCAGCGCGCGAGGCGTGGTTGGTTCATACAGCTTGCTTTGCATCCGATATCTCCGCTTGTGGATCGATCAACGCGCCGACCCGGGAGCCGCATCCGGCTTTCCGGGTCGTTCGCGTGACGAATCCAATCTAGCGATCGAATGCTGCAGCGCAATTTCAAGCCGGTCGCGTTCGTGTTTCGATTGTTTCGAGGTCGAGGCAGCTCGGGGGTCGCCGGCTGGCGCCGTCAACTTGCCGCCGGCACGTCGCCGTCGGCGAGCTCGGCAATCACGCGTCGCACCTCGCTCGGCAGGAACGGCTTTTCGATGACCGGGCGTCCGCTCGCGTGGACGAACTCGCGCAGCGCCGAGGCGAGCGTGTCGCCGGTGACGAACACCACGCGCCGTGC
>Ga0310811_10010608_pt1 | contig 11905 bp, 11 predicted proteins | sample YCmetagenome_FD_207642 | JGI IMG/M metagenome (GOLD analysis project Ga0310811, IMG submission 207642) | Soil microbial communities from experimental microcosm in Duke University, North Carolina, United States - YC | ecosystem: Engineered > Artificial ecosystem > Soil microcosm > Unclassified ...
CCGGACGCGGCCCCGGTGTCGTCATCCTGCAGGAAATCTTCGGCGTCAACGGGCATATTCGCTCCGTCGCCGAACAGTACGCGCTCGCAGGCTTCGTGGCCCTCGCACCCGACGTCTTTTGGCGCAGCGCGCCGCGCATCGAGCTCGGCTACGAAGCGCAGGAGCGCGAAAAGGCTATCGGGCTGCTGCAGGGAACGGACGTCGATCGTGCCGTCGCCGATCTCGGCGCCGCGGTGCGCACTTTGAAAGGCCGGGCTGAAACCTCCGGCAAGGTGGCAGCAGTCGGCTACTGCTTCGGCGGGCGGCTTGCGTATCTCATGGCGGCACAGGGCCATCTCGATGCCGCGGTCTCGTATTACGGCGGCGGCATCCAGAATCGGCTCGACGAGGCCGACAAGGTCCAAGTGCCAATGCTTTTTCATTACGCCGAGAACGACACGGGCATCCCGCTCGAAGCGGTCGAGCAAGTGCAGGCCAGCTTCGCCGGAAGGCCGGACACCGCGTTTCACGTTTACCCGGGTGCCGAGCACGGCTTCAATTGCCCGGAGCGTTCGGCCTACAATCAGCACGCTTCAGCGCTGGCGCTCGGCCGGACGATGACGTTTCTTGCGAGCCATCTCTAAGACGGCGGCATTTGGCCGATCGCGTTCCCAATGTTCCCAATGGGCGCGATCGGCCTTCGAATAGCGCATGCGTGATCTGCCCGAGCGAGCAGACACGCACCGTGTCAATCGAGTCGCGAAACGCTTCGGGCTCGATCGACGCTAAGCGGGCTGCGCGGCGATAACCTCGCGGCCCGGCTCGCTTACCTCACGGTCTGTATCAGGCCTTCTTGGTGTAAGCGTTGCACCAGCCGGCGGCCTTCACCTGCTTGGCGCCGAACATCGGGCACGCCGCGTGGTCGGTGGTCGGTGCGCCCTGATAGAGCTGGCAATTGCCGCACTTTTGACCGGCCGCATATTTCGGATACTTGGCTTTGTCGACTTGGCTGGCATCCGCCTTATAGCCGAGCGCGGCTGCGGTGGGATCGCTTTCGGACACGAGCGGCGCGTCGGCAAGTGCCTGGCGCGAGAGGGCGAGCGCCGAAGCGGCGCCGAGGCTCGTAATCAAAAACGTGCGACGAGACGATTTCATTGGGGGACTCTCCGAGTGCTGTAATCGGTCCTTCTCGACGGACCTTGGTTGCCGACTGTCATACGGCGACAGGCCGGAGCATACAACGAAGCGAGTCCGATGGACGGCGTAGTGTGCATTTGCACAGATCAATCGCCCCTGATTGAAGCAAGATCGACAAAATGAGCAAATCGCTGCATCACGGTGCAGGCGTCAATATGTGGGTGCACTCGCGCATTCGCGCTGATTTCAAGTGCGCCCAAGGATTTCGCAAACGCGCTGTGCAATCGCCAGGCTGGCCGTCAATCCCGGCGATTCGATGCCGAACAGGTTGACGAGTCCGCGTACGCCATGCGCGGCCGCCCCCTGAATGACAAAATCCGCGGCCGCCTCGCCGGGGCCGGAGAGTTTCGGCCGGATGCCGGCGTATGCGGGCTGCAAGGCGCCATCGGGCAAGCCCGGCCAGTACTCGCGGATGGCGGCATAAAAGCTTTCGGCGCGGCGCGGGTCGACGTCGTAATGGAGCGTTTCCACCCATTCGACGTCAGGGCCGAAGCGTACTTGGCCACTGAGGTCGAGCGTCAGATGGACGCCGAGCCCGGCCTCGTTGGGCATGGGGTAGATGAGCCGCGAAAACGGCGCGCGCCCGGAAATGCTGAAGTAGTTACCTTTGGCGAAATATAGCGGCGGCACGTGACGCGGATCGAGCCCGTGGATTTTGCGCGCGAGTGCATTGGCGTGTAGTCCGGCGCTGTTGATGACGCAATCTGCGCTGAGCAGGCTTGGCGACTGGCCGCCTACCTTCACGACAAAACGCCCGCCGCAGGCATCGATGGATTCGACAGGCGAGTGAAAGGCGCAGATGGCGCCCGCGCGCTCAGCGTCTCCTTGGAGCGCCAGCAACAGTTGGTGACTGTCCACGATGCCCGTTTGCGGCGAGAAGACGGCCTCCACGCACTCGAGCGCCGGCTCAATCGTTTCCGCTTCATCGGCCGTCATCCGCAGCAGGTCGAGCACGCCGTTTTCCTTGGCGCGCGCAGCGAGCGCGTTGAGCTGGGGCAACTGGTTACGCGCCGTCGCGACGAGCAGCTTGCCGCAGCGCTGGTGGGGCACGCCGCGCGCCGCGCAGTACTCGTAAAGCATCTCGCGGCCGCGCACGCACAGCGTTGCCTTCAGCGAACCGCGTGGATAGTAGATCCCAGCATGAATGACCTCGCTGTTGCGCGAGCTCGTGCCCGTGCCGATCGCCTCCGTCGCTTCGAGGACGATCACCTCGCGGCCACGCTCGGCCAGTTGGCGCGCGATGGCAAGACCAACCACGCCCGCGCCAATCACTACGCATTCGATGTGATCCATGACTTTAGCCGCGGCTCGCTCGCCGCGCTTCATCGCCGGTATGGCCGTTCAACGGGACGCTCCGGCAAATCGCATCCCGAACGCATATTTTTGCGGCGGCATGCCGTCGCCTCTGTCACGCCAGCATAGAGGATTCTACGACGCACTGCAGCATGGCCGCATGTAAGAGGTGTGCCGTCCGTCCACGCGTGGATTTGGCGCAACGCCATACGCGGGCGAGGCCACACCCATTTCGATCTGGGTGGGCTGTGTCGACTGCACCGCAATCCAATGCACCCCCATGCGCCGAAACTGGGGATATTTTGTCTTTCTCGATGCGACTTGTGCGACGCAGGCTGCCTGGCGCTGCGCTAGAGCCATTGTTCTAGCCTTACATGACTGCCGCGCTTCGGCGTGTTCAAAAGCCGATCGGTCGCCGACGCCCACCGCGCTCGAGCCGGATATCGTCAGCACGCACTTCGTCGCGGCCGCCGACGCGCGCCGCCCCGAAGCCGTGCAAAATCGCGCGGCGCATGTCGCGCGGCGATGCGTGGGCGAGCACCTCGAGCGGATCGTCGCCGAGCACCTCGGGAAACCGCTGCCCCCAGGTGTGGGCCGAGCGGATCTCCTCGTAGATCGCCTGCGCAATGCGCCGTGCGCCCGCCTCGTCCGGCGGTGTGATCTCATAGACACTCATGCGGCTCAGGATCGGCTCGGGAATCGCGCGTTCGTCATTGGCAGTAGCGACCCAGATCACCTGCGCGGCGTTGATCGGAATTTCGGCGAATTCGTCTATGAATGCCTGCGCCGTCTCCCGCTCGAGCAGCGCATAAAGGGCGCCGAGCGGGTCGTATTGCGAATCGCCATTGGCTTTGTCGATTTCGTCGACCACCATCAGCGGGTTCGCGTAACTGCCGTTCACCAGCGCGTCGAACACTTTGCCAGGCTTGGCGTTCTTCCACTGCGAAGAGGCGCCCGATAGAATCCAGCCGGCCGTGAGCGAGCTCATCGCCACATACTGGCAGCTCGTGCCGAAAAGCCGCGCGAGCGCCTTGGCAAAATGCGTCTTGCCGATGCCGGGGTCGCCGAGCAGCAGCATCGGCAGCAACTCGAGCCGGTCTTCCGTCTCGATGCACAGCGCGACTTGCCGCCTCACGTCCTCGAGCGGCTCAGCGAAGTTGGGCAACTGCTCGAGCAAGGCATCGATTGACGGCATCCGGTTCGGCTTCACGCAAAAACGCAGGTTGCCAACCCTCAGCATCTTCTCGTAGGTGGTGCGCAGCGCCTCGTTCGCACTGTCCCCCAGTTCGCTGAGCGCCGTCTCGACCTGATCCAGATCGTAGACTTTGCTGAACGATGCCACCGCGAGTTCCTGCTTGACCATGGCTGTTGTCATCGCTCACCTCTTCCGTGCGAATCGAGCGCGTCGCCGTTTTCGGTCGTCCCCCGATTGTCAGTGCCAAGGCGGCGCGCTTTTGCGTTCACCGCTTCTTCGCGACGATTCCAGTGTAGTCACGCAAGTTCCATGCGCAAAACGAGCAGCCTGCGCCAGGTGCTGCTAGCAAGCTTCGGCGAAGCGTGCGCGCCGAGATCGGCTTGCCGCGCGGCTGGCCGGCCTCGCCGGAGATCGTCACCCGCACTATGCAAATCGCGCGCCGGCTCGGGAGCCGCCCCGCAGTCGTTAGGCGTAAGATGATGGGCGATTGCGGTTTCGATCGGCCGCTCGGCGGATGGGAACCGTAAGGCTTGAAGGAGAACCCTCGGATGGGATGGAAAGCCGGCATCGCGGCAGCGCTTTGCTGTGTTTCATGGGCAGCGCATGCGCAAACGCCAGCCGAGCCGCCCGCCGTCGACTGGCGGCTCGAGGTGGTGCGCGACGGCAGCGTGGTCGACGTATTCGACGGCAGCACCGCTTTGGGTCAGGCTCAGACGGCCACTCATCATCACGAGACGGTTCATCGGGTCGGCTGCGCTGAAAATCCTGTGGCTAAGATCGATCTCGCCCGCACGCTGACGATTTCGCCGCAGGCCGCGGACACAGCCGGCGTCACATTTGCGATCGACGCTCAGGAAATCCTCGAAGACGACACGCCGCAGCGCACGCGCGAGGGATGTCCATTGCCGCCGGCCCCGCGGCGCGTGTCGGCCAGTCATCCCGACCTCGTCGTTCCGGGTGGCCAATGGGCAAGTTGGACGGTGGTGGACCTTCATCCGACGCTCATCTACCGCATCCGCGCGAGCGTCGCCTCTCACTAACAGATCGAACAAGCAGGAACGGCGCGGCATGCGAAATCTCGAGGATCGGCTTCAAGCCGCCGTGACGAGCGCGAAGAAAGATTTTGTCGCGGTCAGTTGGAACCTGCACAAAGGACGTTCGCCGCTCGGCTTCACGGCATGGAAGGCGATGCAGCGCTGGGTTCACTCGACGCACGCGGACGCGTATTTCCTTCAGGAAGCGATGGCACGGCGCATGCCGGGGCCGGTGCTCGCAACGAGCTTCGGCGCACCGGTGCACGACCCGCTTGCGGACGTATGGGAATGCCAGGCAACGGAGCTCGCTCACGCCCTGGAGCTCGAAATTGCGCTCGGCCCCAATGTGTTCAAGCCCTCATGGCGGCATGGCAACGCCATCCTTTCGCCGCATCCGCTCGATCTGGGCGGACGATGGGACATTTCGGCGCACCGCTTTGAAAAACGCGGTCTGCTCGTGGCGCGCGCCTTGTTCGCAGGCCACTCGGTCACGCTTTTGTGTGCCCATCTTGCCCTCACGCGCGCGGCGCGGCTGCGGCAGATGAACTGGATCGCCCATTGGATTGCCCGCGAAGCGCCTGATGGGCCGCTCGTGCTGGCGGGCGACTTCAACGACTGGCGCAATGATTCGATACCGCTTTTCGCCGAGCACAGGCTCATGGAAGTGGCCACTGAGCTCGGTCACCCCGCGCGCACTTTCCCGGCATTTTCACCGGCGCTCGCGCTCGACAAAATGTTCGTGCGCGGCCTGTCGCCAGTTGAATGGATTGCACCCGCTCAGGAAACAGCCTGGCTGTCCGATCATCTGCCTTATGTGGCACGACTGCGCCTCGAAGATTAGCCATCCGACGCGCTCTGCAGGGAGCGCGTTAGAATAGTGAGTTTTCGGCCTCCTCGAGACCCTTTTCCCGCGAACACGTAGCGCGCAAGCAGCCGGCCGGCCACGGCTTTCCGTGTGCCGAGCGCGTGAATTCTCTGTCCGCACTGTCTAAGCAGCCATGAGTAATCTGAACCTTCAAACCGTTCTTTCCGTCCATCACTGGACCGACACGCTTTTCAGCTTCACCTGCACGCGCGACGCCTCGTTTCGCTTTGAGAATGGCCAGTTCACCATGGTCGGGCTCGAAGTCGACGGCAAACCGCTGATCCGCGCCTACAGCATGGCCAGCGCGAACTATGAGGAAAACCTCGAGTTCCTGAGCATCAAGGTGCCCGACGGCCCGCTCACTTCGCGTCTGCAACACTTGAAGGTGGGCGACCAGGTGCTCATCGGCAAGAAGCCGACCGGCACACTGGTGGCCGACAATCTGCTGCCCGGCAAGACGCTCTGGCTGTTGTCCACTGGCACCGGTCTCGCGCCCTTCATGTCGATCATCAAGGACCCCGACGTCTACGACCGCTACGAAAAGGTCGTTCTGACGCATACGTGCCGCTTCGTCGACGAACTCGCCTATAAGGAGTACATCACGGAGCATCTGCCGGCGGATGAGCACATCGGCGAGATCGTGCGCGAAAAGCTCATCTACTATCCGACGGTGACGCGCGAATCGTTCATGAACCGCGGCCGCATCACCGATCTCATCGACACGAACCAGCTCTTCTCCGATTTGAACCTGCCGCCGTTCTCGCTTGAAAACGATCGCGTCATGCTGTGCGGCAGCCCGCACATGCTGCGCGACACGCGTGAACTGCTCGACAACCTGGGGTTCAAGGAAGGCAGCAATAACGAACCCGGACACTACGTCATCGAAAAAGCGTTCGTGGGTTGAACGCTTGAACGCTGCTTGAACGCGCGGGAGCGCGCCGCCTTGCGCAAAGACCGGAGCCATGCTCCGGTTTTTTTTCGCCCCCAGGCCATAGACCGATAGCGGGCAACGAATCGTCGGTCGCGGCTGATTGATATCACGGCTTGGGCAGCGACTGAGCCGTGCTGATTAGATTTTGAGGCACCACCCGGATGAAGCCTCCACGCGGGCTGTCGATGTCCGCAATGAGCATGAACGACAGCGCGACCGCCATGGGCATGATTAGCAAGTACCACCTTTTCGCCGTCGCGCTGCGCGACCCGTAGCCAACCAGCAGATTGCAGAGAACGCCGATCACAATGATCAGCGACCAGGACTCGAGCGGGAGACGGTTCCGCCATGCGGCCTGTGTGTACCCCTGCGTATTGATCACATCGTTCATGCCGGCGACTGCCAGTGCGGTGAGGGGATTCGGTTGGGGCATCGCTCCGGCAAGGGCAGCCGCCCATAATTCTGTCTGCAACTCAGCCGTTTTCGAGTTTATTTCGTCCAGTTTTTGCGAATCGCGAACCTGATAAAAGAGAACGCGCTGCGCTACGTATTGCGCCAGAAGCAAACGTATCGTTGCTGCTTCGGCTGCGCGTAGAAGGCCCGCGCGAAGGAACTCAGTCCTGATCGCGTTGGCCTCTGCTGCCTCGAAATTCTTGCGCTGGTCATATCGTCCCACTGCCATTGACAGGCTGAAGCCGATAACGAGGGCGAGAAGTGTCAGGGTGGCAGATTGAACTACGTGGAAGTCTTCTCGGGCATCGCTATCGAGTGGCTTGTTGCGTCGCAGGAACACATGGCCGATCCATGCGGCGATCGACATCAGCACGAACGAGACGATGAAGAAATAACGCGGATAACTCACAAATTGCTCCATTCCCGGCTCCTCTCGATCGTGTTGGGACCACATCTGTGTATGTAGAATTCGCCAATCCGGTCCTTCCAATCCCCCACTACAAAGCTGCCTGAGCCCCCCAAGTGGAAGTACTTCGATTCGATCCTTCGCGTCGAACCACTCCCGATTCAAACCTTACGGCCCACTAGTCTGTTGTCACGATGCCGGTCGTTGAACGAGTCGACAATGTGGTGTCGCACCACGGCGCCAGTGGTAATCGGCGTTTTCTCGGCGTGACAGCACGTCGTGCCGGTTCGGTGTGGCCGTCTGCAATCTCGCCGAGTTCTTTTCAACTCCAGTCTGCGCAGGTAGCAATCTCTTAAACGCGTGAAACCCGCAGAGCCGCGGTCGGAAGGTCGAATGGCTTTTCAGGTCGAAAGTACGAATTCGGCTTCCGTGAGACCGGCCATTTGCGATCGCCGACCTGCGAATGTCAGGAAAGCGAACCCGTAGCCGCCTCACCAACGCCGATACTCGAATGTCGCCAATGGCCGAACTGCTGTACCTGAGAAGTCGGCTTGGATGACCGGACCACTCCCTTACCGGCCGAACCGCTGACAGCGCGACTGCCGGCAGTGGGTCCGTCTTTAGCCGGTCGGTATCGGTCGCACCAAGCGCGCGGCAATGCGACCACGCCTATCATTACCGGATTCTCACTGCGCAAGGTGCGCACGCGGATGGCGGCCGGAACAAGGAACAACTATGAGCACGACGGCGTGCTCGTGGACCGTGCGCGCTAGTGGCATCGCCAGTTACGTATGGCGCGAAGGCGTGATGACATTCCTGGTTGATGACGAAGGAAAGCTTTATCAGAAGAACCTCGGCCTGGAAACCGCGCGCATTGTGAGCGGCTGAGGTCGTTCGGTCCGGACGGATCGTGGTCGCCGGTGAAGCCTCGATCGACTTTCCATGCGCATCATTTGCCGGTGGGCTGCCGGTGCATCGAAAGCAGTTGGCATGCTTCGACGTGACACTCGACCGAGCGGAAACGTGCACACACAGGCGAGGCTTCGGGTGCCCCATCCTCGGGAGAGGCGCATTGAACACGATCTCAAGCTGGCTGGTCGAGACGGTGGCTCGCGTAACGCTGCTATCGATGGTTATCGTTTCCGTTCCGGGAGCACAGACCGCACTGGCAGACTCAGGCTGGCGGTGTGGCACGGCTGCCCCTGAACGACTTGAATGCAGCACGTCCCAGCGCTCCACCGCCCATCAATCACCCAGTCTTGATCCTCAGAGCGGTGCCCGGACGCTTCCGGTCGCTTACGACGCAACAAGTGCTGTCGCCTTGCCATCCGCCGCAGATCGGCCGTTGCAGGTGGCGGTCGCCGCAATAGCGCCGTTCGTCTTGCCACATTCCGATCCGCCGGCCGGCTTCAGCATCGACCTGTGGAACGAAGTGGCCCGTCGAATGCACGTCCAATTCGCGTGGCGTTCGGTTCCGACGCAGTCGGATTTGCTGCGTGCCGTGCAGGAAGGCGACGCGGACGTGGCGATAGCCGCCATCACCATGACACCGGGACGCGAGCAGATCGTGGATTTCTCGCTTCCCTATTTTGATTCCGGCTTGCAGATCATGGTGCGTGCCCGGGACGAAGGCGCGTTTTTCGCCACATTCCGTTCCATTCCCTGGCGGGCCATCGGTCAGCTTCTTGGCGTGGCCGCCATCCTGGTTTTTCTTCTAGCCAATCTAGTGTGGCTCGTCGAGCGCAAGCAAGACCGCAATTTTCAGAAGCCTTACCTGCGCGCATTAGGCGAAGGTCTCTGGGCGACTATGCTGATCATCGCGACGGGGGAGCACGGCGAACGTGATGCCGCCAACATGTGGAAGCGTTTTTTGGTTCCCGCGATGTGGCTGATCGGCGTCGTGCTGATTGCCCAATTCACGGCGACCGTGACATCGTCGCAAACCGTGAGCCAACTTCAGACCAACATTCACGGTCCGGGCGATCTGCCAGGGAAGACGATCGGCACCGTGGCAGGGACGATCGCCGCCGATTATCTTGCCCAGCGTGGATTGCCGTTCGTCGATGTGAAAACCGCCGACGATGGAATCCGCATGCTTACTCAAGGCGATGTGCAGGCGATCGTCTATGACGCGCCTACCCTGCAATACTGGGCCGCGAAGCGGGGCAATGGCATATTGCTGGTCGTCGGCCCCTTGTTCCGGCCTGAGAAATATGGCATCGCTTTGGCGCAAGGCAGTCCGTTGCGCAAGCCTATCAACGAAGCACTGCTGTCCATGTACGCCGACGGCACCTACGAAAAGATCTATGGAAACTGGTTCATGCAGGGGAAGTAGATTTGAATGCATCGGTTTAAACGCTTTTAGTCGTGCTCGCGACGAGGTGACCACTCGGACGGAAGACCTCGAGTGAAAGCCGAGGCGGATGGATCGCGGCGAACACGGGCATGGGGACTTAAAAGAAGCGGTGGCGGTTGCGGGACGCCGGAAAGCCTTTCGGTTCAGATAGGGCCTCGGCGTTTGATGACGCTTCTCCCCTTTTTATCTAAGTGTTTTTCCTAGATTTGTCACCGCTTGCGCGGCAGCGCGTGCTGCGGCATCTCGCTGGCCTCGTGATCTGACTAATAACCCATTTTTGAGATATCATCCGCCCGTTGATCGCTGGGAACGCCTCGCGCCTTGCGATCTCGGTGTTACAAATCGTAAAAAGCATTACCTATTGCATCGGTATTTTTCCGACGGCAAGTCGGTCGCATTGGTGCGTTTCACCGTTTTTCAGTTGCCTGCCGCTGCCCGCGATGAACGAATGTCTGGTCACTGTCTCCGGTGGCGTCGCAACAGAGGCGTCGATGTCCGACGCGCCTGCTCGCAAATCCGCGGTATGCGATGCCACGGGGGGCGATTTGCCTGTCTCCGACCACGATCAGTCCGAACTCCAATGCCTGAAAAGGCGTCTGCGTGAGCTCGCAAACCAGCTTGTCGCCGCCTGCGAAGACGCGCGCAGTCATCTCGCCCGGGAGCTCCACGACGGTGTGGGGCCCGAGCTGACGGCCGCGCGTTTCGCGCTTGCCAGCCTTGAACCGGCGCTTGCGGGCGCCGACGCGTGGCCGGGTAACGGAGGGCATGGCGCGTTTGAGCTCGCTCAGCGCTCGCTCGACGCTGCCTGCGCAGCAACGCGCACCATCGTCGCGGATCTGCACGAACCACAATTCGAAGGCGGCCTTGTCGCGACGCTGTCGCAGTGGGTTCGAGCTTTCTCGGAGCGTACGGGGCTTTCCTCGAGCTTCGTCTGCGCGGCCGATGTGCGACTTGCGCAGCTGCCCGCGAATGCCGCGCTGGCGGTGTTTCGCGTAGCACAGGAAGCGCTGAACAACGTCGCCAAGCACGCCAACGCTTCGCGCGCAGAGGTGCGCCTCGACAGTGACGCGCACTTCTTGACCCTCATCGTCACGGACAACGGCTGCGGCTTGCCGCGCCGCTCGCGCCGTTCGGCTGGCCCAGCGGCGGCAGGTTTCGGCTTGGCCAGCATGCAGGCCCGCTGCGAAGCGCTCGGTGGCTCGTTGCGCCTCAGTGCGCGGTACGCGCGCAAGGCAAAGGCCGCGCAAGCCGAAAGCGGCGCGACCGTGCGGGCGCGCTTTAGCTGGAATGCCATGTTGGAAGCGCAGGCGGGTGCGGCGGCGACCACGCGCGCGGGCTCGCGCGAAGCCGCCTTGACGAGGTAAGCCATGACGCTTCGCATTCTGCTCGTGGATGATCACACGATCGTGCGTCAAGGCGTGCGGCAACTCCTGCTCAATCACGGCGTGGCGCAGGACGTGGTCGAGGCCGACAACGGAGCGCAAGCGCTCGCCTACCTCGATGGGCAGCAAGCGTTCGACGTCGTGCTGCTCGACATTGGATTGCCCGACATGAACGGCGTCGAAGTGCTCAAGCGTGCGAAGCGGCGCGCGCCTCGCACGCCATTCATCATGTTTTCCATGTTTCGCGAAGATCAATATGCGGTGCGCTCGCTGAAGGCTGGGGCGGCCGGCTATCTGTCGAAGACGGTGACCGCTGTGCAGATGATCGAAGCTGTCCGGCAGGTGGCCAGCGGTCGCAAGTACGTGAGTGCCGCGCTTGCTGAAACGCTCGCTGAATACATCTCCGTCGAGAACGAGCCACTGCCGCACGAAAAACTCTCGGATCGCGAGTATCAGACGCTTTGCATGCTCGCATCAGGCAAGCGCCTGACCGACATCGCACAAGCTCTCTCGCTGTCGGTGAAGACGGTAAGCGTCTATCGCTCGCGGCTGCTGGAGAAAATGAAGCTGAGCAACAATGCCGAGCTGACGTTCTACGTGATGAGCAACCGCCTCATCGACTTCAATCCCGGCGCCAGCACCTGAGAGAACGAACGGTCGCCGGGTTCAGTTCGGGCTTTTGGCGACTTTCCATCGATTTTTGCCTCCTCCCCGGCTCGTCAGCGAGGGGGCGTCAAACCTTCCGTGCGCCGATAGCGGCACTGGGCCGCGACTTTCCATCGACGCGAGCCCCGAAGTTCGAAACGAAGGGCCG
>Ga0310811_10010609_pt1 | contig 11905 bp, 7 predicted proteins | sample YCmetagenome_FD_207642 | JGI IMG/M metagenome (GOLD analysis project Ga0310811, IMG submission 207642) | Soil microbial communities from experimental microcosm in Duke University, North Carolina, United States - YC | ecosystem: Engineered > Artificial ecosystem > Soil microcosm > Unclassified ...
TAATCCGCGCACAGCGGGCGGATTGCGACGGATGGATAGTCCCCAGCGAGCTCGGACGACACGCGTGCGAGCTGCTCATGCGAGATATCGATCGGCACATACGCGGCGGGATGGCGCAGCGTGTCGAGCAGCAAGCGGATCTTCACGCCCGCCCCGCTTCCGTATTCGATCAATGCCGCCCGCGGCCCGACAAGCTGAGAGATCTCACCAACGGAGCGACGGAGAATCGAGAGCTCCGTTCGTGTGAGATAATACTCATCGAGTGTGCAGATTCGCTCGAAGAGCCGCGCCCCCTCGTCGTCATAGAAGAGCTTGGGCGGGAGCGTCTTGGGCGACGCGGTCAGACCGCACAGCACGTCCTCGATGATTCCGCTCGCGCCGACGGGCGCGAGGTTGGAGCACAAGGGCGCGCTCATGCGTCGGCCGCCTTGGCCAACCGGATCCCCATGAACTGCCAGCGCGCGTCGGACGGGAAGAAATTGCGATAGGTGAGGCGGGCGTGCGATCGCGGCGTAGCGCACGATGCACCGCGCAGCACCCACTGGTCGCACATCCATTTGCCGTTGTACTCGCCGATCGCTCCCGCCGCCGGCGAATAGCCCGGATATGCCGTATATGCACTCTGCGTCCACTGCCAGACGTCGCCGTAAAGCTGGCGCAGCCCGCGGCCGTGCGTCGAAGATGGCGCGGGAGCGGGATGATAGTTCTCCGACTCGACGAACGCGCCGTCGATCGGCGCATTGGCGGCGGCGATCTCCCACTCTGGTTCGGTCGGCAAGCGCGCGCCGGCCCAGCGCGCGAACGCGTCGGCCTCGAAATAGCTGACGTGCGTCACCGGGGCGTTGGGTTCGAGCGCGTTCTGACCCGCCAGAGTGAACTCGGTCCACCCGTCCGTCGTCCGCTCCCAGTAGATCGGCGCTTCCCAATTCGACGCGCGGACCGTCGCCCACCCGTTCGACAACCAAAGCTCCGGCCGGTGATAGCCGCGATCGTCGATGAACGCGAGATAATCGGCGTTGGTGACGAGACGGTCAGCCAGATGAAATTCGTCGACGAACACGCGATGCGCCGGCGACTCGTTGTCGAAGGAAAACCCGCCGCCCTCGTGACCAATGCGATATATGCCGGCCGGGACGCTGACCCAACCCAAGTCACCGGTGCCGCGTGTCGCGTACGCCGTGTCTCGTGTCCCGCGATAGACAGGCCGCAACGGGTTCATCCAGAACACGTGCTTGATATCGGTGAGCAGCAGCTCCTGATGCTGCTGCTCGTGATGCAGCCCGAGCTCGATCACCGGCCACGCGGGGTGCTCGACGTCGTTCGCGACGCGATCGAGCAATCGCCGCATGCCGGCGTCCACATGCGCGCGATACGAAAACACTTCGGCGACCGTCGGACGCGTGACGAGGCCGCGCTGCGCCCGACAGTGCCGCTCGCCCGCCTGCACGTAGTACGAATTGAACAGAAATGCATAGCGCGGATTCGGCGTGACATAGGACGCGTCGAACGGCGCCAGCACGAACGTCTCGAAGAACCAGCTCGTATGCGCAAGATGCCACTTCGTCGGACTGACGTCGGTCATCGTGCTCACGACGTAGTCTTCCGTCTCGAGCGGCTCGCACAGCTTCTCCGTCTGCCGACGAACGGCAGCGTATCGATCAATCAGGCGCAGGGACGGAGCCGCGCGCGCGACGTCAAGCTCGGAGATCGTCATATCAACACCTACGTCGAGAAACGAGTCGGCGGATTCTCCTGGCAAATCCGCAGCCACGTAGAAATGTGCACGCGGCGCCAGCCCCCAGCCCCCAGCCCCCAGCCCCAGCCCCCTAGACCCCGCTCGCCCAAGCGCCGGGGGACCTAAGCTATCCTGGTGACTGGCCGCGAGCTAGCCTGCCCGGGAGGCTCTGGAGCGGCAGCCCTCAGGCGTCAATTGGGCAGCGTTCTTCCAGTCGTCTCCACCGCGAATGGAATGATCAACAGGCCGATCGCAAACGCGATAGCCGTGAGCGCGACGGGAGTGCCAAGCGTTCCCATTCGTAGTACCATCGCGCCGAGGAGAAAGTTCACGCCGGCACCGACGAATCGGCCGACGGAGGTCGAGAAGGCGAACGCTGTTGCGCGAACGCGGGTATCGTATTGCTCGGGCAACCACAAGCTGAACGCCGCGAAGCTGCCGCCGGCGAATCCCATGAAGAAGAGAATCGTGATGAAAGCGTTGAGACCGTTCGGGAGATAGAATGCCCAGCCGAACGCGAGCGGGATCGTAATCATCATCCCCGTGAAGTAGAGCGCGACCGCGCCCTTACGTCCGATGCGTTCGGCGATCGGTGGAAGGCAGATACAGCCGAGGATCGTGCCGACTGATAGCACGGCCGTTCCCAGTGAAACCATCTTCGCGGGCATGCTCCCGGTCATTCCGGCGCGCTTGGCGAGCGTCGTGATCGCGGTCGGCTCGTACACTGCACCGGCCCACAGACCGATGATCGCCACGGTGAGCAATGCCGCGTTGACGATGGTTCGCCTCCGGTACTGCGGTCGAAAGATCTCGGCGAGCGGATGGGCGCGTTGTGCTTCGTCTTTGTGCGCTTTCCAACGCGGCGGCTCTTGTACCTTCCGCAGCGTGATCGCGGCGACAATCACCGGAATGAATCCGCAAAGGAACATCGCGCGCCAACCGAAGCGCGCGCCGACGGTGTAGTTGAGCGCCGCCGCGGCGAAGAAACCGAAGTAGTAGCCCGTCTGCAGGTAGCCGGCGCCCATCTTCCTACGATCCTCCGGCCAGGCTTCCGCGACGTACGTGCCCGCCATCGCCCATTCGCCGCCAACACCCACTCCCGACAGGAAACGAAACAAGCCGAGCTGCCACACATTCTGCGCGAATGCGGCAAGGCCGGTGAAGATCGCATACATCAGAATGGTCGCGGCGAGGGCGCGCGTGCGTCCGAAACGATCGGCGATCGGACCCCACAGAAACGCACATCCCCATCCGGCGAGAAAGACGGCGAAGAGCACCGAGCCGGCGAAGCCGATGTTCGCCGGCGTCGCCGGTGTGCCGGATCGCGGAAGCAGCTCGGTGAGCGCCGGCGCGAGGACCAGCGCGTAAATCACCGAGTCCATTCCGTCGAGCAGCCACCCCGACCATGCCGCCCAGAAGCCGACGATCTGCGCGCGCGTCAACTTGGTGCGAGCGACTGCCCCGTCGAGCGCGACGCTTTGTGTCGTCATGAGGTGACCGGCTCCTTCCATTGTGGGAGAAGATGCTTCTGGATCTTGCCGAGCGCGGTGCGTGGCAGCGACTCGACGCGCACGAATGCGCGTGGAATCTTGAACGAGGCGAGCTGTGACCGACAGGTGCGTTCCAACTCGGCGGTGCTCAGCGAATCGTCGGCGACGATGTACGCGATCGGGACTTCCCCGCGCACTTCGTCGGCCACGCCGACGACCGCGGCTTCGCGAATCCGCGGATCCTCGAGCAGCAGCTCCTCGACCTCGCGCGGATAGATGTTGAAGCCGCCGCTGATGATCAGATCACCGCGGCGGCCGCGCAGCGTGTAGTAGCCATCGGCAGCGCGGACGCCGAGGTCGCCCGTCTTGAACCATCCGTCCTGAAACGCCGCGTTCGTCGCCTCGGGGCGGCGCCAGTAGCCGGAGAAGAGGTGTGGCGATCGAATCTGCACTTCGCCGACTTCACCATCGCCGAGCACTTGCCCGTCATCGCCGACGATGCGCGCCGAGACGCCGGGGAGCGGCGGACCCACGGAACCGGCGCGTCGCTCGCCCTCGTACGGATTGCTCATGATCATCAGCGCTTCGCTCATGCCATAGCGCTCGAGAATCGTATGGCCAAATCGGTGACGAAACGCCTCGTGCACGTGCGCGGGCAACGGGGCTGATCCACAGACGAAGAGTCGCGCCGAACCACCGATCGCCCGGGCATCTTCGTCGGTCATCACGGACGCGTCGAGCAGGCGGATGTACACCGTCGGCACGCCGAAGACGAGCGTGGGCCGGAGCTCCTTCATCACCGCGGGCGTCGTCCGCTGGTCGAACCGCTCGAGCAATCGCATGCGACAGCCGCTGATCAACCAGCTGTGCAGACCGTTGCCGAGTCCATGGACGTGGAAGAGCGGAAGCATCGCGAGATAGCGATCACGTTCGCTGATCTTCCAGACGGTAGTGAGCGCGATGCCGTTGGCGGCGAGGTTGTTGTGCGACAGGACCGCGCCCTTGGCGACGCCCGTCGTCCCCGACGTGTAGACGATCATCGCGGCGTCGTCTCCGTCGAGCGGAGCAATGGTTCGCCCAGCGTCCCGCGCGGTTGCCGCGCGCGTCAGTGCGTCGACGTCCCAGATCGGCGCGGCGTCCGGATACACGGCGCCGCCGCTCGTCGCGGCGACCACGGCCTTCGGCTCGGCGTCGCCGACGATGTGCCGCAGCTCGCGTTCCTTATATAGGACGTTCATCGGCACGAAGATCACTCCGAGCCGGGCGCAGGCGAGATAGAGGTCGATGAACTCGACGCGGTTCGCGAGATGGACGGCGAGCCGGTCGCCCCGCGCCAGCCCGCGCGACGCCAGCTCGGCGGCCATGCGATTGGCCCGCGCGTCGATCTCGCCGAACGTCAGCGTGCGGATCGAGCCGGTGTCGTCATAACCGAGGGCCGGGCGATTGGCCCGGCCCTCGAGTGATAGGTCGAAGAGTTGGGTGAGATTCATAGAACAACGGTGTCATCCTGAGCGAAGCGAAGGACCTATTGTCGTGGACCGGTAACCAAGTCGGGACGATAGGTCCTTCGTCGCTGCGCTCCTCAGGATGACAGCGCGGTCACTATTTGTCCATTGTCGCTGTTCCGCCCTTCAGCATGCGAAGCGCTTCGTCGATCGCGACTTTGAGCTCACGATCGACGCCCTTCGCCTCGTCGGCGGGGGAATTCTTGACCCACACGTCCGGCGGGATGCCGAGGTTCTCGAGATCGAGGCCATAGTTATTCGGCTTCGTCGGATCCCACGTCACGACCAGTGAGCCCGGCGTTCGGATCGCACCGCCGTTGATCAGGCTGTAGCTGCCCGTCGCGATCACCTGCGCCGACGTCGGGTTGCCAACGAGCTTTCCGAGCCCGAGCTGACGGAAGCCGGCCGGCGTCACTTCGGCATCGGAGACCGAGCGATAGTTGATCATCATCACCTTCGGTCCGACAATCGCTTGGCGCGGCCGGCGACCCCAGGTGCGCGACCCGTTGCGGTTATTCCAGAACTGATATGGCTGCCGCTCGAGGATATCGAGCAGCTCCTGATCGATGTTGCCGCCGCCGTTGTTCCGGATGTCGACGATGATCCCCTTCTTCTGCCAGAAGCGGTCGATCTCGTTCTGGAAGCGCTCGAGCGACGGTTGGTCCATCGCGCGAATGTGGACGTAGGCGATCTGTCCATTCGTCGCCTTGTCGACGGAGTCGCGGTTGTTGGCGACCCACTCTTCGTATTTGATGTTGGTGAGGTTGGTGACCGTCGCGATGCGGAAGGTCTTGGCGTTCGCCCCGTCCGGCGACTTGGAGACTTTGACGGGCACGTATTCGTTCTCGGTCGTGCTGAGGATTTTCCAGTAATCGTCGCCGGCTTTGAGGTCGCGTCCGTCGACCGAGAGGACATAATCGCCGCTCGAGATGTCGATCCAATCCTTGTCGGCCGGTCCGTCGCGATAGACGTGCGTCACGCGATATCGACCGTTGGCCGGCTCCATCTCGAAGCCGAGGTAGCGCGTCGTGTACGCTCGCGGCACGCTGACGCTCGACGGGCCGGTCACGCCGGTGTGCGAGGAGCTCAATTCGCCGATCATCGCATTGGCGATGTCGTAGACGTCCTCGTTCGTTCCCGCGTACTTGAGCAGCGGACGGTATCGCTCGTAGATCGCCGCCCAATCCTTGCCGTGCATCTGAGGATCGTAGTAGCGGTATTTCATCACGCGATACGACTCGTCGAGCAGCTGCTTCCATTCGTCGCGACGATCGACGCGGACATTGAAGGTGAAGGACACCCCTTCACCGGCCGCGTTCTGCGCGGCGCCCGCTTGCACGGCGCGCCCGCCGCCGGCGGCGCCACCACCGGCTGGCTGGCCGGCGCCAATCGTCAGCCGTTCGATCGGGAAACCGACTTCCGCCCCCGCGCCGCCGCGTCCCGGGGGGAGGGGATTCGGCGGAGCATCTTCACCGGCTGGGGCGCGAACCTGGCCGCGGAAGTACACCGTGCGGCGGTCGGCCGTCGGCTGCATGCCCGCGAACGTCCCGGACGCAATTCTGCGGCGATCGCGCCCGTCGATCGAAACCGAGTAGAGGCCGTTCTGCGAATTATCGCCGGCGGCCCCGCGACCGCCGCCTCGTCCACCGCCGCCGCCGAATCCACCACCGCCCACCGCGTAGTAGACGGTGCGGCCGTCGCGCGACAGGAAGTACGAGCCCACGCCCGACGTGCCGCGCGTGAGCTGCGTGACGCGCCGTTCGATTCCCTTGAGCTCGATCGATATCGGTCCGACGTTCGTCGCGCCCGAGGTGTCGTTGCCTCGTCCACCGCGACCGCCGCCTGCTCGGCGAACGCGCTCGCGCACGAGCGGATCGTTCGGATCCTCGGTGAGCCGCGCGAGCGACACGGCGAAGAGCTGATTCTGTCCGCCGTCGCGGTTCGACGAGAAGATGAGCGTCTTGCCGTCCGGCGTGAGTTGCCCGGTCGTCTCGTTCCAAGCGCTCTGCGTGACGTTGTATTCCTTCTTCGCGCGGATGTCGAAGAGGTAGACCTCGGCGTTCTGCTCGTCGTCGCGCCGGCTGTAGACGAGCCAGTTGCCGTCGGCCGAATAGCCGGACACGGTGAAGCCGCCAGCTGGGTTGTGCGTTACTTCGCGCGCCGCGCCCCCCGCGGCGGTCAGATCCACTTCGAATACCTTGTTGTCGTTGCCGAACGCGAGCTTCTGTGAACTCGGCGCCCAGACGATGTTGTCCTTCTCGCCGGCGGTGCTCGACAACTTCTTGTGCGTCGCCGTGGCGATGTCGTAAAGCCAGACCTGCTGATCGCCGCCTTCGTCGGAGACATATGCGATCTTGCGGCCGTCGGGGGAGTACGACTCGGCGCGCTCGCGCCACGGTGAGCTCGTCACCTGCGTACGCTCGCCGACGCCCTGCTCCGTCGGCACGACCATGATCTCGCCGTGGTAGTCCACGGCCATGTATTCACCGCTCGGCGAAACGCTGAAGCCTTCGGCCCGGCTCTGCGTCGTCAGGACGTCGACGTCGAAATCCTTCGGATCGAACGCCAACGAGAGGTTCAGTTTCTTCGGTTTCCCACCGGGGACTTCCACCGTGTAGAGATCGAAGTCGTGCTGGAAGACGATGTGTTTCCCGTCGGGTGAGATGGACGGGAAGAAGACGCCGCCGCTCTTCAGATTCGTGAACTGCTGCGCGTTCCCGCCCTTGGGCGACATGCGCCAGAGATTGAACGTGCCGTCGCGCTCCGAGGCGAAATAGACCATGCCGTCGGCGCCCCACATCGGGAACACGTTGTTCGCGAAGGTCTTGTACTGTTTGAGATCCGAGTTCGTCGCTTCCTGAATGTCACCGTTCGCCACGTTCATCAACGCGATCGTCGCCGCGGCGTTGCCGCGATATTCCTTGCGCCACGCCGACGGCAGGTTGCGGTTGAAGGCGATCATTGCGCCGTCCTGGCTAATCATGCCGGAGCGCGCGATGCCCATGCCGAGTGGACGGGCAATGCTGCCATCTAGTGGCACCACATACAAAGGCGAACCCCAGGCGTTCGCGCCGCGCTGCGTCGAGATAACGATCCCTTTCCCGTCCGGCGTCCAGTACAACGCCTGATCGTCGCCCGAGTACCAGGTAAGCTGCTTCGGCTCGCCGCCGGTCGCCGGAATCACGAAGACGTCGTTGTTTCCAGTGCGGTTGCTCGTGAAGGCGATTGATTTTCCATCGGGAGACCACCGGGGTGAAAAGTCTCGCGCGACGTTCACGGTCAGCCGGTGCGGATTCGATCCGTCGGCGTCGACGACCCAGATGTCGTCCTGGTAGGTGAACGCGACTCGACCGTCGTTGGCGATGCCCGCGTTGCGCGCGAAGCGAATTGACTCGGCGTTTTGGGCGACGATGGGCGACGCCACAAGGAGAGCCGCGAGGGAGAAAGCGGAGCGAGAGAACCGCGGGGCCATGAGTGTGCCGTGGGGATGGGGTCGGAGTCGAGTCTACCTCGCGCGAGGGGAGACACAAGGGGCGTCGATTCTCGCTTTCGGCCTTCACATCGGGACAAAATCGGCGTCCTCCTATCAGTCGCGGTTCTTCGGGGGGGGCAGAACGATGACAAGATTCTTTACATCAGGATTGATAGCGGTCGGTGTCGCCGCCCAGCTCGCGTGTGGCGGCTCATCGGACGCGTCGACGTCCGGCGTCACGCCTCCGGTGCCGGCGGGGGCGGATACCGTGCGGGTTCCCTTGACGGACCTCGGCACCCGGACCTACAAAGGCTTTACTGGCGGATTGTACCCGAACGGCGCCAACCAACCGCCGGCGAGTCACGCCGCTCGCGGCGCCGCGGCGGCGAAGCTCATCCAACCGCTCGACACGCAGGGGCGGCCGAGCCCGAATGGCAGGTATGTGCTGCTTTCCGTGGGGATGAGCAATGTGACGCAGGAGTTTTGCGCTGAGGCGGGCACCGTTTGTAATCCGTGGACGTTCTCGGGCAAGGCGGCCGCCGATCCGGCGGTGAATCACACGACGCTCGCCATCGCGAACGGCGCCAGAGGTGGCCAAACCGCCGATCTCTGGGACGAGCCGACAGACGCCAATTACAATCGCGTTCGCGACTCCGTGCTCACACCGGCGGGCCTGTCGGAAGCGCAGGTGCAGGTGGTTTGGCTGGGAGCCGTGCGGGCCAACCCCACGATCTCACTCCCCAATGCCAACTCCGACGCGTACATCCTCGAGCACTGGCTCGGCGACGTCGCGCGGACGTTGAAGGTTCGGTACCCGAACTTGAAGCAGGTGTTCGTCTCGAGCCGTACGTACGCGGGATTCGCGACGAGCACGCTCAATCCGGAGCCGTACGCTTACGAAACGGGGTTCGCGTTCAAGTGGCTGGTCGAGGCGCAGATTCGGCAGCTCGACAACGGGACGATCGATTCGCGCGCCGGCGACCTGTCGCTGCAAAAGAGCGCGTGGCTCGGATGGGCGGCGTATTTCTGGGCGGGCGACACATTCAGCCCTCGGGGCGACGGCTTTTTCTGGGTCCGCAGCGACTTCGAAGGCGACGGCACCCACGAGTCGCGATCGGGCGAGGAAAAGGCAGCCGGTCTTCTACTAGAGTTCTTTAAAAGCTCGCCGCAGGCGCGCTGTTGGTTTCTCGCCGGCTTGACCTGTTGACACAGACCAGCGGCGGAAGACCGTGTTGCGGCCTCGCGGTCGACCGACGGCTAGAAGCGGTACGTCCCGGCGACGACGAAGCCCTTGAACGCGATGTCCAGGGTGAGAGGACTCTTGCTGTAGTCCACGCTCAGGTAGCGGTAGCTGGCGCCGAGCGTCCAGACACTCGAGAGCTTGTAGCCGACATCGCCGTGCAGCTGCCAATCGCTTTTCGCGCCGCCGCCGCCAACGTCGCCGCCGACTGTGAACGGCACACGCTGGACGATCGATCCGGTGAGGCGAAGACCGCCCAGGGCGTCCCACCAATCCGTCGTGGTCGTGAAGTCGCGCGACTGGCCGTTAGGCCGATCTACGCTCAACCGGTCTCGCGTCCGCCAGTAGCGAGCGCCGGCGAGCAGGTCGAGCGTCCACATCGTATTACCCACAGAGTACCCGACCATCGGAGTGACGATCGTCTGTCGGTTCGTGAGGTTGAAGGTGCCCGTATCGCCACGAAAGACGACCGCTTTCGCGCCGCCTACCGAGGCATAGAACGCATCGATCCCGCCGACGAACCATTGCCGCCGTGCCTCACCGTACAGCGAGGCGGCGAATTGAAGGTGGTCGAGGACGTCGCTGGGACTGAGATCGACGTGCGACGTAAGCGGTCCGACGCCGACGTCACCCTCGATTCCGGCGAGCCAGATATACGGCGTGAGGCCAAAGCGCCACCCTTTATCCGACGGTGCTCCGCGCGTCGTCCATTGCGCCGTCACGCGCTCGGCTGCGAGCACACACATGCACAGGGCGATCAGCACCCGCGTCAACCAACGTAGGTGTGTCGCCGGAGACTTGGTTGATAGAAACACTCGGCCGCCGTCGTTCGTTGCCTGCTAACTCTCTGCGATGACGGTCGCACCTCCCATTGGGCCTTGGCAGTATATCAAAGGTCTGATGGCTCCCGGAAACCAAATCGCGATACGCTTTCTACGAGCGCGTGCTCTATGCGAGGCGCGCCGTTGGTGCTGTCACCCGGCCACGCAGAGATTCTGAATGAGTGGGTCACGAAACAATTGGTCCGCGGCGGGGAACCTCCGGCCGCAGACGCACTAGCGAGAGACCGCCGTGCGGTCTCGCCTCGACGGTGCGCGATACCGGCGTCGTCTCGTCGTTGTGATTCTCGTCGCGACGGGAATGGTGTGCGTGAAGCTCGTCGCGATCTCGTGGAGGGGCGGCGCGAACGCCTCGAAGACGAATCGCGTCGGACAGGTGACGAGCGCGCCGGAGACCCGGCGCGCTCACTAGCCCGAACGATTCCTATCGCGCCCGCTGCGCGGCCACGTAGTCGCGAAGCACGCCCGTCTCGGTCTCCAGCTGCTCGAGACGGTCTTTCACGATGTCGCCGACCGAAATCACGCCGACGATGTCATCGTCATCGCGCACGACGAGATGTCGCAGACGCTCGGCCGTCATGCGGCGCATCACTTCCATGACGCGGTCGTTCGCGTCGCACGTCGCCGCTGGTCGCATCACGTCGTGCACGCGCAGCTCGTAGAAGGTTCCGGCGTGCAACCGCACTGCTCGTACGATGTCGCGCTCGGAAACGAATCCGACGAGTTTGCCGTCGGGGCCCACGACCGGAAGTCCGCCGACGTCGTGCGCCATCATTTGGCTGATTGCGATGTCGACATGGGCACTCGGCTCGACCGTATAAACCCGCGCGGGTTTACGCTCGAGTAAATCACGAACCCTCACCTTCGCCTCCACGCCCAGATATCTGAAGATAAAACGCGGACCAGGCGCGGCTGGTTGACCAAGGTCTTTCTGTGCGCAGCCTCAACGCTTGGGTTCGTTAGCGTCTCACTTGCCGCGAGTGAAGCGAAACCAGCTCATTCCTGGTTATCTGTGAGTTGTAGCGAACGGGAACTGCCTTGGCCGAGGTTCACCGATGTTGAAATTCCGGCGAGGCGAGCGCGATCGCAAGCAGCTCGCGCAACCGTTTGTCGCCGTCTGCCGGCGGTTGGCTCGAGCCCGACGGACGGATGCCGAGCAGCGTGGCGCGTGTCAGCGAGTCGGCGCAGTGAACGAGGATGTCGTTGACCACGCCGTCCACCTGAGCATCCAAGGACGCCGCGCTGAGCGTCGGCCAGTCGCGCCATTGCTTGGGAGCGATCGTCGGCACGCGTCCCTCGGCAATGTCGTTGCCGAACTTGATCCGTGAGTACATGGTCCCCGGAGTCATCCAGGCGATGCCCTTCTCCGGCCAACCGTCGGGCGTCTGCCAGCCGAAGCTCGTTTGACCGAGCCGGGCGATCAGCCGCGCGGTCTGCGGCGTCGTGTCCGGCGGCGCGTTGAGCGCGCGACGCGCGCTGATCACGAGCTGGTAGGGAGTTTTTACCTTCGCGCGAAACGCCGCACGCGAAAAGAACTCGCGGCTCGTGACGATCGTGCGCACGACTTCGGCGATGTCGCCGTTCGTCCGCAGGAACGTATCCGCTGCACGGCTGACCAGTGCCG
>Ga0310811_10010610_pt1 | contig 11905 bp, 8 predicted proteins | sample YCmetagenome_FD_207642 | JGI IMG/M metagenome (GOLD analysis project Ga0310811, IMG submission 207642) | Soil microbial communities from experimental microcosm in Duke University, North Carolina, United States - YC | ecosystem: Engineered > Artificial ecosystem > Soil microcosm > Unclassified ...
CTCGGGTATCCAGCCGCCCTCGGGCTTTCCATCAAGTCCCTTGCGAGTGAGCGCCGTGTAGATTCCGATGAGTGGCTCCATTTCGGCGACGTTCCAGTCGGACGCGAACGCTAATGTAGCGCCCGAGTCGCGCAGACTGCGAAAAGCCCAAGCGTACTTCCAGCGTGCGGGCCCAACCGCTTTTGCCCACTGTCCTGTGATGTCGGGCGCACAGTGGCGTGGCTGCATGCACGCGATGACTCCAAGTTGTTTGAATCGAGGAATATCCTTCGCATTCAGGCACTCGATATGGACGAGTTCGTCGCGACGATCGCGCGGGCCGTTCTGTTTCTCCGCATACTCAATCGCGTCAAGCGCGGTGCGAATGCCTCGGTCACCGATTGAATGGATGAAGATTTGAAACTTCATCTTGTCTAGCCTGTCGACGACTTGTTTGAATTCCTCCGCTGGGTAATCTAGTTCGCCGCGAGTGTTAGGGCGATCAGCATAGGGCTCCAACATTGCGGCCGTATGTGGCTCGATCACATCATCGATGTACAGTTTCACGGCCGCAACACGCAGATGGTCGTCGTTGTACGATTTACGCGCATCGTCGAATTTGCGAAGAGTTTCTTCAGTAGTGCCGCGACGATGGAACAGCGCCACCTGCAAACGCACAGGCAGGTCTCCCTGCTGGCGAAGTTTTTCGTAGGTGGGTAAGTCTTCGAGAAACGATTGCGGATCGATCACAGTCGTGATCCCATTGCGCGCCGCGGCGGCCAACGTGTCACGAATCCCCTGATAGATAGATTCGGGAGAATGCGAGGGTAAATGCTTTCGCAATTCGGCTTCCGAGTCGTCGGCCAATCCGGTGCTTCCAAAACCCGTAACAATTCCAGTGGGCTCACCTGTTTTTGCGTCTTTCTCAATCTTTTCGGCGAAGATGACCTTCTCCGTGGCGCGGGTGATGCCAAAATCGTTGAGAGCCTCGCGGTTCATCCAGATAGTGTGGTAGTCGTAGGCCACGAGGAACGCGGGACGACCTCCTGTCATTCCCTCCAGGTCTTTAGCGGTGGGAAGCGTGCCGTTCGGAAAAGCCGAATAATTCCAGCCATCTGCTTCGATCCATTTGAGGTCTGGATTTTCATCGGAGAATTTCTTTACCTGCCGCTGGATTTCAGCAAGCGTGTTGGCATTCGCAATGCGCAGAACGTTTGCGCCTGCCCCAATGCGCACATGTAGGTGGCTATCAATGAAACCGGGCAACAACATTTTGTCGCCTGCGTCGACTACTCGCGTTGCAGGACCAATCTGAGAGGTAACGTCCTTTTCCTCCCCGACCCAAACAATGCGATCACCACGGACTGCCAATGCTTGCGCCCAAGGACGATCCTTCTCAACGGTGTAGATACGTGCATTGCGGATAACAAGATCAGCGGCTGGACGATTGCTCGGGTGCCTGGAACAGGCAACGAGAACGACGACGAGGACAAATAAAGTTGAAAGCTTGTGATTCATGGGTTCGGTCCTAGAACGGCGCAGTCTAGCACCAATGAAAGCAGTCCGCGCGATTTTCGATGATTTCGCCCTTCGAACGTTATGATGGATATCGATGGCTCAACGCAGACCGACGATTGGCGTATTCGACTCCGGAGTTGGCGGGCTGACTGTTTTGAGAGCGCTGGTCGAACGAATCCCTGATGCGGACTACCTCTATTTTGGCGATACGGCTCGACTACCTTACGGATCGAAATCGGCACAGACGGTTGCCCACTACGCTGTCGGCGCTGCGCATTATCTTGAAGAACACGGGGCACAGATGCTCGTCGTTGCATGCAATACGGCAACGGCCTTGGCGCTGGAGGAAATTCGCCAAGCTGCGCACGTACCGGTCGAGGGTGTCATCCAGCCAGGAGCCCACACCGCAGCACAAGCAACGAGGAATAAGAAAGTAATCGTTGTCGGCACTGAAGCGACGGTGCAAAGCCATGCCTACAGGACATCGTTAGAGGGTCTGTCGATCAGCGCTCGTGAGAAAGCATGTCCTCTTTTTGTTCCGTTAGTTGAAGAGGGCTGGATCGAACATTCTGTTACCGAGGAAGTGGCGCGCATTTACCTGGCGGAAGCTTTCGCCGACGGATTTTCGGACGCAGACGTCTTGGTCCTTGGTTGTACACACTACCCACTATTGAAACCCGTGTTGCGCCGCTTGGTACCCGAACAGGTCGAGATCGTGGATTCAGCGGACTCAACCGCAGCATCAGTCGCCCACCATTTGAGTCTTGATCCACTTGGGGGTTCCGATGAGACTGCGGAGCGGCGTACTCAAGCACGATTTCGTTTCTTTGCCACCGATTCAGTCACAAAATTCCGAACGCTGGGCGAGCGATTCCTGAGCCATACGATCGAGGATGTCGAGCACGTAGATCTAAAAGAATAGGGCAAAGAAAAACGGCCGCAGTACGCGGCCGTTGTATGGAAATTTAATCGAAATCAGTACAGGTGGAAGTTCACTTCCACGTTGATCTGCACTGCTACCGGCTTACCGTCTTTCAGGGCGGGCTCGAACTTCCAGTTCTTTACCGCTTCGATTGCTTTTTCATCCAGACCAAGGCCGAGGCTGCGGGCAACGCGGATATCGCGTGGACGGCCATCTGGTCCAACTACGAGCCAAAGAACGCAAACGCCCTGATATTTTGCTTTGCGTGCTTCTTCGGAGTATTCAGGCTCGGGATCGGAGATGATGCGGGGAGCACTCACTCCCCCACCCACTTTAAATACGCCACCACCGATGCCACCACCTTTGCCAGGGCCAACACCCGGGCCTTCTCCTGAACCGACGCCGCCTCCCGAGCCGGACCCTATTCCGCCACCAAAGCCAGTTCCGTTGGAGGGAGGAGCTGGGATATTGGACATCGGGTCGCCAAGGTTCGGCGCCGCGCTTGCGAGCTTGATCTGTGGCGGTACAACTACGGTGGGCTCAGCCACGAGCTTCGGATTTTCATTGCGGACAACAACTACCGGAGGCGTTACCTGCTCCATGGACTGCTTCGGCAGTCGTCCTCTAGTTGCCTCGAACTTGTCGCGATCACCACCGCCACCGCCCCCACCTGCCACTGTTTTGGAGGGCGGGAGTGGGGGAATGTCACCCGGCGCAATCAGTTCGACCGTTTGCGGCTTGGTGATCTGCTTAACGACATTCCGGCCCATAATCGTGATTCCAATAATCGCTGCAATAGCCAGAATGTGCACAACCGTGGAACCGAGGACACCATTTTTCTTGTAATCGTAAAAGCCCCATATGTCGCGCACTGGAACCGGCTTCGAGGTCAGTACCAGGGGAGGAAGCTTTTTGGGGAACAAAAACTCATCAACGTTCTGGAACAACGACTTCCATAACGGCTCGTCGAGCGTCTCTTTCGGGAGCAGAAGATGAAGCTCCGGTTCCTTGCTGGGACCCGCCAGTTCCGGGTTTTCTAAAATTTGCAAGTTTGCCATGTATTACCCGAATAGATGTCTCACCCGTAAGACGGGGATCACATCGCTAGGTTATGTAAAAGTTGCGGTCCACGCCACTTCCCGCGTGTTCCCAACTTCGAGAGCGTTCGGCGTATTAGCCGAACACAAAACAACCCCTCTTCCAACCATTAGATGCGACCAAGTCGCTCGATGTTAAAAATTGTACCGCAAATTCTCGTTCTGATACGTTGTTTTCCGTGTTCCATAGGGTCATGCCCTTTTCTTGCCGACCGGGTTTGATAGACGAGCCTACGTCACCCACCTATAATGAAAAGATTCAATCATTTGGGAGAACCTGACCGAGTGCCTGCGGACCTCAAATCCACGATCAATCTGCCGAAAACGGACTTCCCCATGAAGGCCAACCTGCCCCAGAACGAGCCAAAACTCCTGGCGCGCTGGAACGACATGCGGATTTACCACCGGATTCGGGAGGTTCGTCGCGGCGCGCCGACTTTCGTCCTGCATGATGGACCGCCATACGCGAATGGACCGATTCACCTGGGTCATGCGCTGAATAAGTGCCTTAAGGATTTCATCGTGAAGTCTCGCACGATGTCCGGATTTGATTCGCCATACGTTCCCGGTTGGGACTGTCATGGTTTGCCTATCGAGATCAAAGTCGACCAGCAATTGGGCGGCAAGAAATTGCAGATGGATCCGAAAGAGGTTCGGTTGGAATGCCGCAGGTACGCGGAAAAATACATCGACCTCCAACGCGAGCAATTCAAACGGATCGGTGTGTTTGGGCGCTTTGACAATCCTTACTCCACGATGACTCCGCAGTATGAATCTGTTGTCATCGAGATCTTCTATCGCTTCTTCGAAAATAACTTCGTCTACAAAGGTCTTCGATCCGTTTACTGGTGCATCCACGATCAGACCGCATTAGCGGAAGCCGAAGTCGAATATGAGAACCACACGTCGCCAACGGTTTGGGTGAAATATGCCTTGGCCGGAGATCCCGCCTCGCTCGATCCCGCGCTCAAAGGGAAAAAAGTTTTCACCATCATCTGGACCACCACACCTTGGACGCTGCCTGCCTCGATGGCCGTTGCTTTCCATCCAGACGAGGAATATGTCGCGCTGGAATCGAGTGGCGAGGTCTACATCGTAGCTGCAAAACTTGCCCCCGTGGTCGCCGCAAAAACAGGCATCCAGCAGAATGAAATAGCGCGCTTCCCTGGCCGGAAATTCGAGTTCGCTGAGTTTCGCCACCCTTTTCTCGATCGCAAAGTGATCGGCGTACTAGCCGAGTACGTCACCATGGATACGGGAACTGGTGTCGTGCACACGGCACCTGCACACGGTGCTGAAGACTTCATCACAGGAACGAAATACAAGATCGACCCTACTTGCAACGTCGATGAAGCGGGCATCATGCGCAACGGCCTTCCTGAATATGACGGCAAACAGGTGTTTAAAGCTAACGCGCCCATCGTCGAATTGTTGAAAAGTCGCGGTGTGCTCATGCATACGGAAAAGCTTGAGCATTCGTATCCGCATTGCTGGCGTTGCCATAACCCGATCATCTTCCGTGCCACCGAGCAGTGGTTCATTTCGATGGAAACGCCCATGAAGGATGGGACGCTCCGTAATGCAACGCTGGACGAAATCAGGAAAGTGAAGTGGGATCCAGCGTGGGGCGAAGAGCGAATCTCAAACATGATTGCGACACGACCTGATTGGTGCGTCTCGCGTCAACGAGTGTGGGGAGTACCGATCGCAGTGTTTCTATGCGATTCGTGTGGCCGTCCTTTGAATGAGAATAAGGTTAACAACAGCGTTGTGCAGTTTTTCGCTCAGAACGGTGCCGATGCGTGGTACACGCCGGAGGCCGATGCCCTGGTATCGGGAACAGAATGTCCGCATTGCTCCGGAACAAAGTTTCACAAAGAAACGGACATTCTCGACGTCTGGTTCGAGTCTGGATCAAGTCACGCGGCGGTTCTGGGGCATGAACCGAATTTGCCCTGGCCAGCAGACGTTTACCTCGAGGGCGGGGATCAGTACCGCGGATGGTTTCACTCTTCCCTGCTCTGCGCGATGGGGTACGAGGGGTCTGCGCCTTATCGACTCGTCTCGACGAATGGATGGACGCTCGATGAGCAAGGGCGCGCCATGTCGAAAGCGCTCGGCAATGGAGTCGATCCAGTTGATATCGCAGAGAGGCTGGGTGGGGAGATTGTCCGTTTGTGGGTAGCATCGGTGGATTTCCGCGAAGATGTGACCTGCTCCGAAAACCTGATGCAGCGGGTGGCGGAGAATTATCGGAAGATCCGGAATACGTTCAAATACATTTTGGGCAATTTGAACGATTTTGCACCAGAAAAAGACGCTGTACCATTCGAGAAGCTTGAGTCGCTCGACCAGTACATGCTGCGTCAGACGGCCGAGCTAGCTTCGCAAGTAACCAAATGGTACGACGAGTTTGCGTTTCACAAAATCTATCAGCGAATGAATCAGTTCTTCGTCGTGGAGCTGAGCGCGTTTTATGTAGATATCCTTAAGGATCGGCTCTACATCTCGAGCGCGAATTCTTTAGGAAGACGATCTGCGCAAACGGCTATTTGGCGGATGGGTGAGGCGCTGGTGCGACTGCTCGCGCCGATCACTACTTTCACATCGGAAGAGGTGTGGGGCTACTTACCGAAGATGAGCAACCGGTTGGACTCAGTTCACCTTGCGCTATTTCCATCTGAGAAGGAACTCTTCGGTGGCAGCGCTTCCCCGGACCCGAAGCAGGTCGAAGATTGGACAGTACTGCGTGCAGCGCGCGATCAAGTCCTCAAGGCACTCGAAGAGACGCGCAACGCGAAGCAGATTGGAACGGGCTTGGAAGCGCAAGTGACACTCACTGCTAGCGATCCGATGTATTCAGTGCTGGCCCGATATAAGGATCAGCTGCGATACGTGTTTATTGTTTCGGCGGTTGAGCTGAAACGGGCTACGAATGGCGATGCTGCGCTAAACGTGCAAGTATCGAAAGCACCGGGCAGCAAGTGCGAACGCTGCTGGAACTACTCAACCCAGGTAGGAGCAGACGCAAAGAATCCGACCGTTTGCGAGCGATGCAGTGCAGTGTTGAGCAGTGCAGTGTTGAACGGATAGTCCGCGGCTAGCGCTGCCGCTTGTTCCCAGACCGGTGCCTTTCCTGCCGATTTGTGAGAGTCTATTAGCAATCCTCATGCGGAAGCTGCATCTCCTGATTGCTGTCACGGTTGTGGTTCTCGATCGTATAGCCAAGCTGGCCATCGAGCGCAATTTGCCACTCCATGAAGGGTTTCAGGTTATTCCTGGCTTCTTTCGCATCACGCATGTGCAAAACCGCGGCGCGGCATTCGGTTTATTTTCAGACTCACCTTCCGAGTGGAAAGTCGCACTGTTGATCCTGTTTTCCGTGGTCGCCCTGGTAATCGTTTCGGCACTTCTGTGGAAGAACAGCCATGCGATGACAACAACCGGAGTTGGCTTGGCGTTGATTCTAGGGGGAGCGGTGGGTAACCTCTGGGACCGGCTTACGCAAGGCCACGTAACGGACTTCCTTCTTTTCTACCTTGGGCAATACCAATGGCCTGCTTTTAACGTTGCCGATAGCGCGATCGTGATTGGTGCGGGCCTACTCGTATTTGAGATCCTTTTTGTCAAGCCGCCAGAACACGAGCGTGCCGGCTGAATCGACGATGAGCTTACGTGGTAAATGGCATGGCAGTCCCTCCTTGCTAAAAACACAGTCACTTCGATATTCCAGGCTTTAAGGACATACCGGTTGCAATCGGTCGAGCAAACTGTGCAATCCGGCGACTACACGTTCTAGGGTAGTGACAATCGTTCGTTTTCCAACTTACATCTAAGTTGCGGGTTTCGAGTATGAAGCCGAGCCCATTGGGCACCATGCATAGGAACGCCCCTCATTGTCGATGGATTGCTCTGCTGGTGGGAGCGATCCTCTGCCTCGTAACTTTCTCGGGCGCTTACTCCGTGCTAACGCACGAGCAAGTAATCGATCTGCTTTGGAAGGACAGTATCGTTCCCTTGCTAAAGGAACGCTTCCCTCGCGCTACTGAGGAAGAACTGCGGGAGGCGCACGCTTACTGCTATGGCGGTTCGCTGATTCAAGACATGGGGTATTACCCATTTGGGAGCAAGTTTTTTAGTGATCTCACGCATTACGTGCGGAGTGGAGACTTTGTCCTCAGCCTGCTTCACAATTCGGAAGACTTGAACGATTACGCATTCGCGCTGGGCGCGCTAGCTCATTACTCCGCCGACAATATCGGGCATCCTGTCATTAATAGTGCAGTGGCCTTGGAATACCCGAAGCTGAGGAGAAAATTCGGCGATCGCGTGACGTATAACGACTCGCCCACAGCGCACATTCGTACGGAATTCGGTTTCGACATGACTCAAGTTGCCAAAAACCGGTATACGTCAGACCGGTACCGCGATTTCATTGGATTCAAGATCGCCAAGCCTCTTTTAGAAAAGAGCTTTCTTGAAACATACGGACTTGAACTTAAAGACGTGATTCCTAACGAAGATCTCGCTATCGGCAGTTTTCGAAGATCGATCAGCACCATCATCCCAGAAATGACTCGTGTGGCGCTGCTGTCGCGAAAAAAAGCGATGATCGCTGAGACACCGAACTTCGATGCGAAGAAATTCCGATACTATCTCTCGCGCGCACAATATGAACACGAATGGGGCAAGGGGTATCGTCGGCCAGGAATCGGCACTCGAATTTTCGCTTTCTTTTTGAAAATCGTTCCCAAAGTAGGACCCTTCAAAGCGGTGGACTTCAAGATACCTACGCAGAAAACGGAAGACAGTTACATTGCGAGCGTGAACGATACCATCGAGAACTACAAAACGTTGTTGCATCGAGCGGGTCAAAAACAGTTGGATCTTTCAAACACCGATTTCGATACAGGGAAACTGACCAAACCTGGCGAATACGCTCTCACCGATAAAACCTACGCTCGCCTGCTCGAACATCTTGAAAAGCATGATTTCGAGAACACGAGCACGGAGCTGAGACGAACAGTTCTCGCTTTCTATGCCGACGTCAGCGCGCCGATTGCGACGAAGCGCAATCCCGAGGATTGGCAAAAGACGCAAAAGCGATTGGAGCGACTAAGAGCAACAGTTCAGAAGTCTGCCGTGTCGTCCCAAGTCAGTGAATGACGCTTTTAAATCCTTGATCAGTTCAGTTTCCCAACGGTGGTGGCGAAGGGCCGACAAGAAGCCCGCCGTCTAAAACGATGGTGTGGCCCGTCATGAAACTGGACTTGTCCGAGGAGAGCCACAACACCGCTTCAGCGATTTCCTCTGGCGTTCCGAAGCGCCCGATGGGGTGCATATTGAGAGCGTACTTCTTCACGTCTGGAGCGCCGAACAGGCGTTCTCCCATAGGTGTTTCGATCACGGCAGGAGAAACCGCATTGACTCGGATGTTCTGTTGCGCACATTCAAGTGCGGCTGTGCGTGTCAGACCGATGACGCCATGCTTGCTTGCGCAGTATGGGGCAGCCGTGGCGGCGCCCATTTGCCCAGCGACGGAGGACATGTTGACGATAGTTCCTCCCCGGCCCTGCTTGAGCATCTGCTGAATCTCGTGCTTCAAACACAGCCAGACACCTTTCAAATTGATGTCGATTGTGCGTTCCCAATCTTCCTCTGATTGATCAACGATGGGCATCCACTTCCCTTCAATCCCTGCATTGTTAAAAGCGATGTCGATGCCGCCGAATTTTTCGACAGCTTTGTCCACCATCGCTTTGACATCATTGGCCTTCGAAACATCTGTCTGAACGAATTCGCCCTGACCGCCTGCGGTACGCATCAACTCGATTGTTTCTCGACCCTCAGCTTCCCTTCTGCCGGCCACCACAACTTTTGCACCCTGTTTAGCGAACAAGACCGCGGTTGCGCGTCCGATACCGGAGGTGCCACCTGTGATGATGGCTACTTTGCCTTTTAGTTCACTGCTCATAGTTCCTCCATCGCTTGCTGATGTGATCGCCCGGTGAAGCGCGCAAAAAGGATGAGTAAGGGGTGCAAGAATAGCACGGACTTAGTTGAATCTATGCGACCGAAGCTATGGCGTTCCGTAAAGTTGCCGGTACACTTGCGCATTACGCATGATGGCCTGTACGTACTCACGCGTCTCAGTGAACGGAATGGACTCCACGAATTCAGGGACGTCCCGATACTTCGTTCCGCCAAGCCAATCATCCACACGATCGGAACCCGCATTGTAGGCGGCAAGTGCATACTCAAACTGACCGCCGAAACGATCGACCATCGATTTGAAGTAGTGAGTTCCAAGTTGCAGGTTCCGACTCGGAACGTAGAGTTCGCTGGGATTGAAGTGTTTTACCTTAAGGTCGCGCGCCACTGTCTTTCCAGTGGACGGCAACAACTGCATCAATCCGACGGCATTAGCCCGCGAAACGGCCCCGGGATTGAATTCCGATTCCTGCCGAATGAGGGAGGCGACGAGAAATGGGTCGAGATCGTTCTCTACCGAATAACGCTTCAAGTCGCTCCAATATGGCTTAGGAAAAAGTGCTTCCCAATAGGAACGCGGTAACTCAGGCACATCCACTGCGAAGTAATTTGGAACGCTGCGTTTCATCAGTCCGAGAGCGCGATCGTAACGTCCCGTACTCTGATAAATCCGTGCCATTTCAACGGGAACCCACGCACTGGTTTCTTCTTCCTGGCCTGCCGCTTGAACCTCACGCACGGCGAGGTCAGCCAAAGCGCCGTTGGCGAGCAGTTCCGCTTTTTGCACGCGGAAATTGTCTTGTGGAACTTGCGGTTCGTCAGGCTTCGGCGCACGAGGAAGAGGAGGAACACGATCGAGGAGCGCGTAGTGCACGGGTTCATCGGCTTTCACCTTTTTGACGCGGGTACGCGCGAGTTCGGCGTAATAATAGTTCCGAAAACGGTCCGATAGCTTCTGGTAAAAAGCTTGTGCCTTTCCAAGCTCGCCCTCTTCTTCGGCTAACCTGGCACGCCAGTACAACGCAGCCGGGATTTCGTTAGACATCGGATAAAGGGAGATCTGCTGTTCGAAGCCTTTTTTTGCTTCTTCCACTCGACCCTGACGCAACGAGAGCCATGCCGTCTTCCAATGTGCATACGAAGCACGGTTTCCGCTGGGGAATCGTTGCTCCAATTCGCGATATGCATCGATCGCGCGATCGTAATCTTTCTTTAGCAAAAGCCGATTTCCTGCGGAGAGTAGTGCCAATTCCAGCCAACTGCTTGTCGGAGCTGTTTGCCTCAATTGGTCAATTGTTTTCTGAAACCCTTCCTCATCGTCGGAAGAACGTGCAATCTCACTAAGCATGTAGAGACGCTGGGCTGCATCATCTCCAGTAACATCGGTGGCATTGACCAGAATGTCTTTAGCTTCTTTGCTTCCACCACTCTTCTGCAAGGCAGCGGCAAGATCTATTTCTAATCCAGGATGCTCGGCCGGCGGTACTGCAGTAAGTAACTCGCGATATTCTGCGGCTGCGTCAGCATATCGGCGACCTTTCATCAGCAGCTCAGCGCGTGTTTTACGTTCCGGCAATGTAGCGGTGGCCACGCCGAGCTTGCGGAGTTCGCTCCCAGCCGCATCCGCTTCGAAACTGGTTGGCATCTTGTAATAGATTGCCTTGAATGCCGCAGTGGCTTTCGCAGGATTGTCCGCGGCTGCATAAGCGCGTCCCAAAGCCAATTCCAAGTCACTTCGGATTGGCTCTCTGGCAGGCTCGAGAGCCGTGATCGCATCGGCGTAACGCCCTTGCGCCACCAACGCGCTGCCATATACGACTGCGGCATCGCGTGCCATCAAAGAGTCTGGAAAACGTTTATTGAAGTCGGCTAGGGTGTTCACAGCGTCAGCATTGCGGCCTGACTGCTGAAGGGCATTTCCGAGGTAATAAATCACGTAATCAGTCAGATCGCCAGCGTTTTCCTTCGCACGTCCCAAGGGATCGATGGCGCTCGTATAGTCTCGGTCGAGCGTATAAGCGTAACCAAGGACGAGATAGGCCAGAGCTCCAGCATCTTCGGTGGCGTGTTTCTTCGCAAAAGACTGCACGCCTGCGTACGCCTCGGGCGTACGATCCTGGAGAAGCTGTTGCGCCATTGGTCGGAGAGTGCTCGAAGCGACAAATGCCTGCTTTATGCGTCGGACGCGACGTGCGGAAACTGGTTTCTTTCGTCGCTTCCTGGAACTTGTGCTCGATTTCTTCTTCGTGCTAGCTGATCGAGTGCTGGTGGATTTGCTCGAAGTCTTGCTTTTCGAGGAAGTAGACTTGGGCTGGCTTGAGGATGGCGGGGATGACGAAGATTGGGCGACCAGAACAGATTTTGGTTCGCCGATGGCAATGAGCATTGCCAGAAGTGT
>Ga0310811_10010611_pt1 | contig 11904 bp, 17 predicted proteins | sample YCmetagenome_FD_207642 | JGI IMG/M metagenome (GOLD analysis project Ga0310811, IMG submission 207642) | Soil microbial communities from experimental microcosm in Duke University, North Carolina, United States - YC | ecosystem: Engineered > Artificial ecosystem > Soil microcosm > Unclassified ...
TGTCTATTCGATCTTGGTATTCAATAAGCTGTTCGAGAATCTCAATTCCTGGCTTGTAACCAATCCTCTGAAACCTGGCAAGGATTCTCTCCCATTCCTTCATCTTGCGATTATCGATCTGCTTACTCATAATCTCCCTCCACCGTAGATAAATCCTTTAGCTGCCAGTCACCCTCTAGAGTCTGTTCTAAGACATCAACCGCCTGATCGAGTAACCTGGAACTCCGAATGATCGCGTTAGCCACAGCATCACCTGACTCGTCAATTCCTTGGGAGATCTTAAGTCTTAGTTGTTCCTCGATTGTCGTGACTTCTGCCATGAAATCAGGCTGTTCCTTCCACCTGTGTAGCTGGCGTTCGCTGATGTTAAGGTACTTCGCAACGTCTACACTACTTCGCCCCATTGCCAGGTGACAGGCGGCTAATTGTTTTTGCGCTGAGAGTGACATTTCCTGCCTTTTCGCGACGATTTCTTAAACACAATTCGACCGCGCTCGACGGTACCTCCGGAGTCAAAAATCTCCTGCATGACAACTTTTAACGCAGTGCGACGATCACCTTTTTGCAAAGCTTCTAAAAACTGGGCTAATCTCTCATCCATATGTCCATCCTAAATGCGATCGCTCCTATCAGATAAGCGCGTTACGCCGCGCTTATCTCGCTATCCAGATACCAAAACCTCAACCTCGTCTTGGTCGAAATACTCAACCCGCCCGTCCAGGGCTTCAACGGTAAGGCGACCAAGTAGCGAGACGGCCCGCACAATCCCTTGTAACCCAGCCATCAACGAGATTCGATTATCTAACAACCTCTGTTTTACCCTCACAGAACCCCCCACGGTCACCTCTGTTACGGCGGTGGAAGTTGTGGCATCCTGCTCGAACCACTTCGACAACTGCTGACGCCTTGGCTGCGAATCTTGGAGCGCGATCGCGTTCTCTACAACCTCCTGAGAGTACCCCTGAGTGACAGCGGCGAAATCGGTATCAGACTCGCAGTACTGCAACGCCTGCGCCAATTCCTCAACCGCACTAACTTGGTAAACACCAGTTTGGTAAACAGCAGTTTCGGTAAACACGTCTGGATATATATCTTTATTACCAGAGCTGTTTACCGTCACACTACTTTCATCAACTGTCACACCCTCAGGAACCCCCATATTTACGCTGATTGATGGGTCAGGATCGGGGGTCTCTACCGCAGCGGCGACAATAGCGGCAGCGGCGGCTTGATGAGCTGCCTTAGCTGCATTGTCTTTGGCTAGCCAAGCCTCAAGAATCTTCTGCCTTAACTCCGGTACTTGAACGGGCTGATAGCATCGAACCTGGTTACCCTTTGCTCCTTTCTGGATGGGTTTGGAGAAGGCTAGCCCTAGACATTCTCTGAGAAATTTTTGAGCGATCGCGACGGGGGAAAGTTTCTCTGTAATGGAAATTTTAAGCACCTCCTTAATGCTGTTTTTGTATTGGCGAGCCTTGATGCTTAAGTCGATGAGTACTTGCGAGTCATTAGTCCACTCAACGTCTGGCGCTAACAAGCTCTTGATGTTCAATGCTTCCAAGTATTTGATTTTCCCTCCAATCAGTGAACGGTTCACATCAGGAAGAAAGAGGTCTCCTTGACCTGATTCAAGCTGTCGTTCTATGGCTTGCTTGTCGCGAGTAGGAAGGAATTCTCTACCAATGGTGAAGTAGTAATGGAGCCGTGCTTTTGGGTATTCACCTTCGTCGTCTAGCCTGACTAACTCACTGCTAACCAGTTCCTCTGGATATCTCCGTGAAAGGTCTCCCTTACGAAGTTCCTTCAACTCGTCTTTGGTCCGGGCCTGCTTTTTGCTCAGGGTCTCCTGTCTTTTATCGTCTGGAGTAGGAGCTTCAGCAATGGCAAGACAGTGTTCATCGTAAATCTTGTCTCTCGACTCAGTTAAATCGTCCTTAATTTGATCGGTGCCTGTCGCTTGCTCGTCTTCTGCTAGTACCTCTAAATAGTTACCTGGGGTAATTGAGTGACCCTCAGCCACCAACGCTCTAAGAATCTCGTGTTGGTAACGAACCATTCCTAGATTGATTCGAGCTGCCATCTTTGCCCAGGTGCGAATGGATTGAGGCTGGAAGGATGAAGCCGCCTCAAAATCAATAGGGAATTCACTTTCAGCTAGGAGTTTGATGTGAGCTTTGAACTGTGTTTGCTGGCTAGACATCAACTTCCTAGGTGAAGTCGAGCCGTTGGCGATGCGGCCAATTCCAAACCCTTTTGCCCATACATGACGGGGTACTGGTTCCCGTAATCGGGCCATCCGTTGAAGAATAGAGGGAACCGGGACGACACCTTGAGCGATATCCCAAACGCTAGTGAAGTGTCCCTTAATGTCAATACTGACTCCCGTCTCGATTGACGGACTGGCGATCGCTATATCATAGAGCGGCAAGATCGCATTGAGTTTGTCGATGCAACAGAACGCTGGATGATTTGGATCGGCAATAGATTCAGCATCAATTCGCAGTATTCGTTTGTCAGGGAATAGCTTGGCTAGATAACTCTCTAGATTCTGAGTTCCCCACTTCGATTTAGCCTTCTGTCCGTCAACAAAGATAAGAGGTTTTCCTTCTTCTACTCTGATGTGACTCGTTAACGCCCCTAGAAGCTCATTGCAAGTTTCCCATGCGGTAACATTCCACGGGGTAGGATTGCCCTCTTTAACGGCTATCCACGGCTCAACAGGGAAGCTTGCTAGCGACCGAATGTAATCAATACTTAGGTCAGACAAATCGGCATCACTCAGGTAAACTTTGCCGCCGCTAGACTCGAAAGTATTTTGAATCAGTTGCTGAAAATTCCTTAGCACCTCTACCCGGTGCTTAGCAATCTCCGTTCGAGCGCTTAACAGATGCCAGATCGACTGTTCGCACTCATCCAGGATTAGAATACAGCCGTGCCAATCATCAGGGTTGAATCTGGCTTGAGAGTTGCGCCGTAAGCTGTCGAAGCATAAGCCAAATCCAAAACATCCTTTAGTATCAGAGTCCTTTAACTCGCTTACATAATCAATGCCAAAACGAGAGCATAGGGCTTGCCCTAGTTGTTGGCGATGAGTGAGCACTAAAACCTTTTGACCCATGCTCTGAGCTTCAGCGCAGATTTTGACTAACCACTCAGTTTTACCGCTGCCTTTTGGAGCCTTCAAGCAGATGAGCTTCGCATTGGGTGGAGGAGCAAAATCCCCAATGTATTTAGTACTGCTGTCAAGTCTAAGAGCAGGTTTGTAGCTTAATTCCTTGAGTCCATCAGCTTGCCAATCTTCAAAGGTTAGGGCTTTCAGATAACACTCAATGAAGTGTTTACCCCCCTTGCTCACGATCAAATCATCAACGCCTTTTATCCAAGGCTCCCATTCAATAATCGATACATTGCAACCTTTGTCCCGTAAGAGCTTGGCTGTATGCCAAATCGCTTTTCTGTTGCTCTGACGAGTGCTACGCTTTTCATCCTGATCGAATGCAAAGTAAAATTGCCTACTGGAGTTGGCGAAGCACTCCAGTTGAGGAATCAATGAGGGGATACCATCGTTTTTGCGGTAGCCTCCCCAGATTCCGGGTACGCCGATCGCAGCGAATCCGAGCGAAAGCAACGAGCCTGCTTTCTTCGCTCCCTCGATGAGGGTCACGGTTACCTTTGGATTGCGGATGACCCAAGCCCAGAAACCCCGATCGCAGCGACTCGGATCGATATCGGTTGCCAGTATCTCCACGCCGTAGCGATTGGCTACTTTCTCCCAGATTTCCTGCGAGACCCGGAGAGCAAACAGTGTTGCAGTTGCTTTTAGAGGATGCTCGTACTTTTGGTATTTGCCCTTGGTGGCATCAATCCTTGGTGAATCGGGCTTGCAACATCCCCAAAGCTCATCCTCTCCGGTGAGTGGATCGACTCCCGAACACCACCAACCGCCTAATTCAAGGTGAGCATATCTCTTGAGAATCCAGCCAGGAAGCCTGCCCGTGTTGAGACGTTTGATTTTGTCACTATAGAACAGGCGCTCGTAGGGGGCTTGCCCCTTTAGGGAAGTTAGATTGAGCGTTGTTATCTCTGGATCTATCCCGCTGGCAATCCACTCCTGTAAATGCTTTTGATCAATAAGGGGTCGATTCATTTCTCACCCCCTTTAATCAACTCCCACTGTTGGTGAAACGCGACTCGGATTCGCGGGCCCGGCTGGTTTGCGTGGATGCGAATTTCCACGGCACGTAAAGTGCCGGTACCTCGAACTACTTCAATTAGTCCAGTGGCTTCCGGTGCCCACTTGTCCGCAAAAACTCGCGCTTCCAGTCCGATGAGCCGGTCTTCTTCTTCCGGGGATGGCGAGGGTGAGAGAAGGATGGGGAGAATCTCACGCATCATTCGCACCCCCCAGCCAGCTCAGGAGAAAAATCGCATCTTCCCCACTGCATCCGATGTGAAATTCAATCCAATCCAAAATTTCGGTGAGCTGCTGATTGTGATAGAGCAAAGCAAAATCTTTCATCGCTTCCCCCCTTTCGCCAATTCGATCGCTTCATCAATCGAGAGTTTATCGCCTAATATCTGGCTTCCCAGTACCACTCGATAACGACACCGCTCTTTCGGTGAAATCCCTGGAATGCTTGTTATTTGCGGTTTTCGGGGCTTTGCGCTGTGAATCTCCAGTGACTCCAAAGGCAGGCAAAGCTGGCAAGAATGCTTTGTTTCCCCTGTGATTTGGGGTAGAATGTTACTACAAGATTTTCGATTCATAGGGGGTGTTGGGTTGAACTACCCGGCATCCCTCTGTCTATTACTGCTCTTTATTGCAAGGCTGAAAATTGTTACGCTGGAGTTACTTTTTAAGAGACTTCGGTTGATTTCCGATGTCGTGTGAGCACCTGATAAGTGCTCGTTGGAGCAGGACAGAGGGATCGACCGTTTTATTTTTGAATTATTGTTGTGGTCTTGATACGCGCCTCGGCTCGACGCTGGCGGCGGTTCTTGAGTGGTTGGGCGCGGGTGCGATCGCACGGAGTGTCGAGATTGCGAATAAGCTGGATTGCGTTAGCCATTTTTCGATAATCAGTTCTAGAGTCAAAACTAAACTGAAAGATGCTATCAGGGGAAGCTTTGGGAAGCTTTTCGGGATAATCTTTAAAATCTAAAAATTAATTTCCAAAACCACGTTTCGATTTCTGTTTCCCTCGCTGACCGTTGCCCAGAACTCTGAAACCTCCGTCAGGGTTGGCCGCAACTCCAACGAGTCGGGAGTTTTTGATCTGTCGATGAAATCGTTTAATTGATCGCTGGTAGTCAAGAAAATAGGTTCCCCGAAAATTGACATCTTCTTTCGCAACGTATGCGGCTCCTACTTCAAGGGCTTCTATAGGGGAGCTTTGAGCCGTACCTTCAAACGTCCACCGATGTGCCGTATTGAGCCACTCGCAATGCTTAAGTGCCAATTCATACTGAGCCACTTTACCTACAATGTTCAGAGTCCCTGAGTAATAGCTATTGCGTAAAATGTTTTCACAAATCTCTATTTCACAATGGAGCATCCATGTTAGAGGATATAGTCTTTGATCCTGCGCCCAATCAACCCTTGGGTAAACCTCTTGAGCAAGCCTCAGATATGATAGTGCCCGTTCAGCAAACGGTTTGTAACCGACTTTGTCGGTGAAGGTTAGTTCCGGCAATAGCTCATTTTTGTTTAAAAGGAAGTATTCAAGCCAATCAGCCTCACCTCTGTACTGCTCCCTGATTGTTTTGAGAACTACTCCATCTTCCTCCAAGTTTTCAAAAGGCAATATGATGCCGTGCCGATGCTCCATCAACAAATCAGGTGCGTTTCTGATTAGCCGAATACACTGCTCGTTGCTAAGAGGCGTATTTGGCAGCTTATACCAGGTGTTTTGTAGGTTTCTATTCATTGGTCGAGGGTTGATGGGTTTTTATGGGTGCGATCGGCGCGGCTATTCGTTTGATCGCTCAATTTCAACACTAATCAAAAGCGCGGCATTACGCGGGTTTGAGCCAAAACCATAGAGTGGTGAAAACCAATCGCCGCAAAGAAGTTATAACGGCGATCAGCCCCTTAAGACCCAGTAATTACCTGGCTATCGCGTAACTCCCTAGCAGCGATAGCTTCCTGTAGAAGCACCAATGCTGCCTGACTGTTAGTTCGGGTCTCTTGGCTTGCTAACGTCTCTATATATGTGAAAACTTCATCTGGCATCGTAACAGTAAGCCGCTTTCCTTTGTAATTCGCTCTAGCCATGGTCTACAGGAGTTGAGATAGTAGCCACTATTGTACGCTATTAGCTCCTGTTATCGATCGTTCGGTATTCATTGTGTTTTTGTGATGATATTTAGTCACTGCTAGTTACTACTAGGTGCTAGTATAACCTACATAAGGCGAACGCCACCACCACTCCAAGCCCCAATTGGCAGGTGGGTGAAAGGGAACCGCAACGCAGAGATAAGGCTTGTAGGCGTCCCCTCACCACCACACCAAAAGCAGCACTGGCAGGTGGGTGAGAGCTTCCTGAGCGGAAAAAAACATGCAAACCGAAAAGGATTTATTACCGCAAAAAACACGATGGTCACAACGCGCAATTAGTCGCCACTTGTGTTCCGATCGCAAAACGGTCAAGACCTATGCAGAGGAGATTGCAATTGTCATTCCCGACTATCGCAACGAATGCCCTCGCAACCCCGATGGCTCAATCAAGCCAGGTATGTCACTTTCTGCATACCAATGCTGGGTTGTATGTCAGTTAGTAACACTGGGTCGCACTATTAAATCCGATTTGAACGGTACCCCATACCGAAAGGTTGTTAAAGCTACTGCACTCAAGCAAGCACATCTGCTGTCTAAGGATGCTTGGCAGCAATCAAAGCAAAGCATTGCATCTTAGTCCACTAACCAACAGGAAACAAATTAATGGCAGCTCGTACACGCAAGCAAACTCAAACGCCCGAAAAAGGAATGGAGATGATTATGGCTACTACACCTCAACTGAACATTGAAGAGGCTGCTCAACAAGTTGGGTGCGCTCCGATTCGACTACTAGAGTTGTTTTCGGAGCGATTGGGTACTCAAGAGCCGATGCTGTGGGACTCTGTACCGACCGAGCATGAAGGTTTGCTGCTCGAATTCAAACAACAGCAAGACGCATTTAATAGTGTTCGTAGTCTGGAAGCCGAAACGGTGTCCCAACCGCTTTCAGAAGCCTCTGAGCAGCCCCTAGAGCCGCCGTTGTTGGAGGAGAAGCCGGAAGCCAAGCCCAAGCGCCAACGTCGCTCTAGCGCCCTCACCAAAAAGAAAACTGAATCGTTACAGAACTCCGACCAGAAATCCCAACAATTGGCGGCTAGCGATGTCCAAATCAAGCAAGCCCTACACGTCAAGAAGGGTCAGAAATCAGGAGCGCAGTTAGCAACCCTTGAATTAGCTGCTGAGGATGCCACCTACCGCTCTATTAAGGGTCAAGCCTTGGTTCGCAAAGTGGCTCAACTGTCGTCTGAACTGGCGGCTGAGTCAGACTTCGACCCCATTCAAATACTCAAGGATGCAGGCATTGAACCTAACGACGAAATCCTGGAAGCGTTGAGAGACCAGATAGAGCCGACACTGGGAAAATTCAAGACGGCTGTAGAGGAAATCACAGCCAATGCGTGGGTAAATGGAATCGACCTAGGAACCGAGTTTTCTCAACTAGAGAGCTTGCTCAGCTCGAACAACTAGTCGTCAAGCTTTTGGTACTGCGAGACACGCAAAGCATTCAATCTAGTTACAACCTTGAAATTCAGGAGCAATCGAACGTGAAACTACTGCAACGCCTCAAAAGCTTTTTTCGATCCAGCATAGACCAAAACGACCCGATCGCATTCATTGCATGTGGAGGTCTGTGGTAGTGAACCCTTTCCTTCCTGATATTGCCGCAGACGACCCACTAGATCAGGTTTCAGAAGCCCTTAAGAGCGCACTCCCTTGGCTGGAGCAAGCCCGATGCTTAATGGAGGTTTACCGCATGCAGGAACATTACCCCCAACTGTTTGAGGCGGTTTGTGATGCCGCTCATTACAGCCAACTGGCTGTTGAACACCTAGAAAATCAACCCAATTCTGAGGATTAAATCCCATGGCTAATCATCTCGTGCTCATGCGTCAGGGTCTTATTGACTCAGTGAAGTCAGCGCGTCATCAAGCGCTGAATAGCATCCTTACTGAACTCATCGAGGTCTTGAGCGATGAGGGATTTCATCTTCATAACATCATCGCAGCGCTATCCGACTACTGCGAGAGTCAGCCATACCTTGATGAGGTCGCACGTTCACTAGATCAGGCGGCGAACCAACTTGCCATCATTCGTGAAGAGGTTCGCTAACCGCGTCACACCGCGCTTTTCAAAATGCAACAACTTTAACCATGGATACCTTTCGACAACATGTAGAGACCCGATCGCGCCTCAGACAGACTATCGATCAGCTCAAAAATGAAGGTGCAACGCTTTCCCAACTGATCGAAGCAATGCGGAACGAACTCTCGCTATTGCACATTGAGGATGACCAAGTCAACGCTGATAGTTTGCAGACCTCCAGCGCTGACCCGCTCCCCAAGTCCAGCAAATTGAACTAAAGGATGTCCCAATTATGTCACAAACGGCGCAATCTCAAGACTTTCAGCCGTTACCCACATACAAGGAAACCACCACGCAGAATGCCAGTTGGGTGAATACGGTCCTCACTCGAACTGACTCGGACGGCTCAACTTCACAAGTATTCTTCATTGCCAAGAAATAGCAAATCAGGCGGGTGAAAGCCCCGCCTTTTCCCTTATGGATGACCCGAATCTCCCCGAACAAATCGAAGGCTCTAAAGCCAATGTCAGCGAGATTTCCGAGGCTTTAGAGAACTTTGATATCGATGAATATTTGCACGAATCTTTCAGGAATCTCGATGAAAGGTTGCGTTCTCTAGAAATCAAATTTTACTCCCTAATCAATTCAAGAAAATCCAATGGCTAGACTATCCAGTGCAAGCAAGAAAGCCGCCGCTTCAGTCGCTTCTAAGATTGGCGGTAACGGCTCAACCTCGACCACTGCAAGCAATCCAGCGAAAAGTGCTAGCACTATCGCTAGTAGCAAAAATGATGTTACGGTACCTGGATTGATAAATTTTACCCCCGACAATATACAGGGGATGCTGCCCAAACATGAAGATTCAAGTTACAGCGTAAGTAATCCACTATCGCCGCCTGAAAGCTTACCTCAAGTCAGCCAGCAACAGTTTGATAAGTCACAAGCTATTTACCAGGGTGCTACTAGAGCCGTCAAACTTACTGGAATGGCTTTCGATTTGGTCAAAGAGCGCTTCACCACTTCCGGTAAGCAGGTTGATGCCATTGATTCAGGTGTCAAGTTAGCAACCAAAGTTGAGCGCACTAAAGGCAGCTTTTTGGATTACCTCGCTCAAGTGGAGTCCACAAGCCAAAAAGATATTGCCTTGGGTGTTAGCCGACATAAGACCGCTACGGATGGACAAAAAGCCGTCTACGATATCCAGACGATGGATGAAAAGCTTGAGCAGTCAAGGATTGCAGCCAACCTTGCTCGTCTCCAGACTGAAGAGAAAATGAGCGGTCTAAGTGAGTTTCAAAGGCAATTGAGTGGTCAAAAGTAGTCGTCATGGGGTGGGATTCCACCCCACAAAATAAGGGTTTTAAGCAATGAAGTTATCGAATAATCAAATCGCTGTTGCAGCGAGTGCGGGTCTTTGCTCCCTAGTCGTCAGTGTTTTAGTTACCAGCGGCAACGTCTCACTGAAGTTACTCTCACTGGCTGGATTGCTGGCAGTCCCACCCAGCGCGATCGCCTTCATCGCCCTCGACAACAGAGCGCAACAAAAAATCAATACAGCGCAACGTAAACTTAGCGATGCCATTGCCAACGGGAATCAAACCAAATCCAGGTTGACCGTTGAAGAAAACAAGTCTGCAAGGTTGCAAGCTGAGCTAACGACTCTGCAAAGCTCGTTCGAGAGAGCCAAGGTGTTACTGAAAGAGTGTGAAGCCGAGCGCTGTCAGTCTGCGTTGAGTATCAATCAACTGAATCAATCGGTTAGCGAGTTGCAATCATCACTGGTTATTGCCCAGTCTCGTGTTGAGGAACTAGAAGTCGAGTGTGAGGAGTGGGAACGAGAGTTCCATGTCCGTATCAACCTAGAAGCCGATAAGCGCTTCCAGGCAGCAAAGCATGCCGAGATTCGCAAGATTGAAGGCGAGAACGATGAGATTACCAGAGAAGCAATAGAAATCGCTCGTAGCTTCCGCCAGTGGGCAATGCAGGTTGATGAGCGTTTACAGGACAGGGGTGAGTACATCAAAGGCGTCACCAACTCCTACAACACACATCTAGAAGGCTTAAAGGGTAGCGTAGCTCGTCAAGTTGATGAGTACCTCAAGCAGATTGAGATTCTCAACAACAAGGTAGCTATGCTGCAACAGAAACTGGCTGGGGATTTAATTGAGCCGCAATACGGACAATTCGGTTACGCGGTAGAGGGAAAAATCGCCAACGACCTAGCACAGCGCATCTGGGGAGACTTGCAAATACCTCTAGTCGTAAAAGGCTATCAGGTTAAGTCAGACGGCTCTGTAGACGTTGGCTATGGTTACAGCCGTTCAATTCAAGTAGAGCGTCTTGTAAGCGATTTACAAAGGCACTCAGGTGATTTAGCCAAGTGGTTAGGAATCCACAAGATTACCGCAATCCGGAAGCTGGAAATAGCCGATCTGTTGGTGCTGACGTTCCGACGAGAGCCAATCGTCAAGGAGAGCGAGGTACTCCAATTAGTTGGAACCGCTCAAGAGTTCACTCGGTACGTCACCAGCAACCAAATCCGCTATCGTCTAATTGCTGACCCTCACTCAGGTAAGACTCCGACAACAGCAGTGATGCTCTCGGCAATCCTGAAAGCGGGTACACGTCAAGCCAATACCGAGAAGGGAGCTAAAGTACGTCACACATTGGTGAGCGTGGCTTATCCCGGTCGCGAATCGTCGTTGAAGGATGAGCGATACCCCTTAGATTTGTTTTTGAAATATGCCACTGAAGCGTCAACGGTCAAGAGCTTTAGTGATGCTGTAGAGGATTGGAAATTTCGTAAAACTCACACGTCCTACGCCAAGCAATTTTTTCAGATTTGGTGCTGGGATGAATTCGACAATACGATCGCATCTGCCAGTGACCCGAAAGGCGTAGCAGAAGACATCAAGCAACTGTTGAAACAGGCTCATCATACAAATCAGGGTTGGATTTTTAGCGGTCAGTCGGTAATGACTTCTCAGATACCTGGTTTCACGAATGACGACCGCTCACTGTTCATTGAGATAGTGATAGGAACCCCTAAAATTCGCAAGTACCTAGAAACCTATGGTAAGCAGCGTAACAGCGACGAAACGTTAAACAAGTTACGCAAGAACCTAGATGCTATTCAAGACTATGTAGAGCATCAAAATGAAAAAATTACCGATGAGGCAAGGCAGTTAAGAGTCGCTTTAGTAATGGATTCAAGAAGCCCAAAGTTATTTTTCTTGCCTAACCTCGATGATGTAGATTTTGAGGTTGATGTGATAACAGAAATTGAGAGATTAGCTGCTCAAATGAAGTCTGGACAGTCCGTCCACACCAGTCCGGTGAGTTCCGGCAAAATGGACAACAAAATTCAAGACTCAGCACAGGTAAGCATTTCAGCCGTTCCGGATGGGCGTCCGAAATTGACTATACCCCATTGTCCAGAATGTGGCTCAAGCAACGTCACTCAACTCAAAGATACTCGGTATCGCTGCAAGGATTGTGGAGTTAAAAGAGCAGCAAGCAAGGTCATCTGGAAGTGATTTAAGTAC
>Ga0310811_10010612_pt1 | contig 11904 bp, 13 predicted proteins | sample YCmetagenome_FD_207642 | JGI IMG/M metagenome (GOLD analysis project Ga0310811, IMG submission 207642) | Soil microbial communities from experimental microcosm in Duke University, North Carolina, United States - YC | ecosystem: Engineered > Artificial ecosystem > Soil microcosm > Unclassified ...
GTCGACGACTGCCTTCGATCGTGATGCGGCCTCGCGGGCAGCGGTCAGGGCCACCTCCGAGTCGACCTCGACCGGGATCACCGCATCGTCGCCAACCCGTGCCGCGAGCCGGGCAGCGACCTGCCGTCGCCGGTCCGCCTCGGCCTGGAGCTCGGTCAGGCTTCCGCCGGCGAGGAGGCCCTGGAGCTCCTGCCACTCGCGGATTCCGGTCTCGTTTGCCTTCGCCATCTCAGCCCGCGTTCGCTGCCATGCAAGGAGCCGCTCGACCGCGGCGGCGGTTCCGCCATCCCCGCCCTCGCCGATGTGCTCGGCCGCGGCTCGAACGGCGGCCTCCGCGTCGGACACGGCCGTGGCTACCCGGCGGGCAGCATCCTCCGCCGCGTTGCGCGCCTCGACGGCCCGCCGCAGGCCATCGGCCCCGGCTGCGGCACGAGCCACGTCCTCCCGCGCGGCGCATTCCAGCTCGTAGGCCGCCACCGCGGCACGCAGGTCTTCGTCCGTGGCGGCGCCACGAGCGATGAGCGCTGCCCGCAGCCGCTCATTCGCCTCCTGGACCTTGCCGCGCAGCCCCGTCGTCTCTGCTTCCCAGTCGCTCACGGCTCGGGCGTGGCGCTCCGCGGCCCCTCGCTCGTCGAGCACCGGCTGGGATGCGCTCCGGCCGCGGAGGATGACGGCCCCGATGATGCCCGCCACGCCGAGCAGGCCGATCCCTGCCACTGCCTGGCCGATCGCCACGAGAGCCAGGCCGAGGAGGCCAAGGCCAGCCGCACCGAGCAGTGGGATGCTCGACGGAGCGGATGCCGGCACACGGTCGACCTCGAGGGAAGCGGCTGCCGGTGATCGATCGAGATGCTGTCGCAGCGCTTCGTCGGCGAGGTCGAGCGTCCGCGCGGCATCGATGACGGAGCGGTCCGGTCGACGGTCACCCGCGGGGACGACCGGGATCGCGGCGAGTTGCTGCTGCAGCTCCTCCGCCGACGGGCCGTTCAGCGCCACGGGGGCGGGGCGCCTGCGCCACGAGTCGAGGGCGCCCGCCACTTCATCGGCCAGCTCGTCGCGCGTGGCGAGGGCGGCCGGAGCCTCGGGATACCGTGCCGCGAGGTCCGCGGCCCGTTGCACTCGATCCGACAGCTGGGTCGCGTCGCGCACCGCCAGAGCGGCCTCGGCAACGACCAGGTCGCGCTCCGTGGCCAGATGTTCCCGCTGCGCCGCCTCCAGCCGCGACTCGCGGTCGAGATACTCGCCGTGCAGGCGTCGCGCCCCGATCACCGCGGCGTCGGCCGCCTCCTGCTCACGCATGGCGGCCCACATCGGGCCGGTCGCGCCTACCCGCACCGCGCCGACCGACTCCTTGCGGAACGCCTTGAGCCGCTCGATCGCCTCGGCAGCGGTCGCATCCGTGCCGCGCGTGGCTGCGGCCCGCTGCATCTCGTCCTGGAGGCCGGTTGCGCTCTCGGCGACGGCCATGATCTGGGCCTGGCTCACCGCGGCGACTGCCGAGTAGGACTCGCGGTCGAGCCCCAGCCAGCGGGTCGCGTCCGGCGTCCCGTCGTTGATGATCTCGCTCGAGAGGTCGTCGCCGAGGGTCACGTCGCGGGCGCGGCAGGCCACCTTGCCCGCCAGGTCCTGGCTGATGTCCACGGTGCGGCCGTCCTGAAGGTGCAGCCGCGCCTCGACCTCCCAGTGCTCGGGCGAGTCCCAAGGGCGATGGCGGTCGATCACCGAGGCGACCTCCTTGGTGCGACCGGGGCCGCGACGGACGCCGGTCAACGCCAGGCGGGTGGCCGCGTGCCAGCTGGTCTTGCCTGCCTCATTCGGGCCGCCGATCACGTTCATCCCCGCGCCGAGGTGCAGGGTCTCGTCGTGCAGCGGGCCGAAGGCTCGCGCGATCACGCGCTCGATCCACATGGCTATGCCACCTCGAGGTCGCGGCGACCTTCGAGCGCGCGCAACCCGGTGATCAGGACCTTGCGCTGGCGATCCTCGTCGGCGATCAGCAGCGCGTCGCGCGCGAACTGTCCGCGGACCGTCATCTCTGCCTTGATCGCCTCGAGGTCGTATGCCGGCACGATCTCACCGGCGCGGACCACGAGCCCGTCGAGGTGGTCGCCGAGGGCGGAGAGCGCCCGTGGCTCGACCGCGAGGTCAGCTGGCACCTCGCCACACAGGGTGACGCGCACTGACCCGGTCAGGCCGGCGATCGCCTGGCTGACCCGATCACGCAGGTCGTCGACGTGGAGACATCCGTCCAGCGACACCGCCACGTCGTGGACCTGGCTGACTGCGACGACGCGGCGGTCACGCGTGACCGAGCCATCCGCGCCAATGGTGGCAAGGACCGCGCCGCGACCATCGGACTCGCCGAACGCCAGCGGATCAGGGTTGCCGGGGTAGGTGTAGCGATCCCGGTCCCGGGCGACGTGGTAGTGGCCCAGGAAGGCGTGATCGATGCCGGCCGCCTCGAGCTCCGCCGCATCGAATGGGGCGTGGAGCTCCTTGTCCGGTTCCTGGAACGGAAGCGCGCTGCGCTCCGACGCATGGGCGACGGCCAGGTGCACACCGCCACGATCGGCGCGGAAGTCGGCGAAGAAGGGGCCGGTGTTGGCGGGCGCTCGGTGGGCGGCGCCCCACAGGGTGAGGCCGTCGGCCAGCTCCACTGGCGTCAGCCGCGCTTCGGTGAAGAGGTGGACGTTCGGGCTCCACTCCTCCAGCGCATACGGGCTGCGAGCTGAATACCAGTCGTGGTTGCCCGGAGCGAGATAGATCGGACGATCGGTCCGGGCGAAGCTCTCGCGCAGGAAGGCGACGGTATCCGGGGTGAAGCGCTCGTGCTCGAAGAGGTCACCGGCGCACAGGATCGCGTCGACGTGCTCCTCATCGGCGAGCTCGAGGATGCGGGTCAGGGTCTCGCGTCGGTTGCGGCGCCGCAGGCGCGCGGTCTCGGGACGCGCCCAGGCGAACGGCGCGTCGAGGTGGAGGTCGGCGAAATGCAGGATCCGCATGATTCGCAAGCCTAGCCCCCCTCGCGACAGCTAGGCCGTCGCGTTCGACCACGGGCGATGGAGAGCTAGCGCGGCCGGTCCGCCGTCAGCTGGTATGCAAAGACCCCGATCCCCGCCAGCAGGACGAGGTGGATCAGGCCCGCGAAGAAGAACCCGCCGATCAGCAGCAGGAACCAGACGAGCACCAGGACGACCGGCAGCGACCGCCAGGCGAGATGGCTCCAGGCCGGGCTCACGACTCCCCTTGACGCTCGTTGATGACCTGGATCACGAGGAGCACCGCGGCCACAACCAGGAGCAGGTTCACGAGCGGTCCAACCTGTAGCAGGAGCCCGATGAACCACGCCACCAGGGTCACGGCGATCGCGGTCCAGATCATGCGGCCAGGCGCTCCAGCAGGAGGTCGACGTGCTCGATCGGCTTGACCCGCGGCAGCGTGTGCTCGACCCGCCCATCGGGGCCGATGATGAACGAGGTCCGTTCTACCCCCTTGTACGTCTTCCCGGCGAAGCTCTTCTCGACCCAGGTGCCGAAGGCGTCCGCCATGGGATGGCCGACATCGGCCAGCAGGCGGTACGGGAGGTCGAACTTCTTGCGGAACTTCACGTGGCTGGCGACGGAGTCCGGCGACACGCCGAAGACTTCCACTCCCGCGGCCATCACCCGCTCGTAGTTGTCGCGCAGCGAGCACGCCTGGGTCGTGCAGCCGGGGGTGTCGTCCTTCGGATAGAAGTAGAGGACGTAGCGCTGCCCGAGGAGGCTCTCGTTCGAAACCGTCGCACCGTCGTCGGCCTGCGTCTCGAAGGCCGGGACCGGGTCGCCTGGCTGCGGCTGGCTCATGCCGGCATCGTACCTCAGCCCATCTCCTCGATCGCGAGGAGCACCGGTGGCAATTCACGCGGGAGGAGGCGGCTCGCGAGATCGGCCGCCAGCTCACCGATGATGGCTTCGCTCGCCTCGGCGAGATCATGCCCGACGCCCGGCAGGAGGCGAGCCCCGGGCGCCTCGCCCGCATCGGCCAGGGCGGTGGCCAGGAGCGTCATCTCCTCCGCGTCGCTCCAGGTGTCCGACCCGCCGTGGACGAGCGTGACGGACCGATGCAGCATCGTGGCCAGCGCCAGCGGCGGCGTGTGGATCGCCTGCTCGATGGGAGCCAGGGCCAGAGTCGCGGATTCGCCGCCGCGCAGTGGGAGCGTCAGATGCTCCTCCCGCCGCTCAGCCCGTTCGATGAGGTCCTCGCTCCAGCGATCGATGGCCGCGACGATCGGGTGCTCGTGCTCCTCACCGTCGCGACCCCGGGTCGCTGCCGCACGGCGCAAGGTCTCCCGCCACGAGCGCGCCGAGGCGCCGATCAGGGTGAGCGCCGAGACCGCTGGATCACCGATCGTGACCGCGAGCGCGATGCCGGCCCCCTCGCCGTGCCCAACGATGCCCGTTCGGCGGAGGTCGAGCTCCGGGCGGCCGCGGATCGCGGCGAGCAGGTCGCGGGCGTCGTCGATCTTGGCGAAGAGGGTGGCCTCCCCCCAGTCGCCCTCCGACGTCCCGCAGCCACGTGGATCGGCGCGCAGGGTCGCCACTCCGACCGTGGCGAGCGCCCCGGCAAGCCGCGCCAGGAGGCCCGGCTGCGCTCCGTCGGCGCTGGGCGCGAACCAGCCGAGGTGGCCAAGCACGTCGTAGTTGCCGTCACGGTCGCGCGGCAGCCAGGAGGGGAGCAGGAGGACATTGGGGTAGCGACCGCTCGCGTCTTCCGGCTCTCCGTCTGGCAGCACGAGCGTCGCGCCGAGCATGACGTCGCCGGCACGGACCTTGAGCTCTTCGGATCGAGGCACGGCACGAGGGTACACGCGGACGGCGACTACGCCCCACCGCCGAACCAGAGCGCCGCGGCTCCGAGCGCGACCGCGGCAAGGAGCAGGCCCCAGTCGGCCGGCCGCACGGCCTGCGGTCTTGCGATCGTGCGGCTCGTCGCCGTGTCAAAGCCGCGGGCATCCATCGCGAGTGCCAGTCGCGTCGCGCGACGCACGGCACCCACCAGCAGGGCGAGGAGCTTCCCGAATGAAAGCCGCGCGGCCGCCAACGGGGAGCGCCCGCCACTCACCCCACGCGCTCGGCGGGCCATCCCGATCAGCTGCCACTCGATCGCCATGATCGGCAACGTGCGGACAGCGGCCAGCACGCCAACCGCCAGGCGCGGCGGGAGGTGCGCCTGCTGCTGGAGCGAATCGGCCAGCTCCGTCGGCTCGGTCGTCGCCAGCGCGATGACCCCCGAGAGCGCGATCCCCAGCAGCCGCAGCCCCAGCGCCGCGCCGTTCGCGAAGTCGGGTCCGTCGCCGGAGGCTGGAGCGAGCACGACATTGAGGACCCCAACGGTGAGCGCCGCGAGGAGGAGCGGCCAGGTACGCAGCAGGATGGTCCGCAGCGCGAGCCCGGTGAGCGGAACGGCAGCCACGAGCCCGGCGAGGACGATCGCGGGCGTCACCGGCCCCGAGCCGATGAAAAGGATCCCCATGAGGATCGCGGCCGCTCCCAGCTTGGCGACTGGATTCGCGCGGGCGAGAAGTGCACGGGGGTCGGGACGGAGGGGCGTGAAGCGCCTCATCGGCCCAGCTCGAGAGCGCGGTCGGCGAGCGCGGCGGCGAACGGCAGGTCGTGGGTCACGAAGCAGATCGCGCCCCCCTCCTCCCGCTGCCGCGCGAGGAGATCGAGCAGCTCGACCGCGGTGCGCCGATCCTGGCCGAAGGTCGGCTCATCCAGGATCAGGACCCGAGGCGACGCCGCCAGCGCGGTTGCCACCGAGAGGCGCCGCTTCTCGCCGCCCGAGAGGGTGAAGGGGTTGGCCTCGGCAAGTGCGCCCAGGCGGAGTCGTGTCATCAGCTCGTCGGCCCGGGAGGCCGCTTCGGCCACGGAGCTCTGGCGCTGGAGTGGCCCGAGCATGAGCTCGTCACGGACGCTGCCGGTGAGGAACTGGTGCTCGGGGTCCTGGAAGACGGAGCCGATGGACGCGGCCAATCGGTCCGCGGGTAGACGCCACAACTGCTGGCCATCACGACCACGCACCGATCCCGTCGTGGGACGCAGCAGCCCGCCGAGCATGAGGGCCAGCGTGGACTTGCCCGACCCGTTAGGCCCCACGATCGCGAGCGCCTCGGACGAACGCACCTGGAGATCCATCGGCCCAACGGCGGCCGTGTCGTCGCCGGGGAACTGGTAGGCGACCTGTTCAGCGTCGAGGATCGTCTCAGGGGTGTGCCGGGGGTTCTCGGGCGGGATCGGCAGCGGGTGGTTCGGCACCCAGATCCCTGCGGCCGCCAGCTCATCGCCGCGCTCTTGGAAGACTTCGGCCGGTGGCCCGTCGGCGATGACCCCGGCTCCTGCCTCCAGCACGATCACCCGCTCGACCAGCTCGGCTGCGTCGGCCACGCGGTGCTCGACGAGGACCATGGTGCGTTCTCCGCCCGCCAGTACGCGCTTGAGCGCGCCGCGGACCAGGCCGGCCCCGGCGGGGTCGAGGTTGGCGGTCGGCTCGTCGAGGAGCAGTAGGCTCGGCCGCAATGCGAGGGCTGCGGCGAGCGCCAGGCGCTGTTGCTCCCCTCCGGATAGGGCATCGGTTGGCCGCCCGCGCCCATAGGGAAAGCGAACCAACTCGAGGGCTTCGTCGACCCGGGGCCAGATGTCGTTGGGCGGGACGCACCGGTTCTCGAGCCCGAAGGCGACCTCATCACCTGCGTGCGCCATCACGAGGCTCGCCTCGGGATCCTGGAAGACGATCCCCGTCCGGGCTCGCGCGCGTGCGGGCGCAACGCCGTCGACGCGAAGCTCGCCCTCGGACTCCCCTCCCTCGAGGAGGCCTGCCAGGCCGAAGAGGAGGGTCGACTTGCCGGACCCGGAAGCGCCCAGCAGCATCACCCGCTCTCCAGCCTCGATGCGAAGGTCCACGCCGCGCAGCGCCCAGGCACGCCGGCCAGCGTGCCGCCAGCCCCAGCCGCGCGCCTCGATCGTCGGCGGGGAGCTCAGCGGCTCAGACCTCGGGCTGCTCGCGCGCCGCCGGGAAGGCGCTCAGCACGCCGGTCCGAACCAGGGCGCGGATCAGGAGCCAACCGCCGAGCCCGGCCACGATCGCTGCGCTGGGGATCACCAGCGCGGCATACAGGACCTGGTATCCGGCCGCCCAGTCCGGGTAGTAGATGACGAGGTCGAGGAGCACTGCCGCCGCACCTGCGGCGGCCCCCGCCAGGAGGGAGATGCCCAGTCCCCAGCGCCGATACAGGCCCATCGCGAAGACGAGCTCGGCTGCCCCTCCCTGCATCAGCCCGTAGACGATGGTGAGCAGCCCCCAGGGCGCTCCGAAGAGGGCCGAGGCGACCGCAGCCACGCCTTCCCCGAGGAGGGCGGCGCCGGGCCGGCGAATGACCAGCGGGACCAGCACTGCGGGGAGCAGCCAGACGCCGTACATGAAGCCCTGCAGTGGAGGAACGCCCGCGAACGCGGGCGTGACCGCCGCCCACAGCAGGTTCCAGACCTGGAAGACCGCCCCGAAGGCGACCGCCAGGGCAGCCCCCAGGACGATGTCCACCGTCCGCCATCGCTCGGTCATGGGGTTGGCTCCTTTCGCGTTTCGATGATCAGCAACATCCCGCGCTTCAGCGAGACCGATGCGGGTGGCTCAACGACCTCGTTCGACAGGCCACGCGTGCGGCCGCCGGCCAGGGTCTCGTCGTCCAGGGCGTAGCGCAGTCCCTCGGTCCGGACTCCCTCGGCATCTCCGCCGAGCGGCAGGAGCGTGACCAGGTCGCCGCCGAGTCCGGTGAGCGCGAGCCGGCCGGCGGCGTTGAGGCATCGGACCGTGGTGCCGGCGCGCTTGATCCGCAGGTCGATTCCGCGCCATCGCGGGTCGGCGAGCTGGAGGAGATTCGCCAGCTCATGGTCGAGCCGCTCCCCGCGCAGGCCCCCGAGGATCACGATCTGCGTCGCACCTGCCGCGGCGGCCCGGGCAACCGCCAGCTCGGCGTCGGAGGCGTCCTTCTCGGAAGGATGGGCTTCGACGGCCGCGCCCTGGTCCGACAGGCGCTGTAGCAGCTCGGGGTCGACGGAATCCATGTCGCCGATGACGAGGTCCGGCACGGCGCCGCAGCTCGCGATCCACGCTGCCCCGGAATCCGCCGCGACGACCATCTCGGCGTCAGCGAGCAGGGCAGCATCTTCCGGAGCGGCATCGCCGCCGGCCACCACGATTGCTTTCACTCCGACTCCCTTCGCTGGCATGACCCAGATCAGGTTCGAGGGTCTGCGGCCTTCCGCACTCTCAGCGCTTGCGCGCTCCCCTGTCGCTCTTGGGGTTGTCCCGTCGAGGGTAGCACTCGTGCGATCATCGGGCCGTGGTGGAGGATGCCGGTCAGGCGCACGCGAACGTGGCCCGGGTCGTCGCTGCGGCGGCGAAGGCGGGCCTGGCGATCCAGGTCGAGCGCTTCCCCGAGGGCACGCGGACGGCTGCCGACGCGGCCCGGGCGGTGGGCTGCGACGTCGCCCAGATCGTGAAGTCGCTCGTCTTCATGGCCAATGGCGATCCCGTGCTCGCGTTGGTCTCCGGCGCCGACAGACTCGATCCTGCCCGGCTGGCGGCCGCGACGGGCGCGACCAGCATCCGGCGTGCCAATGGCGACGAGGTGCGAGCAGCGACCGGGTACGCCATCGGTGGCGTGCCACCGATCGGGCACGCTCGATCGTTGACCGTCCTGATCGACGAGCGACTCCTCACCCACGACGTCGTGTGGGCGGCTGCCGGCCTGCCCGATGCGGTCTTCAGGGTGTCGCCGATCGCCCTCCAGGCGGCCGCGAGTGCGAAGGTGACATCCCTGGCTGAGACGGAGGACGCCAGCTAGGCGACCGTCAAGGCCGATCGAGGCGGACCTCGATCGTCGTTCCCCCATCTACCGCACCGTGGGCGACGACCTGCCAGATATCGCCGCTCGGCGCCCGGAACCGGATCAGCGCGACGTCTCCGCCCGGGTAGACGCCGACGATTGGGTACCCAGCAACGGGGAGCGCTTCGGCGTAGAAGTCGTACGCCGCCGATCCGACCTGGTCGCTCTCCCACAGGCCGATCAATCCCGGGTCGTCGGCCGGCATCACCATCGCCACGGCGCCGGAGAGGATCGGAAACCCGCTCGGCAGCGTCTGACGCTCGACGACAGAAGCCGACGCTTCCGCCGGAGGTGAGCTCGCGGACGTGGCCTGCGAGGCCGCACCCGACGGCGAGCTGACCTCCGGGCTGGAGCACCCGACGACGAGGACGGACAGAAGCACCACCGACCAGATGGGCGAGCGCTGCATCGGATTCCCTCCCTTTGTGGCGTTGATTCTCACTCGGTCGTGTTTGAAACGACGATCGGGACGTAGTAGTTGCCGAGCCTGCGGTAGTCGAACCAGTGGACGCCCTGGGACTGCAGGTTGAACGACTCGGTGTAGCTGCCCACGTCGGGCGAGCCCTTCAGGCCAAAGGTGAAACGCCCGACGCCATCGGGCAGGACGCTGGTGGCGTCGAGCGCCGTCGCCATCCAGCTGTACGGCCAGTCGGAAGCCCGGAAGACCGAGGCGTGGGCCGCCGGGTTCCACGTGGCCAGCCCCACCCGGCTGGTGGTGCCGCTGTTTCTCCATGTCCGGCCGCCGGTGTTCCGGAATTCGACCCAGTGCGTGATCGTCGCCCCGCGACGGATTACCTCGGTCCCGGCGTTGCTCTCCCGCACGTAGGCGGCATCGAACGGCACCCGGCCCGGCCACGTCGTCCAGCGGCGCTCCGCGAGCGGATCCGCCGGCTTGAAGGCCTCCGCGCTCGTGCTCCAGACAAGGAGCTCGAAGTGCAGATGGGCGCCGTGGCAGTTGCCGCTGCACCCCGATCTCGCGATCCGCTGGCCCGCGACGACGGCGTCGCCGACCCCGACCGCGATCCCGCCATCGGCGGCGCTGGCGAGGTGGTAGTAGAGGGTCTGCCGGCCGTCGGCATGCTGGATCCTGACGAAGTTGCCGAACTGGCCGAACTGGGTGGTGCCGAACCCACCCTCGAGGTCCACCACCGTCCCGTCCTTCGCCGCGGCCACTTCGCTGCGCAGCACCATCGGATAGTCGACCCCGGTGTGCTGGTCGTACACCCGACCGTAGTGGGTGAGGCCGTCATTCCAGACCTGGCCCGTCCAGTCGAGCTGGCGGTTGAGCGCGACATCCCGATCGACGCCGTAGCTCAACGTCACCGATGGGTCGTAGAACGGGAGGGTGTAGTCATCCGTGGCCAGCGCCGAGGCCGTGGACAGAACAGTGGCCGCCAGCTCGAGCAGGACCGATACCGCCGCGCTGCGCGCTCCCCGGCTCATGACAGGCACCCCGCGGAGCCGGCGTAGCCTGCCATCGCGTCAGCTTCGGCAAGTTGCGACCCATCCAGGCTGAGGGCAACGCGTTGCTGCCCGCGCGAGACCAGCACCGACCTGCCGTCCGGAGCGAAGCACGGCCGTGTCCCGGCGCCGACCCGAATTGGCGTCGATCCGGGCCGGTCCACGAGGAAGATGCCCCCGCCGGTGACCTCGAACGCCATCCGGCCATCGCCCGCGACGCTGACGTTGACCGCGCCAGCGCCCAGATCTGCCATGACGCGCTCGCCCACATCGCCGAGGCGGCTGACCACGGTACCGGTGACGCCGTGCGCCACCACGGCCAGGTCGCCGTCGTCGAGCGGGAAGGCCGCATAGACCAGCTCCTGGGCGGAGAGGAGGGAGGCGGCGCCCGTGTCCAGCACAACCCGCACAAGCCTCGACCGGTAGGGAGCCTCGACCGATGGGACGGCGAGCATCACGAGCGATCCGTCGGCGCCGATGAGCGGTGAGCCGATGAACGGTCCGGCGGCGATGAGGTCGCTCCCGCCGAGGGTGGCATCCACGTGCCAGACGGCGCCGCGACCGTCGATCACGGCCAGCCAGGAGCCGTCAGGCGCGAAGGTCGCGGCGAGCAGCCCGGGGAGGGAGATCCGCAGCTGCGAGCCGTCCACGGCCGCCAGCGTGAGCACAGCCGTGAGTTCGGCGATCTGGTCGGCGAGCGCCACCGTCCCCCCGTCCGCGGAGACCGCCAGGAGGCTCATGCCCGCACTGGCCGGCTCGACCTCCACGAGGCTGGAACCCCGGACGGCGTGGCGGACCAGGTGGAAGCTCGTGCCGGACCGCTCGGCATCGGCTGGGGTCAGGCGCACGACCCCTCGCGGGAGATCCGCCGCGGCGATCCCCGCAGCCAGCAGGATGATGATGATCGGGAGCGTCGCGAGCACGGCGACACGCGGCTCGCCGGCGCGATGGCGACGCGCGCTGAGGCAGATGGACGCAGACATGGAGACCTCCGTAGCGTTTGGAACGACCGGAAACGAAACGCTGCGGTGGCGACGGACCTCCAATGGCTTGACGACGATGCTGCGAGCCTAGCCTCGGCCGCTTATCGCAGACTTACTGGGAGATGACCTGTCGCCCGCTCGGTCGACGCTGATGCTTTCCCTCTGGCTTGCGCTGTCAGGGGTCCTGCTGCTGTGTGCCGGGCTGATCGCCATTCGCCGATCCGGAGCGCGCCCGACGATGGGCCGCCGGCTCGCGGGTGCTCGCCAGGTCCGGGTGGGTGAGCTGCTCGACCTGGCGCCGGGCGATGCGATCCCCGACCGGCCGGTCCGGGTCATCGGGCGCATCCGCTGCGCGGATCCGATCATCACCTCGCAGGACGACCGGCTCGTCGCCTTCCACCGGGACGTCGAGGTCGCCACCCCTGGCGGCGGCTGGCGGACCATCGAACGGCTGCGGGACACGCGCTCATTCGAGCTGTGGGACCACGACGGATCGCTCCTGGTCGATCCCGCGGAGGCGGCGGAGCCGCTCATCGT
>Ga0310811_10010613_pt1 | contig 11904 bp, 9 predicted proteins | sample YCmetagenome_FD_207642 | JGI IMG/M metagenome (GOLD analysis project Ga0310811, IMG submission 207642) | Soil microbial communities from experimental microcosm in Duke University, North Carolina, United States - YC | ecosystem: Engineered > Artificial ecosystem > Soil microcosm > Unclassified ...
ACGCGCGCGATGCCGCGCTGATTGATCTCGTAGGTGGGCAGGCCGAGCAGCGAGCGCCCGTCGAATTCGACCGTGCCGCTATCCGGCGCGATGAGGCCGGTCAGCACGTTGAGCAGGGTCGATTTCCCGGCGCCGTTGGGACCGATAATGGCGTGGATCGATCCGGTCGCGATCGCGAGATCGACCGCGTCGAGCGCGTGCAATCCGCCGAAGCGCTTGCTGACGCCCGCGACCTTCAGGAGAACGTTCGGGCGATTTTCAGTCGGCATGGACGGACCCGACGCCTTTCACGCTCGCCGCGTCAGGCACCGGCGGCTGCCTCTTGCGCCCGCGCGACAATGCGCGCGCGAGCCGCCGGCCGGCCTCCACGACGCCGCCGGGCAGGAACACGACAAAGGCCATGAAGATCAGCCCCTGCACCAGCAGCCATTGCGGGATCGTGGCCGAGAGCACGTTCTGGAGATAAAGGACAATGCCGGCGCCGAGCATCGGCCCGAACAGCGTGCCGGTGCCACCGATGACCGCCATCATCACGAGCTGGCCCGACGTCGTCCAATGCAGTGCGTCGGTCGGCACGTAGGTCTGGTAAGCGGCGCTCAGCGCGCCGGCGAGCCCGGCATAGAGGCCGCTGATGACGAACGCCGCGAATTTGTAGTGGCGGGTGTGAATGCCGGTCGATGCCACGCGCGTTTCGTTCGCCTTGATGGCGCGGAGAATGAGGCCGTAGGGCGAGCGCGCGATCCGCCGCGCCACGTAGATGCCGGCGAACGTCGCGGCCGCGATCACGGCGTAGATCGGCCAGCCCTTCATCGCGATGCCGAAGAGCTGCGCCGCCGGAATGCCGGTGAGCCCGTTGTCGCCGCCGGTCCAATCCTGGAGCGGCGCGAGTGCGGCGTAATAGAACATCTCGGCGAAGGCGAGCGTCAGGATCGAGAAATAGATGCCGCGACGCCGCAGCGTCAGATACCCCAGCAGGGCCGAAGCGGCGCCGCCGACGACCGTGCCCGCCGCGACCGCGAGCAACAGGTCGTTGCTGACGCGGAGCAGGATCATGCCCGAGGCGTATCCGCCCAGCCCCCAGAAAGCGGCATGGCCGAACGACAGCAGTCCGGTGAAGCCGAGCAGAATGTCGAAGCCGAGCGCGAACATTCCCCAGAGCAGGATCGGAGTCGCCAGTTCGGTGTAGCCGCCGATCAGCGTGAGCAGCCACGGGAGGGCGGCGAGGACGGCGGCGACGCCCGACATGATCCAGAATTCGCGATAGCGCGAGCGGGCGCCGAACGGGGTGATCATTCCATCACACCCTTGACCCCGAGGAGCCCGCGCGGCCGCCACAGCAAGACCACGGCCGCGATGAGATAGACGATGATCTGCGTGCTCGGCGGATAGATGAGGACGGAGAGGCTGACCGCTTCGCCGAGAATGAGCCCCGAGATGACGGCGCCCGCCAGCGACCCCATGCCGCCGATCACGACGACGAGGAACGAGGGAACGAGGACGGCCATGCCGATATCCGGCGTTACGCCCGTGATGGGACCGCCGATGACGCCGGCGATGCCGGCAAAGAGGGCGCCGAGGCCGAAGACGAGCGTGAAGCGCTTCGGTACATCGATGCCGAGGAAGCCCAGCATTTCGGGATCCCGCATCCCGGCGCGGACGACCAGGCCAAAGCGCGTGTAGCGCAGGAGGAGAAAGAGCCCGAGCACGGCCGCGGCCGTGACGCCGACGATCACGAGCCGCCACGGCGGATAGTAACCGATGCCGATATCGACCGGCACGGTGGCCCAAGGCGGCGTGCCATATGGCAGATTCGTGCCGCCGAAGATCCAGCGCATCAGTTCCTGCAGCACGAGAGCCAGGCCGAACGTCACCAGGATCTGGTCGCTGGCCGGCCTGTTGTAGAAGAATCGGACCAACGTGCGCTCGATGACGATGCCGACAAGAAACACGGCCGGCGGCACGGCGATGAACGCGACCCAGTGATTGGTGGCCTCGGCCACGACGTATCCGAGATAGGCGCCGATCATGAACAGTGCGCCATGCGCGAAATTCGCGACGCCGAGCGTGCCGAAGATCAGGGTCAGCCCGAGCGCGATCATCACGTAAATCGCGCCGATCTGTAGGCCGGTGAGGAGCTGCAGCGACAGGTTGGCGGCGTTCATCGCGTCGATCCAAAATCGGCGCCCGCCACGATCGGAGGATCGCGGCGGGCGAAGTCCCCTTGCCGGCTGTTGCGCGCCTCAGGTCTTGTTGGGGATGTAGGGGCCGAGATCGCCCCCCAGCAGCTTCGAGTCGTATTCGACTTCCTTGCGCGGAATCTGCTCGACGATCTCGAGCAGGTCGAACTGGTTGGCCATCTTGCTCGGTGCCTTGCCGCGCACGACGTAGATGTCCTTGAACACCTGATGGTCCGAGGCGCGGTAGGTCGACTTTCCGGGACCGAAGCCTTCGTATTCGAAGCCCTCGAGCGCCTTGATGACCTCCGGCGGATAGAACGTCCCGGCCCTCTCGACGGCGTTGGCGTAGAGGATCGTCTGGAGATAGGCGGTTTGCGCGGCCTGGGACGGCGGCTCCTTGTAGACGTCCTGGAACGCCTTGACGAAGACCTTGGAGCCCGCGTCGGTCAGCTTCTCGTTCCAGTTCACCGTGCCGAGGATCCCCTCGATGTTCTTCGCGCCGGCACCCTTCGCCATCAGGCGGCTGTAGAGCGGCACCACGATCTGCATGTGCTTGCCGTTGACCTGCTTGTCGCGCATGCCGAAGCGGACGGCTTGCGTCAGCGAGTTGACCATGTCGGCGCCGTAGTGGTTCAGCACCACGACGTCGGCGTCGCTGTTGAGCACCGCGGTCAGATACTGCGAGAAGTCCTTGGTGCCGAGCGGGGTCATGATGTTCTTGACCGTCTTCCAGCCCTGCTTTTCGGTGGCGTCTTTCATCGACTGATACTGGGTGTGGCCCCAGGTGTAATCGGCCGTGAGATGAAACGCGCGCCGGTCCTTGCCGTATTCCTTGGCCAGGATCGGGCCGAGCGCCACGCCCGACATGTAGGCGTCGAAGAACTCGCGGAAGCCGTAGCGGCGCCGGTCTTTGCCCGTCGTGTCGTTCGAATGCGACAGGCCAACCATGTAGATGACGCCCTTCTCCTGCGCGAGATACTGAAGCGCCACCGCGACCGCGCTCGACGAGCAGCCGGAGTACATGATGATGCCGTCGCGCTCGATCATGCGCCGCGCGTTCTCCCGCGCCGCATCGGGCTTGGTCTGATTGTCGCCCGAGACGAAATCGACCTTCTTGCCGAGTATGCCCTGGCCCTTGAGGTTGAGCGGCTTCAGGGTGGAGAGGATGCCGCCGCCTTCATTGATGTGCTTCACGGCGAGCTTATAGGCCTTGATTTCGTCGTTCCCCTCGTCGGTGTAAGCGCCGGTGAGCGGCACGGTGAAGCCGAACTTCACCGTGCTGCCCTTGATCGGGTAGTTGCCGAGCGCCGGATACGCCTTTTCGGCCCAGGCATCGCGCACGAAGCCCAGCGGGCCGCGGCCGGCAGCGAGGCATGCGCCAAAGGCCGTGCCCGCGAGCGCCGTAGCGCGCACGACGGCACGGCGCGACAACGGCTTCGGGGATCGCGATTTGTTGCTCGTCACGTCGTCCTCCCAGGGTTTTTGAAATTCGCTCGAACGGCGAATTTGCCGCGCTTTAACGCTGCTTGCCTTCGTCTGGGATATTGATTGAGATTAATGCCGCGGATGACCTTTGGACCCCGGGGCGAGAACAGTGAACGAACTGCTCAGCGCGTCGCGTCAGGGCTGGGCCCGCCACCCGGCCGTCGTCCGCATTGGGCGCTATATCGATCTCGACCGCTCCGACCTTGACGATCTCTACCGGCTGATCGAAGGTCAGACCACGATCAAGAAGCGCAAAGAGCTCATCATCGACGGCGACCGCTACCGCAAGCTGTGCTTCGTCGAGGACGGCTTCGCGGTGCGCTACAAGCTGCTGCGCAACGGCAAGCGGCAGATCATCAATGTCGTCATGCCCGGCGACGTCGTGGGCATCCCCAGCAGCTTCCTCGAGCGCGCCGCGTGGTCGGTCACGGCGGTCACCGACTTGAAGTTCCAGGTCTGCTCGATCGAGGACTTCGTCGGCCTCTGCTACCGGCGGCCGCAGTTCGGCCTCGTCCTAACCTGGCTCGCGGTTCAGGAGCTCGCGATCCTGTCCGAGCACATCACCAATACGGGGCGGCGGACGCCGCTCGAGCGGCTCGCGCATTTCCTGCTCGAAATGCACAACCGTCTCGCCCTGGTGGGACGGGCCGGCGAGGCGAGCTTCGATCTGCCATTTTCGCAAGAGGTGATCGGCGACGCGCTTGGGCTGAGCGTGCCGCATTTGAACCGCATGCTCGCGAAGCTGCGCGCCGATCGGCTGCTCGCGGTCGATGGACGCCGCATCGTATTTGCCGATGTGAGCGCGCTCGAGGTGCTGGGACACTTCCAGCCGATGAAGCTCGCGCGCATCCCGGTTCCGCACAATTTCGGATGACGCGCAGACAGGGCCGTTGCCTCGCCGCACGGGGACAGCGAGGAAAGCGGCGCGCGCTCAGCTCTCGCCCGGCGGCGCTGGCACCGGCGTGCCTTTCTGGATGTAGGCCTTGCCCCAGATCGTGCCGCGCTTGACCTCGTGCGGGGCGAAGAAGCGCTGGTTCTTCTCGATGAAGTTCTTGGCGTTCGCGTGGCCGCGATAGGCCGCGATGTAAAGCCAGGCATAGGCGCGGCGGAAATCGGTGGCGAGGGTTTCCGGCGTCATCAGGCGGCGGCCGAGCTTGTACATGGCCTCGATATCGCCGGTCATGGCCGCGCGGTTGAGCCAGCGCCGCGCCAGCACCTCGTTTTCCTTGCGGTAGAGGCCCTCGTGATAGAAATCGCCGAGCAGGACGATGGCGGCGCGATGGCCCTTGTTCGCCGCCGCCAGCAGATTGCGCTCGGCCGCAGCGGCGTCGTAGGCGACGCCCTGCCCCGTCGCATAGAGATAGCCCAAGCGATAGAGCGCCTCGGTGTTTCCGGCGCGCGCGGCCGCCGCATACCAGTTGGCGGCCTGCGTGTCGTTCCGCTCGACGCCGAGCCCGAAGAAGAAGGCCTCGCCCAGCAGAAATTGCGCCGCGGGATTGCCCTTCTCGGCGAGCGGGCGCAGCAGCTTCGCGGCTTCGGGATATTCGGCCGCGTCGTAAGCGCCCTTGGCGGCGGCGAGCTCGGGATCCTTGGGCGGCGCCTCGGCGCGCGCGGCCTCAGGTGCCGCGAGAACCAGCGCCAGCGCCGCCACGATTGCCGTCAACCAAGTGCCGCGCCGCGTCTCGCCGCCAAGCATCGTTCTACTCCGAAGCTTCAAGCCGCGTAGGCCTCCATCGGCGGACAGGCGCAGACCAGGTGGCGGTCGCCGTAGACGTTGTCGATGCGCCCGACCGGCGGCCAATATTTGGCGCCCTTGACCCAGGGAAGCGGATACGCGGCCTCGGCGCGGGTATAGGGGTGCTTCCACGCCTCCGCAAGCAGGTCGGCCGCGCTGTGCGGCGCATTGACCAGCGGGTTGTCGTCCTTGGGCCAGCGTCCGCTCTCGACCGCGCGCATCTCCTCGCGGATCTTGATCATCGCTTCGCAGAAGCGGTCGAGCTCGGCCTTCGATTCGCTCTCGGTCGGCTCGATCATCAGCGTGCCCGCCACCGGGAACGACATGGTGGGCGCGTGGAAGCCGAAATCCATGAGGCGCTTCGCGACATCCTCGGCCGAGGCCCAATCCTTCATCGGCCGGAGATCGATGATGCACTCGTGCGCGACGCGGCCGTTCTTGCCGGTGTAGAGCACGGGGAAATGCGGCGCCAAGCGCGCGGCCACGTAGTTCGCCGTGAGGATCGCGGCTTCGGTCGCGCGCTTCAGGCCCGCTTCGCCCATCATGCGGATATAGGCGAACGGAATTGGCAGGATAAGCGGGCTGCCCCAGGGCGCCGCCGAGACCGGGCCGATCGCGTTCTTGCCGCCGCATTCGGGGCGCAGCGGATGGCCGGGCAGGAACGGCGCGAGATGCTCCTTGACGCCGATCGGTCCGACGCCGGGGCCGCCGCCGCCATGTGGGATGCAGAAAGTCTTGTGGAGATTGAGGTGCAGCACGTCGGGGCCGAACACGCCGGGCCGCGCGAAGCCCACCAGCGCGTTCATGTTGGCGCCGTCCATGTAGACTTGGCCGCCGGCGGCGTGGACGATGCGGCAGATCTCGACGATGCCCTCCTCGAACACGCCGTGCGTCGAGGGATAAGTGACCATCAGCGCCGCGAGCTTTTCCTTGTGTGCCTCGGCCTTCTTGGCGAGGTCGGCGAGATCGATGTTGCCGTTGGCATCGCAGCCGACAACGACGACCTCCATCCCCGCCATGGTGGCGCTGGCCGGATTGGTCCCGTGCGCGCTGCTCGGGATGATGCAGATGTTGCGGTGGCCCTGGCCGCGGCTCTTATGGAACGCGCGGATCACGAGCAGGCCCGTATATTCGCCCTGCGAGCCGGCATTGGGCTGCAGCGTCACCGCCGCCATGCCGGTGATGCGGCAGAGTAGCGCCTCGAGATCGCGGAGCAGGGCCGCGTAGCCCCGGCACTGATCGGCCGGCGCGAACGGATGGATGTCGGCGAATTTCGGCCAGGTCACCGGCTCCATCTCGGCGGCGGCGTTGAGCTTCATCGTGCATGAGCCCAGCGCGATCATCGAGCGGTCGAGTGCGATGTCTTTCTCCGCGAGGCGCGCGAGGAAGCGCATCATCTCGGTTTCCGAGCGATGCGAATTGAAGATCGGGTGCGTCAGGAACTTCGAGCGCCGGCGCAGCCCGGACGGGATCCGCTCGGGCGCCTCGCGGTCGAGCTGCTCGATTTCCTCGAGCAGCGCCTCTCTACCCTTGCCGAAAGATTCGCCGCCCACGGTGAACGTGTGCAGCAACGCGGCCACATGCTCGCGCTGGGTGAGCTCGTCGCAGGCGATCGAAACCGTGTCGGCGTCGATCTTGCGAATGTTGATCTCGTGCTCGAGCGCGTGCGCGAGGAAGACTTCAGCCTTGCCGGGCACGCGAACGGTGACGGTGTCGAACAAGGCGTCGTGCGCGAGCGCGTGGCCGCGGCGCTTCATTCCCTCCGCGAGGATTGCGGCGAACCGGTGGGTGCGGCGCGCGATGGTCTCGAGCCCCGCGGGACCGTGCCAGGCAGCATAGAGCGTGGCGATGATCGCCAGCAGCACCTGTGCGGTGCAGATATTGCTCGTCGCCTTTTCGCGGCGGATATGCTGCTCGCGGGTTTGCAGCGCCAGGCGATAGGCGGTGCGGCCCTGCGCGTCGATCGAGACGCCGATGAGGCGGCCCGGCATCGAGCGCTTGTAGGCGTCCTTGGTGGCGAGAAAGCCGGCATGCGGTCCGCCGAAGCCGAGCGGCACGCCGAAGCGCTGGCTCGAGCCCACCGCGACGTCGGCGCCCCACTCGCCCGGCGGCGCCAGCAATGTCAGCGCGAGAAGATCGGTGGCGACGACGAGCAGCGCGCCGGCATCGTGCAGCGATTTCGCGAGCGCGGCGTAATCTTCAATCGCGCCGGTCGTGGTCGGATATTGCACGAGCGCACCGAACACCTTCGCCGGATCGAGATCGCGCGCGGGATCGCCCTTCACGATCTCGATGCCGAGCGGCTCGGCGCGGGTCTCGACCACGGCGATGGTTTGCGGATGGCACGACGCCGCGACGAAGAATTTGTGGCTCTTGCTCGAGGCCGTGCGCTTGGCCAGCGTCATGGCTTCCGCCGCCGCGGTCGCCTCGTCGAGCATCGAGGCGTTGGCGATCTCCATGCCGGTCAAGTCGCCGACCATGGTCTGGAACGCGAGCAAGAGCTCGAGCCGGCCTTGCGAGATCTCGGGCTGATAGGGCGTGTAGGCCGTGTACCAGCTCGGATTTTCGAGCACGTTCCGCCGGATCACCGCCGGCGTGATCGTGCCGTAATAGCCGAGGCCGATCATCGAGACGATATCGCGGTTTTGGAGCGCCATTTCGTGCAAGAGGCGGCGCGCGCCGTTCTCGGTCATCGGCGCCGGAAGATCCATCGGCGTGCGGTCGAGGATCGCCTTCGGCATCGCGTGCGCGACGAGCTGCTCGAGCGAGCCTTCGCCGAGCACGCTCAGCATCGCGCGCATCTCCGCCTCGCCGGGTCCGACGTGGCGGCGCACGAAATCGTCGCGCTGCTCCAAAGTCTCGAGCGCGGGCCGCGCGCCGCCGGGGATGACGTTCATGGACTTCACTCCGTTTGCCTTAAGCCTTCCCCTCGGTGAGTTTCTTGTATGCGGCCGCGTCCATCAAAGCGCCGAGCTCCGCCGGCTTCGCGACCTTGATCTTGAAGAACCAGCCCTTGTCCTCGGCCGACTGGTTGACGAGCGCCGGCTCCTTGGCGAGCGCGTCGTTGACGGCCGTGACGGTGCCGGTGACCGGCGCGTAGATCTCGCTCGCGGCCTTGACCGATTCCACCACCGCGATCTGCCCGTTCTGCGCGACGCTGGCGCCGATCTTCGGCAGTTCGACGAACACCACGTCGCCCAATTGCTCTTGCGCGTAGTCGGTGATGCCGACCGTGCCGACATCGCCCGCGACGTCGATCCATTCGTGCTCTTTCGTGTATTTCTTCGCCATCACGATCTCCCTTGCTCCTCACGCTTTCGCATAGCGGTGCGGCACGAACGGCATCTTCACGACGGCGCCCGGCCGCGCCTCGCCGCGCACCATGAAGTTGACTGAAATTCCCGGCTTCGCCGCGGCGGGCGCCACGTAGCCCATCGCGATGGGACCGCCGGCGGTGGCGCCGAAGCCGCCGCTCGTGACCGTGCCGATGGGCTTGCCCGCGGCGTCGGTGATCGCGGTGCCCTCGCGTGCCGGCACGCGGCCTTCGGGCTTCAGGCCCACGCGCTTGCGCGCGACGCCTTGCTTCAGCTCGCGCTGGATGCGCGCGGCGCCGGGGAAGCCGCCCTCGTCGCGCCGGCGCGGCGCGATCGACCAGGCGAGCCCGGCTTCGATCGGCGAGGTGGTTTCGTCGATGTCGTGGCCGTAGAGGCAAAGCCCGGCTTCGAGGCGCAGCGAATCGCGCGCGCCCAGTCCGGCGGGCGCCACTTCGGGCTCGTCGAGCAGGCGGCGCGCGAATTTCTCCGCTTCGTCGGCGGGAATCGAGATCTCGAACCCGTCCTCGCCGGTGTAGCCCGAGCGGCTGACGAAGATCGGAACCTGACCCCAAGCGAGGTTGGCGCCCGACATGAAGACGAGCTTCGCCGCGGCCGGCACGAGGCGCGCCATCACCGCCACGGCCGCCGGACCTTGCAGCGCCAAGAGCGCGCGCTCGCCGAGCACCGAGAGCTGGCACCCCTTCGGCGCGAGATGTCTCTCGAGATGCGCGAAGTCGTAGTCCTTGCGCGCGGCGTTGACGATGAGGAACAGCCGGTCGGCGCGGCGCGTGACCATGAGGTCGTCGAGGATGCCGCCATCGTTGTTGGTGAATTGCGTGTAGCGCATGCGGTCGAGGCCGAGGCCCTTGATGTCGGCGGGCACCAACGTCTCGAGCGCCGCCTCGGCATTGGGCCCGCGCAACACCGCCTGGCCCATATGCGAGACGTCGAACAGCGCCGCCTTGGTGCGGCACTGTTCGTGCTCTTTCAGAATGCCGGAAGGGTATTGCACCGGCATGTCGTAGCCGGCGAACGGCACCATGCGCGCGCCCAGCGACTTGTGCAGCGCATGCAGCGGCGTGGTCTTGAGCGGCTCGCTCGCGGATTGGGTCAAGGCACGGCCCCGGTCCTAGGTTGCGCCGCTCCGAGACCCGCCATCGCGGGTGTCGGAGAGAACGCCCCCTCTGTCCTTGGCCCTGAGAGATTCGCAGCACGCTCGCATCGAGGGGAGCGCCGCTTTCTCCTTCGGTGGGAGCCGCGGCTTGCGCCCGCTTCTCCGCTTTCCAGAGTCGCCTCGCCCGACGGTCCGTTTGCCTGAGAGTTTCCGGGGCGGTTGCTCCTTCGGCGACGAACTTGCGACTGCGCAGGTTCGCTCTCTCCCGTCGAGGTCTTCGGCCGTGCGAGGTGCGGATTAGCTAGCGGCGGCCGCGCCTTGTCAAGTCACGGCGCTAGCACCTACGCCCAATGCGCGACGATCTTGCGCGCGGTGCGGCGGCCGATCGCGCAGGCGCCGCCAGTGGTGGCGTTGCCGAGATAATCGCCGACGTAATAGATGTTTTTCGGCCCCGCCTCCTGCGTGGTGAGGAAGCTCCGTACCTTGCGCGCCTGGCCGGGCGGGAACATCGCGATGATGTAGTCGCGAAACATCTCGTGGCGGTCGACGATCTCGTCCTCGAGCGTCGGATAGATCTCCTTGGCGTAGTGGCGCGCGACGGCATCGAGGTTCGAGCCGTCCTCGGCGACATAGTGGCGCAAACGGTCCGGCGCCAGCACGACCCAGAGCCGCGGCGGATCTCCGGGCACGGCCGAGCCGTTGAACGTCTTCATGAACGAGATCGGCGTCTTGTGCGCGCGAGTGTGGAAGCGGCGGATGTCGTACTCGATCTTGGGCGCGGCGCGCAGCACGTAGTGCACGAGCGCGTATTGCGCGTAGGGGACGTCGTCGAAGAAGCGCCGCTCCCAATCGGTCTGGTCTGGGACGAGCGCGCGCACCTGATTGCCGGGCACGGCGCAGACGACGACGTCGGCGGCGATCTCGCCCGGGCCTTGCGGGCCGGTGTAGGCGACGACGCGGCCCACGCAATCGGGTGCGTGGAGGATTTTCGTGGCGCGCGTGTCGTAGCGCACGTCGAGCTTGGCGGCGAGCGCGCGGGAGAGCGTGCCGATGCCGGTCTTGAACGCGTAGGAAGGCCGGTTGCGCACGTGGGGATAGATCATCAGGAAATAGGCCTTCGACGCCTGTTCGACGTTCCAAGCCCAGAGATTGCGGTAGACGACGGAGACGACGTTCTCGAGGAAATCGGCGCCGATCTTGCGCGTGAGATACTCGCTCATGCTCTCGTCGTCGAATTCGGCCGCCGTGTGGATGAGGCAGGGGTCGACGGCCGCCCGCGCGCGCATGAAATCGGGGATCAGCTTCGGCAGCCGGAGGCGCGAGCCGAGGCTCAGCGCCGGATGCTTCAGCATCCCGAAGGTCTTGTTGAAGTCGAGCTCGTAGGTTTCGCGCGTGTTGTCGGCGATGCCGGCGCCCATCTTGGGATAGGGAACGAGCGCGTCCTTGAGCCCGAACTCGTCGATCAGCTCCCACATATCGCGATAGAAGCGGAAGAGGCCGGTGGCGCCGGTGTAGCGCATGAAGCTGCGCTCCATGCGCGTCGCCATGCGCCCGCCCGGGATGTCCTTCCCTTCAAGCACCACCACGTCGTAGCCGGCGCGCTTCAATTCGTAGCCGGCGGTGAGCCCGGCGATGCCGGCGCCGACGACGACGGCGCGACGCCGCCCTTGATTTGCCGCGGTATTCACGTTCCCCCTCCCGGTGCTCGCATCGTCCCACCATCACCGGGCGCCGGAGCGCGGGCTATGCCGAAGGCGCAGCGCCTGTGCCGGTTGCGCAATATTCGGCGCCGGGACGGCCATCCGGCGCCGTTGCCGCAGAGGGCACGCCCACCCTAAGCTGGCGGCGGGACCGGCTGCGGCCGGGTGCGGCGCGCCGAGCGCCGCTGGAGGGACGGACCATGCTCCCCGATCTCGCACCGGCCGGGCGGCTGCCGCTGGCGCGGCACGAGTGTTTCGCCTCCGACGATTTCGAGGCGATGCATGACCGCCTCTGCAGCATGCTGAAGCCCCATAGCCTGCGACCGCGCGACGAGCCGGCGCCGGTCGAAGGCCTGATCCGACGCGCGCGCCTGGGCTC
>Ga0310811_10010614_pt1 | contig 11902 bp, 16 predicted proteins | sample YCmetagenome_FD_207642 | JGI IMG/M metagenome (GOLD analysis project Ga0310811, IMG submission 207642) | Soil microbial communities from experimental microcosm in Duke University, North Carolina, United States - YC | ecosystem: Engineered > Artificial ecosystem > Soil microcosm > Unclassified ...
CGATGCGGCAGTTCAAGGCGTCAACGATCGGATTGAAAGCGAGCGCAGGGCAAAGGACATGATGGCTTCGGGAAACAAGATTCAGAGCCTCTCGAGCGCTCTCCTGCTTCTGGACGGGCAGGACGCCGGGGAACGTCACGGCGCTGGCGGCGCGGTGCAAAATGCGCTGACAGGCAACGATCTCCTGGCCTTTACCGTCGCGGATGCGGTCCACGATCCCCTGACCGCCGCGCGGCCGTCGCACGGCTCCCACCATTCGCACGCGTCGCACACGTCGCATCATTCGCACGTCACGCCCGGGCACACGTCGCACGCGTCTCACGCGTCGCACCTGTCAAGCCGATAGCCCGGTTCGGCGAACGCCGGACTCTTTCCTAGACTCTGGGTTGTATTTGCCCTCTACTGCGGGCGCGCCTGGGGAGGCAAACATGCCATCGACGACGGATAGCAAGATCATGGGCCTGTCAGCGGCCCTTACCGCACTGGTTGTGCCTGCGGCGTTGCCGGCCACGGCCGGCGCCACCATCCCGCAGACCCAGCCGGCGCCCAGTTCGCTCGCAGCGGCCCGCATGATCAAACTGGCGGTAGGCGAAGAGCTGATGGCGTTCACCGTCGGTGAAAACGCGCAGGGCATCGTCGTTGCCGACCATTCTTCCCACGCCTCGCATTCGTCGCACGCTTCGCACAGCTCCCATCACTCCAGCCGATAGGCTGGACGGTGCAGGAAATCGTGGTGGAGTTTGCGGCGGCCAGCCAGAGCCTTGGGGCTCTGCGCGAGGCGGCCTATCGGCTTATCGGTCAGGCCACCTGCCAGATTGACAGCGTCGATGGCGTTCACCGCTGCCGTTTGCAGGCGGCGCGATCTGGAGACGCGGACCTACGCGCGCGATTTCTTGATCTCGTTACCGACGAGAACTTGCGCGAGAAGCTCGCGGCGGAAACGGGGCCGACGCGCAATCTCATCCTGGCGCTCGCCTTCGGCGCGCTCGCGACGGCGGCGGACGCGTCGGCCGGCTAGCGCATGTCGCACTTCCAGCCGAGCACGGCCTTCGAGGCTTCGGACGGCGAGCTCGAGTTGCTGCCGTTCAGGTTTGAACGGCTCGACGGCGACCAATACCTCGTGTCGAACCTCGTCGGCGACATGACGTTCCTGAGCGGGCCCGACCTCCGGCGGCTGGCCGCGCTTGATTTGGCCCCCGACGACGCTCTCTACGCCCTGGCCTTCGAGAAGCTCCTGCTCCGCCGCAAGGGCCAGCGCGCGCCGTTGCAGCTGCTCGCCATGCGCCAGCGCAGCCGTTCGAGCTTCCTGCGCACGCCCACGCAGCTGCACATCCTGGTCGTCACCCTCCGGTGCGAGCACTCCTGCCCCTACTGCCAGGTGTCGCGGCGCAGCACCGACCGCGATCGCTACGACATGTCGTTCGAGACCGCCGCGCGTGCCGTCGAGGTCGCGCTCTCCTCGCCGTCGCCGCACATCAAATTGGAATTCCAAGGCGGCGAGCCGCTGCTGAACTTTGACCTCATCCGCGCCGTCGTGCCCTTCGCCAGGGAGAAGGCGGAGGCCGCCGGAAAGACTCTGGATTTCGTCATCACGAGCAACCTCGCGCTGCTGAACGACGACGTCCTCGCCTTCTGCAAGACGCACGACATCGTGCTGTCCACGTCGCTGGACGGCCCCGAGGATCTCCACAATCGCAACCGGCCCCGTCCGGGTGGCGACAGCCACCAGCTTGCGGTCGAGGGCATCCGGCGGGCGCAGGCCACGCTCGGCAAGGAGCGGGTCGGGGCCTTGATGACGACCACGGAGGCGAGCCTCGGCCGGGTCGAGGAGATCGTCGACGAATACGTCCGGCTCGGGCTGGACGGGATCTTCCTGCGCCCGCTGTCGCCCTATGGCTTCGCGGTGAAGACCAAGCAGTATGCCAAGTACGACAGCCGCCTCTGGCTCGAATTTTACGAGCGCGGCCTGCGCTACATTTTGCGGCTCAACCGGGAGGGAACCTACTTCCCGGAATTTTACGCGACGCTCCTCGCGCGCCGCATGCTGAGCGACATCCCGACAGGCTATGTCGATCTGCGCAGCCCCGCCGGAATCGGTCTCGGGGCGCTCGTCTACAACTACGACGGCAAGGTGTTCGCCTCCGACGAGGGACGGATGCTTGCCGAGATGGGGGATCGCACCTTCGAGCTAGGCGATCTGGCGACGGACGACTACGCCTCGATCATCCTGTCCGACAAGCTCATCGACCTTGTCGGGCGGTCGCTTACACAGTGCGCGCCCCAGTGCTCCAGTTGCGCCTTCGAGCCGCACTGCGGCGCCGATCCGGTCTATCACCACGCCACGCAGACAGACCCGGTGGGCATCAAGCCGCTGTCGGGGTTCTGCGCGCGCCAGAAGGGCATCATGACCTTGCTGGTCGACTTGCTTGAAAACTCGCCCGAGGACGCGGCGGTTCTCCGCCGGTGGGCCGCATGAAGCCCCTCGCCCTCAGCGGACGGGCGATAGCCGTGAACGCCAGAGAGGGCGCGCCCAACCACCAGGTGCTTCGCCTCGTGACGCCTGCCGATCCGCGCGTGCGCGGCCCGCAAGACGCCGTGCTGGTGAAGGGCGGCGGGTCGGTCCCTACAGGCCCACCGTCAGGGCTCGTCGTGCAGGTCGGAGGAGAGGCCACCTTGGCGGAGCCGGGGACAATCTGCCTCGGCGATGAGTTCGACTATCTGGCGGCCGGCGACGTGATCGCCGTCCACGCCGACTCCAGGCGCGTCCGCACGCTGTACCGCCGCGCGTCGCGTCACAACTCGTTCCTGACTACCGAGCGCTGCAACCACTATTGCCTGATGTGCTCGCAGCCTCCGAAGAACATCGATGACCGCTGGCTGCTGGACGAGATCGCGGCAGCTCTCCCTCTGGTCGATCCGGCGACCCGGTCATTTGGCCTGACCGGCGGCGAACCCCTGCTGCAGTGGGAGCGCCTCGTCGCCCTGCTGGCGCAGGCGCGCGACGTGCTGCCGAATACGGCGGTGCACGTGCTCACGAACGGCCGCGCCTTTGCGTCGCCCGAAATCGCCGACGCGTGGGCCGCCATCGCTCATCCCGACCTCAGCGCCGGCATCCCGATCTATGCCGCCGTCGACAGCATCCACGACTACGTCGTCCAGGCTGAAGGGGCGTTCGACGAAACCGTGCTGGGGGTTCTGCGTCTCAAGGAGCGGCGTCAGCGCGTCGAAATCCGCGTGGTGCTCCACAGCATCACGGCGCCGCGGATCGTGGAGACCGCGACCTGGCTCGCCCGCAACCTGCCGTTCGTCGATCACGTGGCGCTCATGGGTCTTGAGAACACCGGCTTCGCTATCGCCAATGACGCGCTGCTGTGGATCGACCCCATCGAGTATCGGGCCAGCCTGGCGCGCGCGGTCGATATTCTCGACGCCGCCCGCGTGCCGACCTCCATCTACAACTTGCCCTATTGCGTCCTCGAACGCCCCGTCTGGCCGTTCGCGGCGCAATCGATATCGGACTGGAAGAACGCCTACCTGCCCCAGTGCGACCAGTGCGCCGCGAAGCGGTCTTGCGCCGGCTTCTTCTCGACTGGACGCCCGAAGCAGAGCCGCGCGATCGAGCCGCTCAGGACGTTCGATCTCACGCAGGCATAGAGACACGCCGCGCCAGAAAACGTACCGACGCGGCCTCCCGTTTGGTCGGCCCCACCGGCGTCTCCCGATAGTCAAGCACGTCGAAGCCATCTTCCAGCTCGCGCCGAAACTGGCCAGGTTCAGGCAACGCCAGCCAGTTCTGGCCGTGGCCGCCGAACGTCTGCATCACGAGGCAGCCGCCATGGCGCAGCACGCGCGCGAACTCAGTGATGAAACCTGGCGCCACGAAATCCACGGCGAGCGCGAGGTCAAAAGCAGCATCCCGAAACGGGAGCGGGCGGCTGCCATCTGCAAGGATACGGGCAACAGATCCACCCCCCGAAAACGACGCTGCAGCCTGACCGAGTTCGCGCAACCGCCAGATATTGTTATCGACGGCGGACACGATGTGCCCAGCTCGGGCAAGCAGCAGCGCATGTCGCCCGGGCCCGCAGCCAAGATCAAGCACGGCCGATCCCGGTGTGAGGGAGGCCTTGGCAAGACAGGCCTCAACGAACCGCGAGGGCTCCGCACCTAACAGGACGGGCTTTCTCGAACAGCTTATGGCTTCCCCCAGCGGCACGCGATCTGGATTGCGGGTCTCCAATGTGGTTACGCCAAGGTCTTCGGAAGCTTGTAGTCGCCGAACCCTTTCAGCGCGCGCTGAGCCCGTCGTAGCGGATCGTCGAACTGGTCCGTCTTCACCGGCTGATCCTTGCGCACATGGCTTGCGGCCCAGCCGAGCCGCCGACAACCTGTCCGTGCGGCCTCCTGAAGTTCAGCGATGTGGCTGATCAGAGCCGAGTCCTTAATGGACATTAGATCGATCCCCCCAACAGTGGCCTGCAAGGCTTCACACTCACTCTCCAGCCAGCCCAGCTCCTCCTTTTTGAAGCTCGCAGATGCGGCCCGCTTGTCGAGCCGGACGAGGACGGCTTCCGCGCGCCCCGCAATCGCGATCAGGGCGGCAACTTGCACCTTCAATTCGCTTCGGCTTTGCCGCTCAAACGCTCGGTTTTGGAGCCAGTAGGCCGTGCCGATCGAGGCGGCGATCGTCAGAACCGAGACGCCGATCTGCACCCATGGTGCATAGTTGAAGGGCTGGTTCACCAGCTCTACCGGAAATCCCCCCATGCGATCACGCCTCCCTGGCCGAGCTTAGCGCCAATCTTGGCGTGAGGCGAAGGCGCTCGGAGCCCGCAAAGAGGTCACCGGACCAGCCAGCTCCTCCAGACGAGGCGGAGAGCGACGACGCCCGGAATCTGGACGAGTTCCAAGTCCCGCTTCTGGCGCTCTTCGGCCGCGCAACGTCTATGCGGACCTATTGATCGCCTGAACCAGCCGCTCGCATGTGCGGTCGAGTTCCTTGGTCGGCGCCGTTGCGACTCCGAGCAGGAGCGCAGACTCGGCCCGCGCAGACGACGCATACCAGGGCGAGAGCGGCGTGGGGGATATCCCGAACACGGAGAGCTCCCGCGCCACCCTTAGATCGCACGCCCCGGCGGGCAGCTTCAGGAGCACGGCCAATGCCGGCGCTGCGAGCTGGTCCGGCGGGACGAGCGCCCGAAGCCGCTCCAGCACCGCCTGCCGCTTGGCCGCGTAGGCGCGCTTGGTGCGCCGAAGATGGCGCATGTAGTGCCCCTCGCGCATAAATTCAGCGATGGCGTTCTGGATCGATGGGCCCGGCGGCGGCCCCAAGCAGGCGGCCGCCTCGGCGAACCTGGGGACGAGCTCGACCGGCGCGACAAGGAAACCGAGCCTCAGGCTGGGGCTGATCGTCTTGCTGAATGAGCCGATGTGGATGACGCGGCCCGCGCGATCGAGAGAGGCTAGGGCTGGTGCTGCGCGGCCTGACAGCTGCAGCTCGCTGAGATAGTCGTCCTCCACGATCCAGGAATTTTCAGCCGCGGCCCACTCAAGCAGCCGCAGCCGTCTGTCGAGCGACAGGGCCCCACCCAACGGCGCCTGCTGACCCGGCGTCACCAGGACGAGCTTGGCGTCGGCATGGAGACGCAGCCCCCCGTCGACGTCGATCCCGTCGCCGTCGACCGGGATGTGCGCCAGCGAGAGCCCGCCGAGCTCGAGAGCCTTCCGCGACCAGGGGAACCCAGGGTCTTCCATCCATGCCTTGCATCCGGCCAGCCCCAGGACGTGGAGCGTCAGTCCCAGCCCTGCCCCGAACCCCCCTGTGATGATCACCTGGGAAGGGGAGCACGCGAGCCCTCGCGCGACAGCGAGATAGCCTGCGATCTCCCGCCGAAGCTCGAGTTCGCCCCTTGGATCTGGATAGAGCGGCGGGGCGGCGGCCTCCGCTCGCACCGCTCGCGCCCGCAGGCGCGACAGAAGAGTCGCAGGGTAGGTTTCGATGGCCGGCACGCCCATTTGGAAGTGAGCCGGGCCCCGGATCATCTCCTCGTACGTGGCGATGAAGGGGCCCGCGTCGACCGCCTCGCCCAAGCCCGCCTGAACTCTGGGCCTTCGCGCGACCCGGGTGCCGGCGGCGCGGGAGGCTTCGATCAGTTGGGCGGCGGTCAGCTTCTCGTAAGCGGTTCGCACCGTCCCGCGGGCTACGCCGAGCTGGGTGGCGAGATCTTGCCAGGAGGGTAGGCGCGCGCCTGGGCTCAACACCCCGTCGTTGATGGCGTTCGAGACGCCGAGGTAGATCTGCTCGGCCAGCGAACGCTTGACCGATCGGTCGAGCTTCAGATTCAGCGCCATGGTCATGGCGCATAGTACAGTGTTTTTGCGCGTTCTTGGTGCTTCTCGCTGACCCAGGCGAGGACGATCTTCAGGCTGTCAGAAGGGACAAGCGCATGAAGATCCAAACTACCATCGCCGCCTGCCTTGCTTTGATGCTCGCCGCCCCCGCTGCGGCTCACGAGCAACACGAGACGGTCACGCCGAAGTTCAACCAGGCGATCCCCAACATCCCCGGCAAGTCGCTCGTCGTGGTGGAAGTCGATTACCCGCCAGGCGCGGCGTCGCCGCCGCACACCCACGCCGACTCGGCCTTCATCTACGCCTACGTGCTCGCCGGCGAGGTCGAGTCGAAGGTCGATGACGGACCGGCGCGCGTCTACCGGCCCGGTGAAGGCTGGTTCGAGGCTCCGAAGGCGCACCACCAGGTCAGCCGCAACGCGAGCAAGACCGAGCCCGCGAAGCTGCTCGCCGTCTTCGTCGTCGACAGTGGCGACACCAAGCTGACCACACCCGAACACTAGAGGAGTTCATCCATGTCCAAGAGGCTCGACTACGTTCAGGTCGCCCCAAATGGCGCCAAGGCGCTCGGCGGCGTCTACGGATACGTGATGCAAAGCGGGCTGCCAGGGGATCTGGTCGACTTGGTCTACCTGCGCGTGTCTCAGATCAACAACTGCGCCTACTGCCTCGATATGCATACCCGCGAACTGCTGAAGCGGGGCGTGAAGGTGGAGAAGATCGCCCTCGTCCAGGCTTGGAGGGAGGGCGGCGCGCTCTTCAGCCGTGAGGAACGCGCGGCGCTCGCCTGGGCCGAAACCGTCACGCTCGTGGCCCAGACTGGCGTGCCCGACAACGCCTATGAAGCCGCCCGTGAGGTCTTCGACGAGAAGCAACTCGTCGACCTCACCTTCGCGATTGGCCTGATGAACAGCTACAATCGCATGGCCATCAGCTTCCGCAACACACCGCAGGCGGTGGCGGACTTGGGCGGAGCTTGACGATGAAGCTTCGCATGGCGCTCGTTTCCGCCGCCGCTCTCGTGATCGCGGGATCGGCGGCGGCGTTCCCCACCGACGCCAAGACGGTCGCGTCACACGGCGCTGCTGTCGACGTCGCTGGCGTCGTCATTCCGACCGGCGCGTTGCCGGCCGCCGCAGCCCAAGCGGTTCGCACCGCTGAAGGGGAGTTGGTCTATCAGCACTCGCTGCGGGTCTACCATTGGGCCGCCTTGGCGGCGAAGCGCAAGGGGCTCCCAGTCGACCTGCAGCTGCTCTACGTGGCGGCGCTGTTTCACGACTATGGGCTGACCGACCGGTACCGGAACAGCCACCTCAGATACGAGCTGGACGGCGCCAACGCCGCTCGCGATTTCCTGCTGCGCCACAAGGTCTCGGAACAGGACGCGCATAGGGTCTGGCTGGCCATCGCCTTACACACCACCAACGGCGTGTCGGCGCAGCTCGAACCCTTGGCGGCGCTGTTGGCTGAAGCGGCTAACATGGACCTGGTGGCGGCAGGCTACGACGACTTTGCGCCGGCCGAACGGAACGCCGTCGAGGCGGCCTTCCCGCGCGAGCCCGGGTTCGCGGAAGGCTTCCTGCAAGCGCTCTACGATGGGCTGAAGCACCGGCCGGAGACCACCCAGGGGACCGGCCTGGCCGACGTTCTGGCCTACAAAGATCCCAGCTTCCGTCGGCGCGACTTCAGCGCCCTGATGCGGACCTCGCGCTGGACCGCGGAGCGGTGATGAGCGTGCCCGCAAGCAAACAGGAGGGTCGCGATGACCGAGGAGGTCTTCGGGGTCAGGATTCCCGACAGCGAGATCGCCCGAAAAGTGACTGAGTACGTGCGCGACACGGAGGGTGACCTGCTCTTCCACCATTCCGTCCGAGTCTATTTCTGGGGGGCTCTGGAGGGTCGGCGGAGGGGCATGAGCTTCGATGCCGAGCTTCTCTATGCGGCCGCTATGTTCCACGACATCGGCCTCACGGCCGGGTTCCACCACAGCCAGCTTCGGTTCGAAGTCGACGGGGCGAACGCCGCCCGTGACTTCCTGCGCAGCCATGACTTGCCGGAATCCGATCTTGAAACGGTGTGGACCGCGGTCGCTCTGCATACCACACCGGGAATTCCGGAGTTCATGGGGTCAGAGATCGCCTTGGTGCAGGCGGGCGCAGGCATGGATGTTGCCGGGCGCGGATTTGATGGCTTCACCGATGCGGAGCGTGAGGCGGTCGTCGCAGCCGCTCCCCGAGAACCGCATTTCCAGCACGGGATCATCGACGCCTTCTACGAAGGCATGAGGCGCCGACCGGACAGCACCTTTGGCACCTTCAACGACGACGTGCTGGCCTACAAGGACCCGCAGTTCCGCAGGGTCGATATGTGCAGCGTCATCCTATCCTCCCAATGGGCGGCCAGGGCGCGCTGATCCACTCGTCCCATCGAGCCGCCCGCCAGTCGCGCCGTGTGCGCCGGAGCCGATCCGATCGGCGCTCCGCCGCGGCCGCCTGCCTCGCGGGCGCGACTGACCGGGGCCACTTCCCTCGGCGAGGCTCGACCCACGCCACCTCTATCGGGAGCAAGAACTCGAAATGACTGAACGCATCTTCCTCGTGACGGGGGCCACCAAGGGCATAGGCCGGGCGCTTTCGGACCGTTTGGCCAGAAGCGGGCAGCGCGTGGTCGGGATCGCCCGCGGCGCGGATCCGACGTTTCCCGGAACGCTCGCGCCGATCGACCTGAGCGACACGCAGCGCGCCCAAGCCGGCCTCGCCGAGCTCGCTGAAAGGTATGCCTTCGATGGCGTCGTCAACAACGTCGGCCAGGTGCGACTGGCGCCGCTCGGGCAGATCGATGTGGCCGATGCGGACGATCTCTTCCGGATCAACGTGCATCCGGCAATCATGGCGACACAGGCGATCCTCCCACCCTCCGGGAAAAGGGGTGGGGACGGGTGGTCAACGTGACCAGCATGGTGGTGACCGGCACTCCACTGCGCAGCGCCTATGCCGCTGCAAAGGCTGCGCTGAACAGCCTCACGCGGACTTGGGCCATGTAGTTGGCCGCCACAGGCGTCACCGTGAACTCCGTCGCGCCAGGTCCCGTCGAGACGGAACTATTCCGCCGCAACACTCCGACGGGAAGCGAAGGTGAAGAGCGCCTCCCGGGGATGATCCCCATGCGCCGGCTTGGCAGGCCCGAGGAGATCGCCGCCGCGATCGATTTCCTGCTCTCGGAGGACGCCAGCTTCATCACCGGGCAGACCATCTTCGTGGATGGCGGCGGTTCGATCGGGAGGGCGGCCGCATGACATTAAAAGCCCACCGACGCCCATGGCGAGACGGACTTTCTTGACGCAACCGGGATCCAGCGTTTGCCAAATGCTGTCCCGACCAACTCGCTAATGGTGATCTTCTTCCCGGAAGTCGGACTGGATAAGGCCATGGACAATCGTCAAAAGCTCATCGAGACGAGTATCCCCTTCCTCGCGGAGGTGAAGGACATGACCCCCGGCAAGTCGATGGAGCAGTGGCTCAACACCACCTACTCCAGCGAGAGCGACCTGCATCGCGAATTGTCGAGGCTGATCAAGTTGGGGGTGGAAGAAGGCTGGGCCGCCAACGAAGAGGTGGGAGGTGCGAACTACCGTCGCAGCCGTATACTTCCGCCGACCGAAGAGACCAACTGGTTCAGCATCACCGCTGTGTACATGAACAGCGCAGATGCCAAAGCAATCGATCATCCCGAAGGGGGCCGCGCCCTGCGCGGCCAATTTCACGCCCATCCCTACGGCGAGATCAACCTAGTCGCGCCGATCGATGCCGGGGCGGAGTTGCGGGGGCTGAACGGGTGGCAAGGGGCCGGATGGACTGCCCCGGACCCGGGCAGCCGTCATTACCCGGAGGCTCGAGGAGGAGCCCTGATCGCGCTCTTTTACCTCCCAGCGGGCCGCATCGCCTACGCCTAACAGTGACGGACGCCGCGCTCTCGCGCGCCGCGAGCCTCCGCTAGAGGTCGAATGCCATTGAGGCGCTCTCCCGGCGTGTCCGGTTTCTGGAGCGGTCCCGATGTCCGCTTCTCTAATCGGGCATCGGGGTCAAGCTCGGGGGTGATCGTGGTCGGCCTGGTCGTTCACGCGGGTCACGCTTCTCTTGGCCGTCTGATGGCCCGTTGCGAGCGGCGCCGCTGCACGCTTGCATCGGATCAGTGTCCGGAGAGCCTCGCTTTTGGACGCGCTTGAAGGCGCAGCAGACATCTTCGGCTTCATCCATCCCGTCGTCCGCGTGGGACGATCCGGCCGAGGCCGGTTCGGTAGCTGCAGGTCAGCTCATGCTGCAGCCTCCGATCCTAGCCGGAAGTCGGAGCCGTCGACCCACATGCGGTGGAGCACGACGGCGATCTTGCGGGCGAGGGCGACGATGGCGCGCCGACGGCCCTTGGTCTTCATCAGCCGTACGCCCCAGGCCTTCAGGCTCGACCAGGTGATCGAGCGCATCAGCATGGCGTTGGCGGCCGCATAGAGGGTGGCGCGGACGTCGGCGTCGCCGGCGTGGGAGATCCGCCCCGGGTTATCCTTTTCGCCGGACTGGAAGCGCCTGGGCGTCAGGCCGAAGTGGGCGCCGACGGTGCGCGAGCTCTTGAAGCGGGCCGGATCGTCGACCGCCGCCTTGAAGCTGAGCGCGGTGATCTCGCCGACGCCGGGCACGCCCATGAAGCGGCGGCAGACGGCGTCCTCCTTCGCGGCCTTGCGCACGCGCCGATCCAGTTCGAGGAAGGTGTCGAAGAGCATCTGCCGGGCCTGCAGCATCGGCAACAGGGCATGGCTCAGCGCCGGGTCCGCCTCGATCGTGTCGCGCACCGCGAGGTCGAAGGCGCCGCGCGACAGCCGCAGCGGCAGCTTCACGCCGAAGACCTTCAGCAGGCCGCGGATCTCGTTCTCCAGGTCGATGCACTTGCGCTGCATGACCTTGCGGCAGGTGAGCAGGGCCCTGGTGTGATGGCTCTGGATGCTCTTCACGTGCACGCGGCTGTACCAGCCGGACCGGAGAATCTGGGCGATGCCGCGGGCGTCGTGCTTGTCGGTCTTGTTGCGCATGGCGCGACAGCGCTGCGTTGACCTGGCGCGCCTCCATGCAGACCACGTCATAGCCGGCCTCGGTGAGGCCGTAGGTCAGATGCTGGGTCAGCGTGCCGGCCTCCAGCCCCACCTGGCAGATCGGCTGACCGAACTCGCCAAGGCAGCGGATCAGGTCAGGGACCTCGGACGGCACGGATCGCTCCAGCCTGACCTTGCCCTCCTGATCGATGATGCAGACCGCCACTGAGCGCAGCGACACATCCAACGCAGCGTAGAACATCGTCGTCTCCCTTCGTCTCGGCTGAAACCGAGACCTTAGTGGGAGCTTGGCCCTGGCAGGACCGCCCGATTACGCATGCTTTTGGCGCTTGGCCGCACCCAAATCGGCGCCTATCGATCCCATGCGTCTGCCATAACGCCAATCGCTATCGCGCGCGAACCAACCTGATCGAGCTCACACCAACCGAGCTCAAGGGCGTGTTCCGTTCC
>Ga0310811_10010615_pt1 | contig 11902 bp, 9 predicted proteins | sample YCmetagenome_FD_207642 | JGI IMG/M metagenome (GOLD analysis project Ga0310811, IMG submission 207642) | Soil microbial communities from experimental microcosm in Duke University, North Carolina, United States - YC | ecosystem: Engineered > Artificial ecosystem > Soil microcosm > Unclassified ...
ATCTTTACACCAACGACGACAGTTCGGAATCAGAACGGAATATCGTCATCCATATCATCGAGCCCGCCGCCGGCCGGCTGGCTCGGCCGGCTGGCGCCGCCACCGCCGCCGCCGCCACCGCTACGCGCACCGCCACCACCGCCCATCGACCGCCCACCGCCCCGCGACTCCGACGGCTCACGGCTGTAACCGCCGTCATCCCCGCCCATGCCGCCACCGCCGCCCGCACCGCCGCGGCCGCCGAGCATCTGCATTTGATCGGCGACGATTTCCGTCGAGTAACGATCCTGCCCGTCCTGCCCCTGCCACTTGCGCGTGCGCAGACGGCCTTCGATATAAACCGACGAGCCCTTCTTCAAATATTCGCCGACGATCTCGGCCAGACGGCCGAAGAAAGCCACCCGGTGCCATTCCGTGGCTTCCTTGAATTCGCCGGACGCCTTGTCCTTGTAGCGATCCGTCGTGGCGAGCCGGATATTGGCGATGGCGTCCCCGCTCGGCAGGTAACGAATTTCGGGGTCGGCGCCAAGATTGCCGACGAGAATGACCTTGTTTACGGATGCCATGAGTATCTCCAGTTAATCCATTGCGCGGCCGCGCTCGTTGTCCGAGCGCCCGGCGCGCGACGCGTCGAGCGCGTCAAGCCTTGCGCAGGGGCTTCATGTTGGCGGCGATTATAAGCCAGGCCAAAACGAGCCCCGAGCACGTAAAAAACACGGCGTCCTGGCCGACCGACTTCATGAGCCAGCCCCCCACGACGCCGCCCAGCGCGAGGCCGATCGACTGTGTCGTGTTGTACACCCCGGCCGCCGCGCCCTTGCGCGTTCCCGGCGCGAGCTTCGAAACGAGCGAAGGCTGCGACGCCTCGAGAATATTGAAGCCGAGGAAGTAGACGAACAAAATCGCCGCCACAGACAAGATGGTATGCGGGGCCGTGCCCAGCAACAACTGGCCGATCAGGATAAGCGCGATGGCGCCGCACAGTACGGGCTTCATCTTGCCCCGTTTCTCGGCCGCGATGATCGCCGGCACCATCATGACGAACGACAGCCCCATGACCGGGAGATAGACCTCCCAATGCGAGGCGACGGGCAGCCCCCCGTCCACCAGAATGCGCGGCACCACGAGAAACAGCGCCGTCTGCGTGGCATGCAGCACGAGCACGCCGAAATTGAGCCGCAGCAGTTCCACGTTACGCAGCACTTCGGCGAACGGCGCCCGCACGTGCACCGGCTTGGGCGCATCGGGCACGACGAGCAGCACCACGCCCACGGCGACCAGCGACAACACGCCGACGAGCGCGAACAGCCCGTTCATGCCCACCCACTGGTAGACGATCGGCGCGCCGACGATCGCGACGGCAAATGAGATGCCGATGCTGCCGCCCACCATCGCCATGGCCTTCGTGCGGTGCGCCTCGGCCGTCAAGTCGGCGATGAAGGCGATGACGGCCGACGATACGGCCCCCATGCCCTGAATGACCCGGCCCACGATGATCCACGTCATGTCGTGCGCCAGCGCGGCGACGAAACTGCCGAGCGCGAAGATCAGCAATCCGGTGACGATTATGGGCTTGCGCCCGATTTTGTCGGAAGCCCAGCCATAGAAGATGTAGAGCATCGACTGCGTCACGCCGTAGGCGCCGAGCGCGATACCGACGAGCAGGACGTTATCGCCGCCGGGGATCGTCTTCGCGTAGACCGAGAAGACCGGCATGATCATGAACAGGCCGAGCATGCGCAGCGCGAAGATCCCGGCGAGCGACACGGTCGCGCGCAATTCGGGCGCGCTCATGCGCGAAGAAGTGACGGACGGATTCGACATCGGAGGCGAGCGAGGGAAAGCGTAACGACGTCGATCACGCAGCCTCCCCGCCGAGCCGCCGCAAGAAAAGCGGCCACGCCCTCGCAGGGCAGCGAACGCAGCTAGCGTGGGGTTCAATCGTTCCCGCGCGCTGTAAGGACGCCGTAACGGCGGTCTGGAAAAGTCGTTATAGTAGCAGGTTTGGCCCCTCCTCCTTCCCAGGTTCATGGAACAGATTCGTATCCGTGGGGCGCGCACCCACAACCTGAAGAACGTCAATCTCGATCTGCCTCGCCACCGGCTCATCGTGATTACCGGCTTGTCCGGATCGGGCAAGTCGTCGCTCGCGTTCGACACCCTCTATGCAGAGGGTCAGCGTCGCTATGTGGAAAGCCTGTCGGCCTACGCGCGCCAGTTCCTGCAACTCATGGAGAAGCCCGACGTCGACCTGATCGAGGGGCTCTCGCCCGCCATTTCGATCGAACAAAAGGCGACGTCTCACAATCCGCGCTCGACGGTGGGCACCGTCACCGAAATCCACGACTACCTGCGGCTGCTTTACGCACGCGTCGGCACGCCGTACTGCCCGGATCACGAGATCGCGCTCGAGGCGCAAAGCGTCTCTCAAATGGTCGACGCCGCGCTCGCGCTGCCCGAGGAAACCAAACTCATGATCCTCGCGCCGGTCGTGGCGAACCGCAAAGGGGAGCATGCCGAGCTGTTCGAGCAGATGCAGGCGCAGGGTTTCATTCGGTTCCGGATTCGCTCGGGGGGCGGCACGGCCAATGAGGGCACGGCGCAGATCTACGACGTCGATTCGCTGCCGAAGCTGAAAAAGAACGACAAACACTCGATCGACGTCGTCGTCGACCGCCTGAAGGTGCGCGCGGACATGAAGCAGCGCCTGGCCGAATCGTTCGAAACCGCCTTGCGCCTGGCCGACGGCCGCGCCATCGCGCTGGAAATGGATACCGGCCAGGAGCACCTGTTCAGCTCCAAGTTCGCTTGCCCGATCTGTTCGTATTCGTTGCCCGAGCTCGAGCCGCGCCTGTTCTCGTTCAACAATCCGATGGGCGCGTGCCCCGATTGCGACGGGCTCGGCCAAATCACCTTCTTCGATCCGAAGCGCGTCGTCGCGCATCCGTCGCTTTCGCTGGCCGCGGGCGCCGTCAAAGGCTGGGACCGCCGCAATCAGTTCTACTTCCAGATGTTGCAGAGCCTGGCGGCGTATTACGAATTCGACATCGACACGCCGTTCGAGGATCTCCCCGAAAAAGTCCGCAAGCTGATTCTCTTCGGCTCGGGCAAGGAGCAGATCCCCTTCTCGTACATCAACGAGCGCGGTCGCGCGACCGTGCGCGAGCACGTGTTCGAAGGCATCATCCCGAATCTCGAACGCCGCTATCGCGAAACCGATTCGGCCGCCGTGCGCGAAGAGCTGGCGAAATACCAGAACAACCAGGCGTGCCCGTCCTGCGACGGCACGCGGCTACGCCGCGAAGCGCGCTTCGTGCGCCTGGGCATCGACGGCGACGCGCGCGCGATCTACGAGGTGAGCGGCTGGCCGCTGCGCGACTCGCTCGGCTATTTCCAAACGCTCAAGCTCGAAGGCGCGAAGAAGGAGATCGGCGAGAAGGTCGTCAAGGAAATCGTCGCCCGCCTCATGTTCCTGAACAACGTCGGGCTCGATTACCTCTCGCTCGAGCGCAGCGCCGATACGCTTTCCGGCGGCGAAGCGCAGCGCATTCGCCTCGCCTCGCAGATCGGCTCGGGCCTCACAGGCGTCATGTATGTGCTCGACGAGCCCTCGATCGGCCTGCATCAGCGCGACAACGACCGCCTCATCGCCACGCTCAAGCATCTGCGCGATCTCGGCAATTCGGTCATCGTCGTCGAACACGACGAAGACATGATCCGCATGGCCGACTACGTCGTCGATATGGGCCCCGGCGCCGGCGAACACGGCGGCATGATCATCGCCGAAGGCACGCCCAAGCAGGTGCAGAAAGATCCGGCCTCCCTGACAGGCCAATATCTGGCCGGCCAGCTGCGTATCGAGTTTCCGGACGAGCGCAAGGAGCCCGACGAGCGGCGCCTGCGCATCGTCGAAGCCCACGGCAACAATTTGAAGCGCGTCACGCTCGACCTTCCCGTCGGCCTGCTCACCTGCGTGACGGGCGTATCGGGCTCGGGGAAGTCGACGCTGATCAACGACACGCTCTACCACGCGGTGGCGCAGCATCTTTACGGTTCGTCGGCCGAACCCGCCCCCTACGACCAGATCGAGGGGCTGGAGCATTTCGACAAGGTCATCAACGTCGATCAATCGCCGATCGGCCGTACGCCGCGCTCGAATCCGGCCACCTATACCGGCGTGTTCACGCCCATCCGCGAGCTGTTCGCCGGCGTGCCCTCGGCGAAGGAACGCGGCTACGACCCGGGCCGCTTTTCGTTCAACGTCAAGGGCGGGCGCTGCGAATCATGCCAAGGCGACGGCGTGCTCAAGGTCGAGATGCACTTCTTGCCCGATGTCTACGTCCCCTGCGACGTGTGCCACGGCAAGCGCTACAACCGCGAAACGCTCGATATCCAGTACAAGGGCAAGAACATCAGCGAGGTGCTCGATATGACGGTGGAGCACGCGCACGAGTTCTTCGGCGCGGTGCCCGTCATCGCACGCAAGCTCAAGACGCTGCTGGACGTGGGCCTCGGCTACATTCGGCTCGGGCAGTCGGCCACGACGCTCTCGGGCGGCGAGGCGCAGCGCGTCAAGCTCTCGCTCGAACTATCCAAGCGCGACACGGGCCGAACGCTCTATATTCTCGACGAGCCCACGACCGGTTTGCACTTCCACGACATCGCGCTGCTGCTGGAAGTCATCCACCGGTTGCGAGATCATGGCAATACGGTGGTCATCATCGAGCATAATCTCGATGTGATCAAAACGGCGGACTGGGTCATCGACCTGGGCCCCGAAGGCGGCGCCGGCGGCGGACAGATCATCGCGCAAGGCACGCCCGAGCAGATCGCAAAATCGAAGGCGAGTTTTACGGGCCGGTATCTCGCGCCGCTTCTCGATCGCCGCTGACCGCGGCGACCGAGTGCGGCGCTGCGCATCGTCGGGTGCGCAGCCGCCCGAAATCGGTTGGAGACCAGGAACATCATGGCTAAGCGCAACGACGCCCCAGAGGACACCCGCATTCGGGAGGTTGGCGGACGTCCCGTGAGGCTCACGAGCGACATGAGCTTGCCGAAGCTCTCGGCGATCGAGATCGGCAGCTACTTGCTGGCATTCGCCGGCATGTGGGCGGTGCTGCACTTCAAGCTGCTCGGCGCACTGCTCGCCGGCATGCTCGTTTATCAACTGGTCCACACGTTGGCGCCGAGCATCGAGCGCCATATGTCCAGCCAACGCGCTCGCTGGGTCGCTGTCGTCGTCATCGCGGGCGTGGTGGTCGGGGGCCTGGGGGCCCTGTGCATCGGTATCGTCGAGCACTTCGAACATACGGTGCCCAACATCCAAAACCTGCTCGACCAGGTGATGCAGATCGTCGATCAGGCGCGCGCCCGATCGCCGGCGTGGCTCTCGGCCATGCTGCCCGGCGACGTTTCGCAGATGAAGGAAAAGGCCGGCATGCTCATGAATACTCACATGGAGCAGCTTCAGCAAGGCGGCAAGAACGTCGCCCGCGGCTTCGGGCACGTGCTGTTCGGCATGATCATCGGCGCAATGATCGCGATCGCGAGCGAGCGGCGCATGACGCGGCTGCCGCTGTCCACGGCGCTCGTCGCCCGTGCATCGCGCTTTGCCGACGCCTTCCGCCGCATCGTTTTCGCCCAAGTGAAGATCTCGACGATCAACGCGGTCTTCACGGCGCTCTATTTGCTCGTCGCGCTTCCGGTCTTTCATCAGCGGCTGCCGCTGTCGAAGACCCTCGTGCTCGTCACGTTCATCGCGGGATTGCTGCCCGTCTTCGGCAATTTGGTCTCCAATACGCTGATCGTCGCCGTCTCGCTCGCGGTCAGCTTGCCGACCGCCATCTCTTCGCTGATCTTTCTCGTTCTAATCCACAAGTTCGAGTATTTCCTGAACGCGAGGATCGTCGGCGGCCAGATCGAGGCGCGTGCATGGGAACTGCTGCTCGCCATGCTCGTCATGGAGGCGGCGGCCGGCGTGCCGGGGCTCATCGCGGCCCCGATCTTCTACGCCTACATCAAGCGCGAGCTCGTTTACTTGCGGCTCGTGTGAAGGCGCGCCGGCCGGCGCTCGATCCGGCCGGGCTTCTTCAGCGGAATACGACCGTCTTCGTCCCGTTCAACACGATGCGATGCTCGACGTGCCACTTCACGGCACGCGCGAGCGTCACGCATTCGACGTCGCGGCCGATCGCCGTCAGTTGGTCGGGCGTCATGCTGTGGTCGACGCGCTCCACTTCCTGCTCGATGATCGGACCTTCGTCCAGATCGGTTGTGACGTAGTGCGCCGTCGCGCCGATCAGCTTCACACCGCGGTCGAACGCCTGGTAATACGGCTTCGCCCCCTTGAAGCTCGGCAGGAACGAGTGATGGATGTTGATGGCGCGGCCCGACAGATGTTCGCAGAGGTTGGGCGACAAGATCTGCATGTAGCGCGCGAGGACGACCAGATCGGCTTCGTGCTGATCGATGATCTCGAGCACGCGCGCTTCTTGCGTGGCCTTTGCCTTCGCCGTCGATTCCGTCAGCGGGAAATGATGGAACGGAATGTCGTAGCTCGCCGCGAGCTGGTAGAAATCCTTGTGGTTCGAGATGATGGCCGGGATTTCGATCGGCAACTGCCCGGTCCGATAACGGAACAGCAAATCGTTCAAGCAATGGCCGATCTTCGACACCATGATGACGACCTTCGGCTTGAGCGACGCATCATGAATCTCCCAGCGCATCGAAAATTCGTCGGCGAGCGCCGCGAACGACTCGCGCAACGTCTCGAGCCCCGGATCGCCGCCCACTTGCTGGAAGTGCACGCGCATGAAGAATTCACTCGTGCGGCTGTCGCCGAACTGCGCCGAATCGAGAATATTGGCGCCTCGATCGAACAGAAACCCCGATACCGAATGAACGATGCCGGGCCGGTCGGGGCACGACAGTTTCAAAATGAAGCTGTGTTGGGTCGACATGACCTGGTGAACTCCTGTGTTTTGTTTCGTGCCGCGCCAAGAGCCGCTTAGCGTTCGATGAGCGGCGCGGCGAACAGCGTGTCGATGCCGGCGGCCGCCTCTTCGTCGATCCAGCGGTGGCGCAGCATGCAATCGAGCGTCGCCAGGCTCGCATCGACGGTCATCTCTCCGTCTTCGATCCAACGCGCCACTTCGTCGATGCGCGCGAGCCGGTGCTCGCCCACTTCACCGTCCTGGTTGCGCGGGGCGAAGTCGTCGGGCAGCGACAGATCGTAGACGAACACCTGCTCGGCCTGCGTGCCCTCGGGCAACGACTGAAGCACGTGCACGGTGCGGCCCGGCTCGGCCCTCGCCGCCAGGGCGGCCTCGATGCCCGCCTCCTCCCAGCATTCCTTGACGATCGTCTCTTCGATCGACAAGCCCCACGCGATACCGCCCGCGACAACGTTGTCGAGCATGCCCGGATCGGTCGCCTTCGTCTGGCTGCGGCGCGCAATCCAGAGCTGCGGCGCGCGATCGGCGTATTTTACGATGCCGTTCAAATGCACCGCATACGTCATCGTGCCGAAGAAGCGGGAAGCCGCACGCTCGATGTAGGCAAGCGGTGCGCCGTCGAAGGCGTTGCGCACCGCGTACGTTTCGTCGCGCCAGCCGACGATGCGGCCCTGCCCCGCCAACGCGCCAATGACGGCGGCCAGCGCGGCCGAGCGGCGATCGGCGTTCTCGTCGAAGCGGGGCGACAGCTTCACCGCCGCCGCGCCGATCTCGAAGACATCGGACCAAGCGGCGAGCAGCGGCACGTCCTGCTCGCGAATCCAACCGACTTGCTCGGAAGCCATGAAGAACGGCCGGTGCGCCCCCGGTTCGAAACGGCGCGCACGGGCAATGCAAGGCAAACTCATTGGGACTCCTTGTCGATCGATCGCCGTCGTATCAATCGCGTAGCGCCACGCGCAGTCCGAGCGCGATGAAGGTCGCGCCCGCAACCCGATCGAGCCAAACGCCGACTCGCGGCCGGCGCTTGAGCCACGTGCCGAGCGTGCCGGCGAATAGGCCGAAGACCGAAAAGATCGCGAGAGTCTGCAGCATGAAGACGAGGCCGAGCTCGATCATCTGCACGGCGACGCGCTGCGAGCCGTTCGGATCGACGAATTGCGGCAGGAAGACGACGAAAAACAGCGTCACCTTCGGATTCATCATGTTGCCGATGACGCTCTGGCGAAAGACGGCGGACAGCGGTTGGGCCGGCCTATCGTGCGCACTCGCCAAACCGCGGCTCGTCAGGGCTTTCAGGCCGATCCAGATCAAATAGAGCCCGCCTGCGATCTTGACGATCTCGAACGCGAGCGGCGACGAGCGCAAAAGCGCGGCCACCCCGAACGCCGCGAGCGTCGTATGGAACGTCAGCCCGGCGGCAAAGCCGAGCGCGGCCACGAGGCCCGCGGCGCGGCCTTGCGAGATGCCGCGCGCCAGCACCTGTAAGTTGTCGGGGCCGGGTGCGGCCGTGATCGCCACGGAGGCGGCAAGAAACAGTGCGAGATTAGGCATGGCGGTTCGCTAGGTCTAGGGCAACGTCGTGTCAACGTCGACGTCGCTCTCGTTCGAATGCGGACAAAAGCGCGTCAGTGCCCCGGAAAATCGGTCACGGTGTACAGCGGCAAACCGCTCTCGCGCAGCAGCTTCGAGCCGCCGAGATCGGGTAGGTCGACGATCGCCGCGCCTTCGACCACCTCGGCGCCGAGCCGCTCGAGCAGCTTCTTTCCGGCCATCATTGTGCCGCCCGTTGCGATCAAGTCGTCGACGATGACGACGCGCTTACCGCTCTCGCAGGCGTCTTCGTGAATTTCGACGGTCGCCGTGCCGTATTCGAGCGCATACGACTCGGATACGGTCTTATACGGCAGCTTGCCGATCTTACGAATCGGAATGAAGCCGAGGTTCAGCTCATAGGCGACGATCGGCGCGATGATGAAACCGCGTGCATCCAAGCCGGCCACGTAGTCGAGTTTCGCTTCCACATAGCGCTCGATGAACAGATCGATGAGCACGCGCAGCGTCTTGGGCCGCTGCAGCAGCGGCGTGATATCGCGAAACTGCACGCCGGGCAACGGCCAGTCGGGAATCGTGCGAATTTGGCTCTTGATGAACGCGGCGGCATCGTGGGGCGCATCCGCGGGCGCATTGGACATGAAACTCTCCGCAGGGGGCGGCCGTTCGCATCCGCTTTGAAGCGTCGAAACGCGGCGGAACACGAACGAGCCGTGGTCGATTGATGAAATGAACGGACGGCAGGTGAGCCGGTCAGCCGGCGATCGCCCTCAAACCGCTACACCCGCGCGGCGATTACGCAGCAAGCGCTCCTCGGCCAGCGACAGCGCGTCGGGCAGCCCACGCAGCACGAGGATGTCGGCCTCGCGCAGCTTGGTTTCGGGGCCAGGCTCGACGCCGCGAATGCCGTGCCGCCGGATCGCCGTGACTTCCACGCCCATCGAGGCGAGCCCGAGTTCCTCGAGCGTACGGCCGACGGCGTCGGCATTGCCGTCCACAGCCACCGATTGTAGCCGCACCTGGTCGTGGCCGTCGTCGTCGCCCGGATCGTCGGCGCCGTGGAAGTAGCCGCGCAGCAGGCTGTAGCGCGCGTCGCGCAGCTCCTCGACGCGGCGCACGACGCGGCGCATCGGCACCCCCATCAACACGAGCGTATGCGATGCGAGCATGAGGCTGCCCTCGACGATCTCGGGGATAACCTCGGTCGCACCGGCCGCGAGGAGCTTTTCCAGATCGGCGTCGTCGACCGTGCGGACGATGACGGGCAGCGCCGGTTCCAACTCGTGCACGTTATGCAGCACGCGCAACGCCGAAGGCGTGTTCGCATAGGTGACGGCCACGGCCGCGGCTCGATGAATACCGGCCGCGACGAGGGACTCGCGCCGCGCCGCATCGCCGAACACGACCGATTCGCCCGCGGCGGCGGCCGCGCTGACGCGATCGGGATCGAGGTCGAGCGCGACATACGAGAGCCCCTCGTGTTCGAGCATGCGCGCGAGGTTCTGTCCGGCGCGGCCGTAGCCGCAAATAATGACGTGGGCGTTCTGCCGCAGGCTTTGCGTGGCGATGCGCGTCATCTGCAGCGACTGCTGCATCCATTCCGTCGACGACAGGCGCAGCACGATGCGGTCGGCATTTTGAATCAGGAACGGCGCCGCGAGCATCGACAGCAGCATCGCGGCCAGAATCGCCTGCAGCAGCGTGGCATCGACGAGATGCTTGTCGAGAATCAAATTGAGCAGAACGAAGCCAAACTCGCCCGCTTGCGCGAGCCCGAGGCCCGTGCGCATGGCGACGCCCGGTGTCGCGCCGAACACCCTCGCCAGCCCGGTGATCATGACGATTTTGAGCAGCACCGGCGCGAGCAGGAAGGCGAGCACGAGCAGTGGATGGGCGACGAGCACGCGCGGATCGAGCAGCATGCCCGTCGTCACGAAGAACAAACCGAGCAGCACGTCCCGAAACGGCTTGATGTCCTCTTCCACCTGGTGGCGATAGGGCGTCTCGGCGATCAGCATTCCCGCGATGAAGGCGCCGAGCGCGAGCGACAGGCCGAATTTGTCGGTAACGAACGCCGCGCCGAGCGTGACCAGCAGCAGGTTCAGGACGAACAGCTCCTGAGAGCGCCTGCGCGCCACGACGTTGAACCAGCGCGTCATGAAGCGCTGGCCGACGAAGAGCAGCAGCGACAACGCCACGACGATCTTCAGCGCGGCGATGCCGAGCGTCTTGGCGAGATCGTGCGAGTCGCCGCCGAGCGCCGCGATCACGATCAACAGCGGCACGACCGCCAGATCCTGAAACAGCAGCACGCCGAAGATATTGCGGCCATGCTCGGTTTCGATCTCGAGCCGCTCGGCCAGCATTTTGCTGACGATCGCCGTGGAGGACATGGCCAGCGCGCCCCCAAGCGCGATGCTGCCCTGCCAAGTCACGTGCATCCAGCGCTCGACGAGCAGCCCGACCAGCACCGACACGCCCACGGTGCCGATGACCTGCAGGAGCCCGAGCCCAAAGACGAGCGTGCGCATGGCGCGCAGCTTGGCAAGCGAGAACTCGAGCCCGATCGAGAACATGAGGAACACGACGCCGAACTCGGCGAGATTTTGCGCACGCTCGGAATCCGGCGCGAGGCCGAGCGCATGCGGCCCGACGACGATCCCGACCGTCAGGTAGCCCAGCATGGGCGGCAAATTCAACGAGCGGAACAATACGACGCCCACCACTGACGCGAGCAGCAGAAAAAGCGTCATCTCGAGCGGAGAAATCACGTGCGAAGCGTCCTCGTTCGTCAGCGGAGCGCACGGGCGCGCGAAGCGCGCCGCGCGTTCGGTTTTAAAAGCCTCGAAGCGGCTGGGGGCCAGGGGGCGGCCCGGCGCGGCGAACAACGCCTTTGCTATACTCCGGCGAATGATAGCGAAAATCAATGGCGACCGGGCGTTGGCGCTCGCCCGGGAAGTCCTCGACATCGAAGCCGACGCCGTGCGCGGGCTTCGCGATCAAGTCGACGAGCGCTTTGTCGCCGCGGTCGACTTTCTTTTGAGCTGCCGTGGCCGCGTCGTCGTATCCGGCATCGGCAAATCAGGCCATATCGCCCGCAAGCTTGCCGCCACGCTCGCCAGCACGGGTACGCCCGCGTTCTTCGTGCACCCGGCCGAAGCGAGCCACGGCGATCTGGGCATGGTCACGCAGGACGACGTCTTCATCGCGCTCTCCAATTCCGGCGAATCGGAAGAACTCGTCGCGATCCTGCCGCTCGTCAAGCGGCTCGGCGCCAAGCTCATCGCGATGACGGGGCGGCCGCAATCGACGCTCGCCACGCTCGCCGACGTCCACTTGAACGCCGGGGTGAAGAAAGAAGCCTGCCCGCTCGAGCTCGCCCCCACGGCCAGCAC
>Ga0310811_10010616_pt1 | contig 11900 bp, 25 predicted proteins | sample YCmetagenome_FD_207642 | JGI IMG/M metagenome (GOLD analysis project Ga0310811, IMG submission 207642) | Soil microbial communities from experimental microcosm in Duke University, North Carolina, United States - YC | ecosystem: Engineered > Artificial ecosystem > Soil microcosm > Unclassified ...
GATTGCGCAGCCAGAGCCCGATGCGCTTGGTCTCGCCGTGGCCGTGTTCGAAGGGTTGAACCCACTGCGCTGGCTCGACGTAACCGACGATCCGCGCCTTGGCGTGCCGGTGCATGATCGGATTCTCGATCGCGACCCGCTCGATCGGCGCGTTCCACAATGTCGAGAACAGCGCGGCGCCGGCGTCCAGTTCAGCCCACATGTCGGCTAGCGTGCGCCCCGGCGGCGGGGTGGTGAGCCAGCGGACACCGCTGTTGCACAGCCGCGTGCAGGGCGGATGGGCGACGATCAGCAGATCCCAGCCGTAGCCGAGCACGTCGCGGACATCGCCGCGGATGTGCCGGTTCGAACCGCGTTCGTCAGGCAGGAGATCGCAGGACCAGGCATCGTAGCCTCGAGCCAAGAAGGCGTCGCGGACGGTTCCAGAAAATTCACAGGCGACCAAGACTCGGCCGGGAGGGTCGAACAGGTCGGTCCTCAAGCTCCCCCTCCCCTCGCCTCATGGGCCCGTATGCCGTGCATCACCGTGGAATGGTCCGTCAGCCCAAGCTTGCGGGCTACCTGCGGCAGAGACAGCTTCGTGCGGGTGTACAGCTCGTACATGGCCTCCTGGCGCGGGTGAGAGACGCGCCAGGTCCGATTCCGCGAGGTGATCTCCTTGACGGTCAGGCCGTGCTTGGCGGCGACCTCGGCGATGATCTGGGATGGCGTCTTGGCGCGGGGCGGCATGTAGGCGCCGCAGAGGTTGGGACAGGCCATGGTCATCTCAGGCTGCGCCCCACTGCATAGGCTCGCCGGTCAGGTCGCGGGCAACGACAGACGCCCCCCCCCGTTCGATCAGGGAACGGAGTGCGCCGGGCGTGACGCGTTCTCCCGTCGCCGCGATGCCGAGCGCGCCTCGCTGGTTATGGGGATCGAGAATGGCGACCGTCTCGCCACCCTGAAGCGCATCCTTGAGCGCTTTGGCCGTGCGGATCATTGCGGCTTCCTCGTGTAGTAGTCGGCTGGAAGGTGAGTGGCGCACCAGAACAGCGGCTTAGGCGAGAGCGGCCAGGACATGCCGAACGCGCCCCAGGCGCTGCAGACCTGGCAGGGCCGACGCGGCGGCTCAGGTTCGGGAGCAGATCCGAACAGTCCGAGCTGCTCATCCGTCGAAGATGCGCGGCGCTGGATGCGCTGCGCGATCATCAGATGTCACCACCGAAGAGGTCGCCCGTCTGATCGTCAGCAGCCTCCGAAATACCCGGACCGCGCTGCACAAGGCCTTCAGCCTGGCGGCGACGGTTACGGATCTCGGCGAGCTGCTCGGCAAGTTGGCGTTCCTCTTCCTGCAATCGGGCGACGACGGCGTTGACGTCCGGAGCGAAGACCGCGTCGTAGAGGTCTCGTCCAAAGCGGCAAAAGATAGCCGCAAGTTTCAGATCGTCCGCCGGCCAGTGGCCGTCCAGCAGGTTCTCTGCCGACTTCTTCGAGCACTTCAGCTCGGATGCGAGATCGCTTGGGCGCCCGTTGTATCTGGACGCCAGAAAGTCCCTGAGCCGGTCTCGCGGACGGCTCGGACGAGGTTGGGGCAAACGTCCCATGCGCAATGCAGCAGCCTCAGCCATTGATGACCTCGTCGGGTCGGCGGCCTCGGAGGGCGCAGCGGTGGAGAGGGCGAACACGAAAAGCTTGGAGCTGGCCTGCAGCTACTTGGAACGTGCGCAGCAGGTCGGCGGAGATGACGCGCGGGCGTGGGGACGCCTGGCGCTGGCCTTTGTGGTGAAGGCGAGAAACGCGGCCGGCGCGGAGAACATCCGCAGCCGGCCGCAAGTGCGTCAGCTCGCTCGAGCGTGACGGGGAGGAAGGGGTGCGCGCCCCGGCCCGGGGGGTGTAGCCGGAGCGCGCGATCGCCGGCCCTAAACGGGGGAGGAGACCGGCGAATATAGGGTTCGCGAAATGGTCGTGGTCTATTGCCAACTCACGGTAAACTTTCGCAAACCATATCCGGATTTTAGCCACAATTTCAGTGTTGAAACTGACAAGAAAACGCGCATTACTACTCGCGTAAGCGGGGAGTATGGGCATGCGCGAGTTATCTGCGCAAGAATTGGCGTTAGCCGTGGTAATCGCTATTTGCGAGACGAAGTCGCAAGCGAAGTTAGCCCAGCGAAGGCGTTCGCTAATTATAGACGATTGCTTGGCCGTGATGAGGAACGGCGCGCTCTGCCCGGGCGTGATCCGCTTCAAGCCTGGCGGGTTCGATCCGGGCGACGTCCACCGGCGACAGGTCTGCGCAGATGCACTCTCGACATTCGAGAAGATCGCGCCAATCGTCAGGGCCATGTCGGAGCGGGCGTAGGTCAAGCCACGTCCTCCACAAAGCGGGCGAAGACCTGGATTTCGTCATCCGTCTTGCCCGCCAGTGGGCCGAGCTTAAGTCCCGCCTCACGCCAGATCCGCACCGCAAGCTTGCGGCTGGGCGCGCGCTTACCGTGGGCGATCTGCCATGCGTAGGGGCCGCTGACATTGATGCAGCGTAAGCGCTCCGCGACGGTCTTGGGTTCGAGTTCAGCGCAAGCCATGCGTCGGACTTTGCAAAATGCAATGTCGGACGTCAAGTCCGAACTTTGCACTTTGCATGACGACACCAATCCGCTGCACGCGCATTCTGCAAACATGCCGAGAGAGACAAAGCAGCCTAACCACCTGAAGGCGTGGCGAGAATACCGCCGCATCACCCAGGCTCAGCTCGGCGAGTTGGTGGGCACGACTGGCGCCGTGATCAGCCTGCTCGAAAGCGGCGATAGGCGCCTCTCGGACAAATGGCTTCGCAAGCTGGCGCCGGTGCTCGGAACTTCGCCGGGCCATCTCCTTGAGCACGACCCAGAGAATTTACCGACCAACATCCTAGAGGTCTGGGCTGACATTCCGGATGACCGGAAGGACCAGGCGCTAGAGATCCTACAGACGTTCAGGAAGGCCACTGGATAGGACCAGGCCAAAGGAGGGGGTATGCGAAAGGTATTGATGCTCGGCGCCGCGGCGTTTGCTGCGTCGGCTCTGGCGGGGTGCATGACGCCTATGCAGGTCGCCGAAAGAGAATGCGCTGGGGCTCCGAACTCGGCTGTCTATGACAACTGTGTCCAGCAGGTGGCTTCCGCCAACTATGCCGCGCGCGTGCAGGCCATCCAGGGGATGGCTCAAGCCTACCAGCACGCCGCAGCAGCTCAGCGGACGAGCACCATGAACTGCTTCACGACCTATATCGGGGATACGGCGAACACGACCTGCCACTGACTGTCCCCGCCAAAGCCTAATGGCCCCGCTCGGATAGCCCCGAGCGGGGCTTTTTCGTGCGCGTTTTGCCGTTCCCGCAAAGGCGCTCGCGCGGCAATATTGCATTTTGCAAAGTTTGGTCTTGACGGCCGTCTTTGCATTTTGCAAACTTCCCTCACCAACCGGGAGGGACGCCAATGCTCCAAGCCGCCCACACAGACCGGATCATCCGCGAGGCGGTCAGCCGCCTGCACGATGGCCTGGATCGCCCCCGCTCCGCCGAGCAGGAAGCCCGCGCACAGATCGCAGTCGCCATCGCCAGCCTGAAGCACAGCGCAGAGCTTCGCCGATACAACCTGCGCTGCTTTCCCGGGATCTATCGCCGGGATCTGGCCGTGTACCTGCGCAGCTCGGTCGCCCGCCTCGAATTCGCCGCCAAGCGCCGTCGCTACGCCGCCGACTTGCTGGCGTGGGATCGGCTCGGCGCCCTCCCCTCCACCTCAGAACAGAAGGCGGCCTGAGTCATGAGCAAGCCCAGCATCACCCTAACCGTTCACACCTACGGGCCGGACTTCGAAGTATCCCTGGAGACCTTGGACGTCAGCGGAAAGCCCCGCGAGTTCATGCGCCTCGGGGAAGCCTGCATCGTCATGGACGAGGAAGGTCTCGACTACCTGCAGGCGGAGATTGTTCGGCACCTGATCGCGAAGAAGCTCGCCAAGAAGGAAGCCGCGTGATGGGCGAGCCGAAGTTCACGTCTGGGCCATATACCCTCTGCGACCGCGGCGACTACGCCGATTTTGACGGCAACAGCCGCGTCATCCTGGGCGACGACGATACCATTCGCCTCGCGGTCGTGCAGACGGACGGGCGCGAGGAGTTTGAGGCCAACGCCCACCTCTTCGCCACGGCGCCGGAGCTGTTCACCAACGGCTTGAAGCTCGCGAACGAGGTTGGCGGTCTCCGCGCCTTCAAAGACGAGGTCGTCGCCGTCATCGGGCACACGAACTGGAACGTCCTCATGGGCCGCCTAGACGCCCTGGACGCCGCCCTCGCCAAAGCCCGGGGAGAGCAGTTGTGAGCGCCCACCGCATCTACGGCTCAGAAGCCCCTCTTCGTGATGGCCGCGACATCTGGGCCGGAATGCTCCGGTTCGTCAGATCCGGCCGCAGAGCCCGCGTCACGCCCAGCTTTTGGGTCGGCGTCGCCTGGGCGGTGCTTCCGAGCCTGATCGGCGGGGCGCTGTTCCTGGCGGTCGTGGGCTTGTGCGCTGGGCTGGTTCCATGAACTGCCGCGCCGCCACCAACACGCTCGCCCGGCCGCAGGCCCCCACCGCCCGAGAGCGCCTGGAGAAGATCGACCGCCTGTCCGAATGGCCGCTCGACGCGATCGAGCGCAAGGCGGCCCCGGCGGAACTCTCCATCCGCGCGCTGGAGATCCAGGGCATCGCCTGCATCGGGGCGGCTTACGAGCGGCGTCGGGAGCGGGGCGAAACCTTTGAACTCAAGGAGAACTTCAATGCTCGCTGAAGCCGAACACCGTCAAGTCAGCGTTCGCGCGGAAACCCTGCCCTTGGCCGGGCCCGCCTCGGCTCTCGCTCACGTCTCCGAAGACGCGGCCATGCGGGCGATGATCGAGCGCGCCGTCCGCGATCCGTCTGTGGACGTGGACAAGATGGAGCGGCTTATGGTCATGGCTGAACGCTCCGCAGAGCGGCGGGCGAAAACGGCCTTCGCGTCGGCCTTGGCCGTGATGCAGCCGACGCTCCCGGTGATCGACCGGCGAGGCTGCATCGAGGTCCCCAAGAAGGACAACAAGGAGGGCCACTCCACCCCCTATGCGAAGTGGGAGGACATCAACGACGCCATTCGGCCGCTGCTGGCCGAGCACGGCTTCGCCCTCTCTTTCCGCATCGGACAGGCCCAAGACGGCAAGATCACCGTCACCGGCATCCTGAGCCATCGCGAGGGCCATCAGGAAGAGACCACCATCACCCTGATGCACGACGCCACGGGCAGCAAGAACAGCGTCCAGGCGGTCGGATCATCGGTCTCCTACGGCAAGCGCTACACAGCGATGGCCCTGCTCAACATCACGAGCCGGGCGCCGCAGGACCGTGACGACGACGGCCAGAAGGCCGACCCGAGTTTCTGGATCAATGAAGAGCACCTCGGCGAACTGACGGCCTTCATGGACAGCGTCGGCGCTGACCGCGACCGGTTCCTCCGGTACTTCAAGATCGACACGCTCGCGCACCTTCCGGCGTCTCGCTTCGACGAGGCGATGCGGCTGCTCCAGAACAAGGCGCGCCGCTGATGCTCATGATCCACCATTGCGAACAGGGTACGCCGGAATGGCGAACCGTTCGCGCCGGCATCCCCACCGCCTCTGAGTTCGCTACTGTGATGGCGTCCGGCCGGGACGGCGGGGACTCCAAGACCCGCAAAACGTACATGCTCAAGCTGGCTGGGGAGATCCTGACCGGCGAGCCTGCGGAAAGCTTCAGCAACGCGCACACCGACCGCGGCCATGAGCAGGAGCCGGAGGCCCGAGACCTCTACGCCCTGCTCAAGGACGCCGAGCCCATCCGCGTCGGCTTCATCACCAATGGCCGTAAGGGCTGTTCGCCGGACTCGCTGATCGGTGAGGACGGGGCGCTGGAGATCAAGACCAAGCTCCCTCACCTGCAGATCGAGGCGCTGCTCAAGGACAAGTTCCTAGCCGAGCACGTCGCCCAATGTCAGGGCGTGCTCTGGGTGGCTGAGCGGGAATGGATCGACCTCACGGTCTACTGCCCGAAGCTTCCGCCGCTCATCAAGCGGGCCTATCGGGATGATCCTTATATTCATCGGCTCTCTGACGCGGTGGACCAGTTCAATGAGGAACTCGACGCTATGGTCGAGCGCATCCAGGCTTACGGGTGCGTGGCATGAGCCGCCACATCCTGACCCTCACACCCGGCTCCAGAGATCGAGCCGTCCGAGGCATCGAGCTGGCTATCGCGCGCGGTCGCGCTCCCGGCGCCCGAGCATGGGTGATGGAGCTGCGCGAAGCCAAGCGCACGGACGAGCAGAACGACGCCCTCCACGGCCTTATCGACCAGATCCTGAAGCAACGCCCGGTTCATCACGGCGTGAAGCAGGACAAGGCCTCCTACAAGGCCGCCTTCATGCATGCGCTCGGACACGAGATGCGAATGCTTCCGACGCTTGAGGGTGACGGGCTGTTTCCTATGGGCCTGAGCACATCGGCGCTGACCAAGAGCGAGTTCAGCGACCTCATCGAGTTCATTCTGGCCTGGTGCGCCCGCGAAGGCCTGGTGATCGAGCATTTTGACGGCGAAGGGAGCGGGGCGGCCCAACAAGCCGCTCCGTGCGCCGCATGACCGGCCGATCTGTCCCCGAATGGATCGGCGCCACTCCCGACACCGCGATCCCGACGCGCGTGCGCCTCCGCCTCTGGGAGCGCTGCGGGGGCACCTGCGCCCTGACCGGCCGAAAGCTCGGACCTGGCGAATGGGACATCGACCACAAGAAGCCGTTGGCTGATGGCGGAGAGCACCGGGAGGCGAACCTTCAGATCGTCTGGCGCCCGAAGCATCGGGAGAAAACGGCAGTCGAGAACAGCGACCGGGCGAAAGCCGACCGCATCTTCGCGAAGCATCACAACCAGTGGCCGAAGTCGAAACGCCCGCTGAAGGGTCGCAGCTTCGCCAAATCCAGAAACACCATAGCGGCGGAAGCTGCGGAGGAGAGCGTATGACCGCTGCCATCTCCTCGTGCGGTACCTACCGCTACCGACTTGAGCGCCATGGGCTCGCTGGCGCCGGGGCCGTGGCCTGGATCATGGTCAACCCCTCGACGGCAGACGCGACCAACGACGACGCGACCATTCGGAAGGTGATCGGCTTCACCGAGCGCCTCGGTGGCGGGTGGGCAATCGTCGGGAACAAGTTCGCCTTCCGAGCCACGTGGGGGCCGCTCGGCAAGCTACCCCCGCAGCTTCGCAAGCGCTGGACGACCGTCTGCCTGCTCGCCCGCGAGGCTGGCGCGCAGCTCATGTGCCTGGGAACCGCACAGGACGGCCAGCCGCGCCACCCGCTGATGCTGGCCTACGACACCCCTATCGAACCCTGGAAGGCCCCGCGATGAGCGCATGTACCCGCTGTGACGGCTTCGGCCGCATGACTGCACATTCGGTTCCATGCAGCCGATGCGGTGGATCTGGAGATGAACCCGCTGTCGTCGCGCCAGAGGCGCGTATCCCCGCCCGGTCATCATCTGTCGGGGAAGGCGTTCGAGATGGCGCCGCAGGCGCCGGACAGCCGACCGAACCCACCTCCACCCCCGATCTAAAAGCCATAGAGGTGAGGCTGAGGGAAGATGAGGCACTTTTGCCTCCGGGCCCGTGGGAGGTGTGGACCTCCTGCAGCTATCGTCGGATCAAGCGGCGAGAGGGACATACGACGAAAGACGTCCTCCACGCCTACAACCAGCGTGGCGACGACTATCCTGACCTTTCAATGCCCGAGGAGCAGCTGTCGGCGCTGTCTCGCATCCGAAATGACCTCCCCACCCTCCTCAACGCCTTATCCGAACAGCGCGCCGAGATCGAGGGGCTGAAGGCTTCTCATTACGAGCGCAACACGAAGCTCGGACATGCGAACGAATTCATAGACGCTCTCACCGAAGAGCGTGACTCCGCCCGCAAGGAGGCCGCAGACCTGCGCATCGAGGCCAAGGGGCTTAGGGCGCACGCTGATGGCGATGCGGCAACATACGTCAACGCTCTCTCCCAACTCGCCGCTGAGCGCTCGCGGGTGGCGGAGCTGGAGCAGAAGCACCATGAGCGCGGGGTCATGGCAATCGGGCTCGTAGAGCATGCAGGCGCACATCTCTGTCGAGCGGAGAAAGTCGAGACGGTGCTGAGAGAGGCGGCTGATTATCTCGATCGGCTGGAGAGAGAGCTTCTCGCCGTCGATGCCGACATGAAGATCGGCGACATCGAAGCGCCCTCCAGCATCGCCGACAAGCTCCGCTCCCTGACCAATGGAGCGGGAGCATGAGCGGCTATTGCATCGAAGGCCAACGCTGCGTCTGCGGCGGCGACACGGCCGGGGTGCGTGCAGGATGCAATCAATGGCGCGAGGTGACGTCCGGCCCCAAGGGAACGTTCGCGCTAGACCGCATCCATACCCTGGAAGCCGAGCTTGAGCGGGCAAAGGTAAATGCTCGCGGCTGGCACGGCGCGGTAGAAGCCATGATGACCATCGCCGGCCTGTCGAGCGCCCTCGGCGCGGCCGAGTCGGTCGTGGCAATGCGCGATCACCTCGCGGTCAAGGATGCCCAGTTCGCCAAGCTGGCGGAGGCGGTGAGGCCGCTGGCTGAGATGGCGCATATGGTGAAAGGCGGTTCAAGGGCTCGCCTTCTCGTGAGCGACTTCCGCCGCGCCGCCCAAGCCATCTCCGACTACGACGCCTTCGTGAGCAAGGAGGGCGGAAATGGCTGACAACGTCTTTCATCTGCCGCCGCCTCCTGAGCAGCCTGACTTTCTGGTCGGTCCTTTCGAGACATGGAAGGTGTGCGTCGAGGGGCGCCTCATCCCACGCCTGACCGGCTTTCGGGAGGGCGATCAGACCTTCCTCGTTGTCGATGAGCGGTTCGCCGTCGCCTTCCCGCACGACCTCGCGCGCTCGGCCGCCTGGCTGATCGCCAACGCCATGGCTGTGTCGGAGGGCTACTCGCACCTCGGCGCAGAGCAGAAAGGCGCGCAGCCGTTCGCGCCGAAAGCAATGGAGATACCCGACCATGGCCGCTGAACTGACGAGCGCCCGGCAACGCCTGGAGCAAGTGGCAAAGGGCGCTGATCCCATGAAGGTCTATGGCCCAGAATGGTCGCTTGAAGGGCCGTCCGTCGATATGCGGGAAGACCTCCGCTCCCTCCTGCAAGCCGCCCCCGCACCCTCCGGGTGGAAGTGGACGCCGAGGGAGCCAACCGAAGAGATGATGGTGGAGGCCGACTACAAACGGCCGCTTCCGGACACCTATCTCGCCGAGGCTTGGCGAGCCATGTGGGACGCCTCCCCCTCCCCCCAAGCTGCGCCGAGCGGGTGGAGGCCGGGGCGCAATCAGGTGGCTCGCCTTGTCCTTCGCGTCGATCACTCCCCGGCCACGGTAGAGGCTTTCGAAGAGGGCGGGCATCCGAAGTGGACGGCAGCACTTTTCGCGGCCGATCGCATCCTGGCCCTAGGTGAGGTGCAGGCCGAGCCGAGCGGGTGGAGGCCGATCGAGAGCGCGCCGAAGATCGCCGGGAGCCTGATCTTGGCTCCGAACCGCTACGGCGTCGTTGCCGTCGTCGGGTGGGACGACGTGTGCGGCTGCTGGGATGACGGCTTCCGGGACGAGGACGGGCATCTTGAGCCATACGATCCGAAAATCTGGCAACCTGTGCCCGCACTTCCCCCCGCCCGCGGCCAAGCCCCCGAGCCCGAAGTAAGCGGGTGGAGGCCTACGCGGGAGCAGATCACGCGGGTCATCTCGGATAAGGTTCGATCTCGCCACGATCAAGACAGCGTTGGCCGCTGGTACTTTTGGACAGAGGGGCAAGAGGAAGCCGCCGACGCGATCCTGGCCCTGAGCCCCGAGCCCTCGGCCGAGCCTGACGAAGGGGCGCTGGAGCGGGCGGCGGAAAGGCTTCGCGCGCTCATCACCGAGAAATCAAAGCGTCGGAGTTACTTCCCAACCATTCAGAGTTGCCGCGCCTGGGTCAAAGAACTCGGCTCCGCCATCTCCACCCTGAAGGAGCCGAAGCATGGCTGAGATCATGGGTCGCGCGCCGTCCCCCTCCGGTCTTGCGAACGTGCAGATGATCGCTCGAGGGCTCACGACCGTGCAGCGCAGATACATTTTGGCTGGGGCGATCCACGGCGACTGCGCAGTGGCGACAGTGCGCGCTCTTAAGCGCAAGGGCCTTTTCCGGCTCGTGATCGACAGCCCGAACGGACATTGCGGGTTCATGCGCCTGACGCCGCTCGGTGAGGCCGTGCGCGAAATGCTTCAGTCAGCAGCGGCGCACGGGACGGCGCGCCTCCATCGCCAAGGCCAGACGTCAAGGAGCGGAAAATGAGCGGTCCTGAACAGCTATTTTGGGCTGAGGTAAATGACCCGAGCGCCAGCCGCCGCTCTCTTGCCGTCTGCTATGCCCTCCTGATCTCGGTTGGCGCTGGGGCAGGTGCGAAGTTCTGGCAACCGATCAACCAAGCGCTGAACGCACGCTTAGGCCTGACCACGCACCGAAAACTCGACGCCTTCCGCAAGCTCGCATGGTCGATTCACGACAACGCAGCGAAGGAGGTTGCATGACTTCCACCCAACCCGACAAGACCTTCGACCTCGGCGAGCTGGTGGCGGAAGCGACGCGCCTCATCAGGTCGGTGCACGGGACGGATAATATCCCCGGTATCCCCTACCCCCTTACAACCATGCGGGAGGTCGATTACGCCCGCGCGCTTCGGCACCTCCTCGACGCCGTCGCTCGCCTCTCCGAGGAGCGTGTGCGGCTGGAGGGGGAGCGGGACGACGCGGATCGTCGAGCCGGAGCTGCATCGCGGCGTCTGGAATGGCTTGAGGACGACGTCCGCAAGAGCCGTGACTGGATGGACGAGCGCAAGGCCGAAGTCGGCATCGGTAAAAACGACCCATTCGATAAGGCCTGGAAAGTCTTGGTCGCCCGCGCCGAGCGCGCCGAAGCCGAACGCGATGTGCTGAAGGCGAGGGTGGCTGAGCTTGAGGGCGTCAGTCGGCCGAGGATCGAGGCGACCGGCTTCGGCGACGTCGTCCCTACTATCGAGAGGGGGAGATGAGCGCATACCTCACCGTGAAAGACGTGGCCGACCGCTTCACATGCTCCACCCGCACGGTGCAGCGCTGGATCGAGGACGGCCGCTTGCGCGCCCGCCGGCCTGGCCCCAAGCTGATCCGTATCCATCCTACCGACCTTGAAGCCTTCGAGGCCAGCCTGTGCCCGACTACCGTCTCGAGCGACCCGTCATCAACGGAAAGCAGTCCTCCGTCTGGTACATCATCTGGACCGAGGGCCGTCGCTCTCGACGCATTTCGACGCGGACGGCTGACAAGGTAGAGGCGCAAGGCGAGCTGCAGCGGCTTCAGGCCTGTCAGGCCGCGCCGCCAGAACAATTCACTGTCGCCGACCTGTGCAACGCCTATCTGGCCGAGCGTGAGGCCAATCCCAAGGTCAAGTACCCGAAGGCCATCGCCAACAGCCTCAAGCACATCAAGCGCGAGATGGGCGCGCTTCCGCCGTCGATGGTCTCACGGGCCACGATCCGAGGCTATATCTCCAAGCGCCGGGCGAGCGTGAAGGACGCCAGCATATCGAAGGAGCTTCGCTTCCTGCGACAGGCGCTGAAGTTCGGCGTCCGCGAGAAGTGGATGAAGGACGCTCCGCACGTCGAGGTTCCCGGCGAGTCGGCGCCGCGGCAGCGCTTCCTGACCCGAGACGAGTTCGCGCGCATCTTCTTCCACGCCTCGCCGCTGCACCTGCGCACCTTCCTGGCGCTGGCGATCGACACCCTGGCGCGCGGCAAGCACATCCTGGCTCTGACTTGGGACCGGGTCGATTTC
>Ga0310811_10010620_pt1 | contig 11899 bp, 15 predicted proteins | sample YCmetagenome_FD_207642 | JGI IMG/M metagenome (GOLD analysis project Ga0310811, IMG submission 207642) | Soil microbial communities from experimental microcosm in Duke University, North Carolina, United States - YC | ecosystem: Engineered > Artificial ecosystem > Soil microcosm > Unclassified ...
CGTACGAGGGCGCGGCGCGCGCCGCGCGGATCATGCGCGCGCTCGAGGGTGAGCGCGCGCGCGAGGGCCGGCCCTTCCTGCTGTCGGCGCTGCCGCTGTGGCTGATCCCTCGCATCCGCCGCGGGTCGTAGCGCTGCTCATGCCCGCGGCATCGAGGTCCCGGCTGGCCCCCTCACCGGGCTCCCGGCACGCGCTCGTCGCGGTGCACGCGGCCGATGAGCGGCAGCGACGCGAGCGCCGCCGCGCCGCCACCGCCCACATCGCGGCGTAGCCCTGCGTCGAGGCCAGGATGCTCCCCGCCGCGCCGACGGCGAGCCCGGCCAGCAGCGGGCCGAGCATCAGGCCGAGCCCGCGGCTGACGCTGTAGTAGCCGGTCAGGGCCCCGTGGCGGTCCCCGGGCATCAGCGGCGCCAGCAGCGCGTAGGGCAGCGACATCAGGACCCCGCCGCCGATCGCGATCAACGGCAAGACGGCGACGATCAGCGGGCGCGAGGTGGACAGCAGCGGCACCGCCATCGGCGCTCCGAAGGCGACGACGGCCCAGGACATGACGCGACGCCGGCCGAGCCGGTCGGCCAGCGTGCCGCTGAAGGCGGCGCCCACGAGGACCAGCGCGGCAGCCGCGCCCACGGTCAGCGCCGCCGTGCTCAGCGATTGGCCCAGGCCGCGGGTCAGCCAGAGGACCACGAAGGTCTTCAGCGCCGCGAGCGCGAGCTCCCACAGCGCATTGGCGACGAAGCAGGCCCGCAGCGCCGCGTCGTGGAGCAGCAGGCCGGTCATGTCGGCGATGGTCTCGCGGATGTCGCGGCGGCCTCGCTCGGGCGCCGGCAGGTCGACATCGCGCAGCAGCCGGACGAACAACGCGATCGAGGCCAGCAACAGCAGCGCGGCGACGAAGAACGGCGCCGCCCGGCCCTGCGCCAGCAGCAGCCCGCCTCCGAGCAGCGCCAGCCCGGTCGCGGTCCCGCGCCAGATCGCCTGAGTGCTCTGCGCTCGCGCCGCGATCTCCTCGGGCATCAGGTCCGGATACAGCGCGCGGTAGGGCTCGTAGGCGACGAAGTAGCCGGCGAAGAAGACGGCCACCGCGACCGCCAGCGCGCCGAGCGACCTCGCCAGTCCCATCACCACGAGCCCGGTGACCGCGACCGGGGTCCCGAGCACCAGGAACGGGAGCCGGCCGCCCCAGCGCGTGCGCAGCCGGTCCGACCAGGCGCCGACCACGATCGGCAGCAGCAGCGCGCCCAGTCCCTCACCGCCGATGACCAGGCGGATGACCGTCGTCGAGCCGGTGAACTGCCGGGCAACGGTGGGCAGGTAGGTGGAGACGACGGTGATCGACAGGGCAAGCCCGAACGTGGGCAGGCCGAGCAGCGCGAGCCTGTGCCACTCGCGGCCGGTGATGTCGCGATCCGAGCGGTCCCGGCGCGCGCCCTGCGAGTTGCGCGCCGGCGCAGCCGGCGCGTCGGCCGGCGGCTCGAGCACAAGGCGCGTCTACCCGGTCGTCGCTCGCGATCGCGGTGCTGATGACCGTCATCCTCGCCGTGCCGTTGACGGCATGAACCGACCGGCTCGCAAGCCGCGGCGTGCCCAGGGCGCTGGGGGCGGCCAGCGGCATGCTGCTCGCGCTCGCGTGCGTGGCCGTCGCCGTCGTGCTCCTGGCACCGTCGTTCTCGCGCGAGGTCAACGAGTTCGTCGACAGCGTCCCCGGGACCGTCCAGGATCTCCAACACGGGCTGCGCGACGCGACGGGCGCCAAGCCCGGCGAGATCAGCCGGCGGCTGCAGGACCTGCTGCGCGGCTACGCCGATCATCCCCTGCGCCCGTCGCACGGGTGCGAACTACTACCTGTCGCGGGCGAACGCTCCGAATGCCGGCGCGACCCTCACGGCATCGGAGGTCACGCCTCCCGCGAGATCTGCGCCGAGCTGGGACGGCTCAGCTTCGGACGTGCCAGGGCGCGCCTAGCCAGGACGATGAGCGACAACCGGGCGAGTCCGCGGCGAAGCGCAAGGATCGCGGAGGTGACCTGAGCGGGTCCGCCACGCGCGGGATTCGCGTCGCTCCCTGACAGCCTCCTGGCATCTGCGAGGCTGGACTTGGTGACGAATTTTCACATCGCTGCGGCGGTGCTCGGCGGTTTGCTGATGTTCGGCGCCGTCGTCTCCGGCCTCGTCGATCGCAGCTTCTTGGCGTTGACGCCGCTGTTCGTCGTGATCGGGTTTGTGCTTGGCCGCGGTGGCCTGGGTGTCCTGGAGTTCGATGCGGGATCGGGATTTGTCGAGGGTGTCGCACTGACGGCGCTGATCGTCATCCTGTTTCGCGACGGGCTCGAGGTCGAGGAGGAGATGCTGCGCACGGCGTGGCATCTGCCGGTCCGCAAGCTCGTGCTCGCGATGCCGATCACCGCGATCATCATCGCGCTCGTCGCAAAGGCACTCACGGGCTTGTCGTGGACGGAGGCGGTCCTGCTCGGCGCGTTGCTGTCACCGACGGATCCGGTGCTGTCCTCCGGTGTGGTCACCAACCCGCGGGTGCCGCGGGTCGTGCGGCATTCGCTGAACCTCGAGTCGGGGATGAACGATGGGCTCGCCCTCGCGCCGGTCCTCGCGCTCAGCGCCGCCCTGACAGCCGGTCACGGCGACTTCGTGTGGTGGAGATTCGTAGTGCAGGACGTCGGGCTGGGTCTCATGTTCGGAATCGTGATCGGCTTCCTCGCGGGTCTTGTGCTGCCCCGTTCGCGTGTCGGCGAGGATGCGATCCCGGCGCATCAGGTCGCGTTGTTCGCGTTGGGCGTGGGCTTTCTGACCTATGGCACGACGACGCTTCCGCCGCATGGAAACGGACTGATCGCGGTGTTCGTGTGCGCGATCGTGTTCGGGATCCGCCGGCCGGACGTCGTCGCGGTATTCGAGGAGCGCGCCCAGGACATCGTCGAGGTCGTCAAGCTCGGCATCTTCGTCGTGTTCGGCAGCCTGCTGACGCTGCACGGGCTGTTCGGCGACGGGTTGGCGGCCGTCGCGATCGTCCTCGTGACGTTGCTCGTAGCGCGTCCGGCCGCGGTCTGGTTGGCGCTCAGCGGCACCGGCGTCGCGACGCACACGAAGGCGTTCATGGCGTGGTTCGGCCCCAAGGGCGTCGCGACGATGACGTTCGCGCTGCTCGTCCTCGCCGACGGCTTCGCGTCCAGCGAGCAGCTGTTCAACATCTCCGCTCTCGTCGTCGTGGTTTCGACGATCGCGCATGGCCTCAGCGACGCGCCCGGCGTCGACTGGATCGCGCGCCGCAGCAGTGCATAACCGAGGGTGGGGCGACGGCGGCATGTTCGGGATCATCCCGCGGGCTCGGCGAGCAGCGTGATCGCCAGCATCACGACGGCGAGGGCGCCGTAGCCGATGCGCTGCCGTCGAGAGCCGCTGGTCCGCATGGCGACGACGCATTGCAAGGCGTAGTAGGCCGCGAACGCTCGCGAGGCGACGACGATGATCGTGCTCGTAGCGAGTGTCGCGGCGAGCGCCGCGGCAACGAGACCGACGAGCGTGTATCGCCGCCGGCCGCGCAGCGGCCGCCACGCGATCGCGCGGAGATTGCCGACGCCGGCCTCCGTGTCCGCCGTCGCCGCACTGAACTGGCTGAGGACGGCGCACAGGACGAGCGGCAAGGCGAGCAGCGGCGCGACGCGCTGCACGAGCTCCAGCAGCTGGCGATCGGCTCCGCGACGTCGACGCTCTGGGCGCCGACGTCGATGCGCTCCCCGGGGTACAGGGGATCCACCGTTCGCATCGTTTGCCACAGGCGGTCGAGCGGCGACAGCATCTGACGCATGACGACCAGGTTGATCAGCAGCAGCGTCAGCAGTCCTGTCGCCAGCGCTGCGGCCTCACACACGTTGAGGGGGAAGCTGACCGTAGCCGGCGACAGCGCCAGCGCCGCGACTGCGAGCGTCAGTACAACGCCGTTGGTCGAGAACAACCGCCACAACAACGAGCGTCGCGCGCGGGAACGACCCACCGACGCGGAAGGCACCAGGGGTGCCGATGTCTCAGAGCGCGACACGTCGGCGTTGATGCTCGCAGCCAGCGCCGGTCGGCGGTGCGCGGCACGGCATTGTCGCGCACGTCAAGCGACAGGACACTCCTGGGGCGTCGGACTCGGCGGGCTCCGACGAAGGATTCCCTCGGACGTTTCGCGCGCGGCCAGGTCTGGGGCCTGCGGCGGGAATCCGGACCGTCATACGGGCGCCGTTTACGGTGTAAACTCGGCTGGTGGCACCAGGCATGCGATCGCCTCGTCCCTACGTTCAGATCCGGGGTCCGGACGCGGGTTCCGGCGTGGGCCTGGGCGGGCGGGGCAATCGCAACGGGAAATCCTCGGACACCACGGTCTTCGTCGTCGAGCAGAGCCCCCGGGCTGCGACTCGTCGGCGAGGGCGTCGACGGCCGTGTCGCGCTGGGTGACGTCACGCGCATCCAGCCGGCGGTGGTGACCGTGGCGGTCCGGCTTCCCGGCCTGAGTGGCATCGAGATGATTCGCGCAATGGTCGCAGCGGGGCTGCAGACGCGTGGGCTCGTCATCGGTTCCCCGCTTGGCGTGGCCACGATCGCCGACGCGTTGGATGCCGGCGCGTGGGGCTACATCTGGAAGGGCCAGGACGCGGGCGTGATCGCCGACGCGATCGACGCCGTGGGTCGCGGCGAGCTGTTCCTCGGACCCCGGGTGCAGGCCGATCTGTTCGAGAATGTCCGCCAGCGGGCAAGCGGTGAGCGTGTGGGGCTCACGGCCCGCGAGACGCAGGTGCTCGCGCTCATCGCCGACGGTCGTTCGATCGTGCAGATAGCGGAGCAGTTGGGCATGAGCATCCCGACCGTGAAGACCCACCTGAGCCGGACGTACGCGAAGCTCGGTGTCTCCGATCGCGCGGCCGCGGTTGCCAAGGCCATGCGCCACGGGCTGTTGGCGTGAGGCGTCGGCCGTCGCGCCAGAGCTGTGCCCGCTAGGCCGATCGGCGTCCCGGGCGGCGGCGCACGCCGCGCACAGCTCAGCCGGGAGCGCATCGTCGACGCAGCGATCGCGCTGATCGAGCGCGACGGGACCGAGGCGCTGAGCATGCGCCGACTCGGCAGCGACCTGGGCGTCGAGGGGATGGCCATCTATCGCTATGTCGACGGCCGCGACGCGCTCGTATCGGCGATCGGCGATCGACTACTCGAGCCACTGCACGGCGTGGCGATGTCAGGCGGTTGGCGCGCCGCGGCCGATGCGTTCGCCACGGCATTGCGAGCCATCGCCTTGCAATATCCCGAGACCTTCCCGCTCGTCGGGCTCCAGCCACTCGACACGCCCACGAAGCTGCAAACGGTTGAACGGCTGCTGGACGCGGTCATCGGCGACGGCTTCGACGCCTGCGACGCGCTCGCGGTCTACCGCGCTGTGGCAGCGTACGCACGGGGCTATGCGCTTGCCGAAGCGACCGGCTTCACCGTCGATGCCGCCCAGCCAGCCGGACACAGTCGCCTGCATGACCTCGCGGCCGATGAGTTCCCGATCCTTGCCGGACGCCTCTCCGAGCTTTCCCATCTGGACGCCGACCGGGGCTTCCGCGTCGGGCTCGACGCGCTGCTTGCCGGGCTGCCGAACCCACGCTGACAGCGAGATATCTGCCTCCCGACACGGAGTCCCGGCCGCGATCGGCGCAGGCCGTAACGCCCACAGACATCACGGGAATCTCAGCGCATGACCGACCTTCCGACACCGCGCTGCTGTCCCAGGACGGCAGCCCGCAGCCGGACCTTGGTCAACAGCCCGCAGACCCGCCGCGGGCGTGCCGGCGTGAGTGGATCGGGCTGAGCGTTATCCGTGCGTCCAGCACCGAGACCTTGTGGATGGCCGACATCTACGCGTTCGTCGTCCCCGGGGCGCTCATCACGATGAGTACCGTCGGTGACCGGATGAGGCGTCGGGGCCCATTGCTGACCGGCGGCGCGGCCGTTCGGCGCACTCTCGGTCGCGGCCGCGGTCTCGACGAACCCTGCGATGCTGATCGCGTCGCGCGCGCTGCTCGGGATGGCCGGAGCGACGCTCGCGCGATCGACGCTGTCGCTGACACCGAGCTGTTTCATCAACGTCCGCGGTGTCGAAATAGACGTGGTAGCTCGATCGCGGCGGCGTCACCGACTTCGAGCGTGCTGACGACCTGGTGGGAGATCGGGCGCGATCTTCGGTCCCGTCCGTGACCTGCCAGACGTTGGCGGCCTCGAGGTCCATACGCTGCCCGGTCTGGGAAGCGCCCCCGCCGGTCCCATCAGCGATTCGGTGTGGGTACCGGTGATCTGTCACGAGTATGCGGCGCATCGGCGCTGGCGGGCGCGGCCGCGCGGCGGCGCCGCGGCGTTGTAGGCGTGGACCGAGTGGGTACATCGAGTTCGTTGTCGGACCACCGCGACCGCGAATCGTCGATCGATGCGCGTGTGGCGGTCATCGTTCGGTGCTGGGATGCGGCTGGTGGGGGTTGTCGGGCGGCGGGTCGTCGGCGAGCAGCTGCGGGATGGTCACGAGGTGATAGTGGTGGTCGCGTAGGCGCCCGATGATGTGTGGGAGGGCTGCGAGGGTCTCGGAGCGGTCGCCGCCGCCGTCGTGCAGCAGGATGATCGCTCCCGGTTCGGCGCCCGCGACCGCGGCAGTGATGATGTTCTGCACGCCGGGGCGGCGGTAGTCCTCGGTGTCGACGGTCCAGAGCACCATGAGCAGTCCGAGCGTCTTGAGCTCGGCGAGCGTGGTGTCGTCGTAGGACCCGTACGGGGGCCGAAACAGCTCGGGGCGCGGCAGGCCGTACCTGCCAAGCCATTGCAGGGGTGCTTGTAGCTGCTCGCGCTGCGCGGCGGCCACCAGCCCGGCGAGGTAGGCATGCGATTCGGTGTGATCGCCGACCGCGTGTCCGGCTTTGATGGCCGCGGTCGTCGCGGCGTGAAACGCCCGTTCCTGGCGTCCGATGATGAAGAACGTCGCTTTGGCGTTGTGGCGTGCGAGGACACGCAGGATCTGCTTGGTGTAGGGGCCGGGGCCGTCGTCGAACGTCAGCGCGATTTCGCGCCGGCGGCCGCCGCCACGGGTGATCAGCGGCGTGTAGGCCAGGACGCCGGGTACGGCCCGCTCTGGTGTGCGGTTCGTCGGCGGTTCGGCGGTGGCGCCCGGCGGCGTGTGGGCCGACCGGGTGGTTCTTGCAGGCGCGGCCGACGCGGTCGTGATCGCGGCGTGGCGGCCGGCGGTGCTCGCGCCGCCGAGCTGGCTGTCGAGCGTGACAGCGAGCAACAGGCCGCCGAGCAGCGCGGCCAGCTTGCGGCGGCGCGCCCGTCGGCGGAGTGTGGCCGCCCGTCGCGCGTGACGATCGACGGCCGGCGACCGCTCGCCCGGCGCGGTCACGGACGAGCCATATCGTGCGGTCGCGGGGTCGCTGCCGTCGGTGGCTTCACCGGCGCGGGGTCGCGGTTTGGGGGAACCCGAGCACGTCGGCGGCGACCGGGCTCGTCGGGTCCAGGCAGATCGCCACGACCTATGGCGCCGCGCTGCGGGCGCGCGACTGCTGCGCCAGTGTCGTGCGCACCTCGACGCGGACAGTCCGCGGGTTGTACTCCCAATGTTCGGCGAAGCGGTTGAACATGACCCGCGACCGCTCGTCAAAGCGCAGCGGGGAGCGTGTGCGCAGCTCGACGTGCAGCCGGCCGGGCAACAGCCAGAGGCGCAGGCGCAGCGTGGGCTGATCGCGGTCGCTGGTCGGCCTGACGCTGTCGAGCAGGGCGTTGACGAGCATTCCGGCGACCACGCGACGCTGCGGGTGCGCGGTGTGCAGGAGGTGATGCAGCTCAGACTGCGAGCGAAACGTCGACATCAGATCCGCACGCAGGTACAGCGTGATGTCGGCGGCCGGTACGCGTGCGCCGCAGGTCGCGGCGAACACCGATTCGTCGTGATCGGGCGGGCGCATCAGATGCGCAGGCGCGCGTGGTGGCGATTCCAACCACCGAGGAACAGGACGGTCACGACCGTCGTGGCGAGGGCGAGCAGCGGCGAGTCGTTGGCGCGGCCGAGGGCGGCGCCCAGCGCAGCGGCGAACAGGACCGGCGACCACAGCTGCAACGACAGCCACACCATCAACAGTCGGCCGGGCGCTGAGCGCGCGGCCTTGGGGCTGGAAGGGTGCGGTCGCGACACGAGCTCGATGAACAGCAGGGCGCCCGCCGTCGATCCGAGCAGCGTCAGCGGATCGGTGTCGTGGCGCGCCGGCCCGCCGCTGAGGACGACGAACAGCTCCCCGCCGACGAACGCGCCGCCGACCCCCACGATCGCGCACGACGCAATCCCCGCCGGAAACGTGTCCGCCGCGGCGTGCCAGGCGAGCGCGACGAGCACCGCGCCGCTGAGCAGCCACAGCACGACCGTCAGCGCCATCCGCACATCCGATTCACCACACTGATCCTCCGCGTGATCGCCAGCGCGGGCAATGGGGGTCAGCCCGCAACCGACGCCGAGCCGGGCTTCCAGCGCGCGATTGCGGGGCTCGATGCCGCGATGATGAGCCCGTGCACCGCGCGCGGAGTGTCTCGTTGTTCTGGAAGGTCTTCACGGTCAACGCCGTCGTCGTGACAGCCGCGGGCCTGGCGTTGGCGTTGACGCCGGCGACCGTCAGCTCGCCGATCACGCTGCGTGAAGCCGCGACGCTTGTGGCCGGCGTCTGCGCGGTCCTCATCGTCAACCTCGCACTGATGCGCCGGGCGTTCGCGCCGCTGAGCCGGCTGACGGCGGCGATGGCGAACATCGACCCGCTGCAGCCCGGGCTGCGTCTGCACGAGCACGACGATCCCGAGCTCGGGACGCTCGCGACCGCGTTCAACGTCATGGCCGACCGGCTGGAGAGCGAGCGGCGCGCGAGCAGCGCCCGGCTGCTGAGCGCCCAGGAAGCCGAGCGCCGGCGGATCGCGGCCGAGCTGCACGACGAGGTCGGCCAGCACCTCACCGCGCTGCTGCTGACGCTTGACCGTTTCGCGATCCAGGCGCCCGGCGAGCTGGCCCGCGAAGCACAGGCGGCGCGCGAACTCGCGCGTAGCAGCCTCGAGCAGCTGCGTACCTTGGTGCGCGGCCTGCGGCCCCCGGGCCTTGACGAGCTCGGACTGACCGCCGCGCTGACCGCCCTGACGCGGCAGGTCAGCGAGCACACCGGCGTCGCAATTGCGCGGCACCTGGATCGCGTCGGCATGGACGTCGACCCGGCCGCCGCACTGGTCGTCTATCGCGTCGCGCAGGAGTGCCTGACCAACGTCGTGCGCCACGCCCCCTCCTCCCGCGTGACGCTCACCCTCACCGCCACCGACGATCACATCGTCCTGCGCGTCTGCGACAGCGGGCCCGGCATCGACGCGACGGATCCCGCCGAAGGCGCCGGCATCCGCTTCATGCGCGAGCGCGCAGTGACCGTCAACGCCGAATTGCAGATCAGCTCCTCGGCCGCGGGCGGGACCGACGTGACGCTCACCATCCCGCTCACCGCGACCGACGGGCGTCGATGATCTCGATCCTGCTCGCCGACGATCACCAGCTCGTGCGCCAGGGCATCCGCCTGGTCCTCGAACGCGAACCGGACCTGCGCGTCGTCGCCGAAGCCGCCGACGGCATGGACGCCCTCGCTCAGGCCGACGTGCACCGCCCCGACCTCGCGATCCTCGACGTCACGATGCCGCGCCTGAGCGGCCTGCAGGCCGCCCGCGAGCTCGCACGCCGCGACTACCGCCCCGTCGTCGTCATGCTCTCGATGCACGACGACGAGCAGTTCTTCTTCGAAGCGCTCAACGCCGGCGCCAACGGCTACGTCCTCAAATCGGCCGCCGACACCGACCTCATCACCGCCGTCCGCTCCGCCATGACCGGTGACACGTACATGTACCCCGCCGCCAGCCGCGCGCTCATCACCGACTACCTCACACTCACCCCCGCAGAACGCGAACGCCAAGGCCGGCTGTCCGCACGCGAGCTTGAGATCGTCCAGCTCATCGCCGCAGGAAACAGCGCCCGCCAGATCGCAGAACGCCTCGTCATCAGCGAGAAGACCGTCGACCGCCACCGCACCAACATCCTCGAAAAACTGCACCTCAAAGACCGCCTCGACCTCGCCCGCTACGCCATCCGCCGCGGCCTCATCGACGCCTGAACGCCGGCGCCGCAACCCGCTCCGGACGCGGTCAGCAGCTGCTCAAGCGGTGCAGCGTGCCTGCCCCTACGCTCGATGCGGCGATCGCCGTAAAGCAGCCGTGCCGTCGTCGGACCTCGTAGACCACGCGCTGCGTCGCCTGGCTGGTGCGCACGTCGTACGTCACGGTGCAGCGATACGAAGCGCGGCGCACGTGCTCGCAAACCGTCGCCGGTTCGTCCACGAACAGATCGGTTCGCGGCGGGATCTGGCTCAGGGTCGCAGGCTGCGGTCCGGTGAAGAACGCGTGTTCGAAAGATCTCGCGAGATCGCGCTCGAGACGCGTGTCGTAGGACGTCGCCGCCGCCGCAGTCGTGGTCGTGGTGGCGGGCACGGCTGCCGGCGCCGTCGCGCTCGCCACAGACGGCGCGACCGCGGTCAGCGACCCGCCGCGGGACGCCGATCCGCCGCAGCCCGACACCGCGATCGCAGCCAGCAGGACCCCCACGCCCGCGGCACGCACGCGCACGGCCGCGCGGGACCACCATCGAGACTGTGTCCAGCACTCACGCACCAGCTCATCATCGCGGCCGCGACCCCCTGTTCAACGCACAGGCGGCACGTTGGGGGCTGACTCCCATTGCCCGCCGACCGCTCGCGCGCACGCGGTTCGCCACACCCCCGTCTAACCAGGCGCGCGTGCTGTCGCCGCCGGATGGGACGCAGTTCCGCCGCAACCTACGAGCGCGAGGACCGCGATCACGGCCAGGGCAGCCGCGCGCGCGTAGGTCAGATTCGCGGCGACACCGCGCCGTGGAACTCGATGGGTTCATTGATCGACACCGCGCTGCCACCAGCGGCTGATGTCCCGCCTCACGGCGACCGGTCAAACGTGCGGGTGCGCCGCGGTTCCCTCCTGCTTGCCAGGACGGTCCTAGGGTTTTTGGCTCTGGAGACTTCGGCTTAGGCGCGCCAGCATCGCGGCTGTGGAGCCCCGGGACATCTTCGCCGTCAACCTGCGCGCGCGGCGCACGGCCGCCGGGCTGTCTCAGGAGGCGCTCGGCAAGGTCAGCGGCATGCACTTCACGGAGATCAGCCGCCTCGAGCGCGCGCAGCGCGACCCGCGCTTGGCGACGATCGTCAAGCTCGCTCGCGCGCTGAACACCACCAGCAGCGAACTGCTCACGGGTGTCGACACGACCACGGCGTAAGGTCAGAGACATGCCGAGAGGAACCGGTTCGTGCGACAGCTGCGCCCGCGCCGACGTCCACGGTGCAGAGGAGGCACCGTCGAAGCCGACCGATTGAGTCCAATCCGAGGCTATAGGGGAATCCTCGTGGGAGCGATCCCCCGCAACGCCCATAAACGCTGGAGGTATCGGGATGTACGACCAATCGCCCCGATAGCAAGAGACGCCCGAGCGATCGGGCGTTTCTGCGTTCGTGGCGCGAAATGCCCGGCGCAACCGCAGAGCCGGGTTGCCGGCGGGCAGCGCGTGCGCAGGGCTCCGTCAGTCGCCGAGCCAGAGCATGAGCAGGGCGACGATCCCGAGCGCGGCGAGCAGCAGCGATCGCGGGGGGAGCCGCTGCTCGCCGGCTCCGGCCGCCGGCGGCACGGGGTCCGCCTGAGCTCGAGCGGTGGGCCGCGCCGCTAGTACGTCGCGGCCTGTGCCAAAGGGGCGGTGCGCGTCGCGGCCTCCTGCACGAAGGCGATGTTCGAGGCGT
>Ga0310811_10010622_pt1 | contig 11898 bp, 10 predicted proteins | sample YCmetagenome_FD_207642 | JGI IMG/M metagenome (GOLD analysis project Ga0310811, IMG submission 207642) | Soil microbial communities from experimental microcosm in Duke University, North Carolina, United States - YC | ecosystem: Engineered > Artificial ecosystem > Soil microcosm > Unclassified ...
CCGCTGGTGATCGGCGCGCCGTGCAGCAGCCGCTTCATCGCCGACATCTCGACGAACTGGCAGGACGAGGTGTCGTGATAGGTCAGCGTCGAATGCGCCGCGGTGCTGCGCGCGAACGGCCGCCAATTATCGCGGCCCGTGGTCGGCATGCCGCAATTGGTCACGATGCGGCTGATGCCGGAGGACAGTTCGAACGACAGGCAACCGGCGTGTGCGTCGTGGCTGACGCCAGGCGGCGGCGGCGGTCCAGTGTCGATGATGAGCGTCGTCGGGCCGGCATCGAGCCGCTGGAAGCCGGTGTGCGGCATATTCGCCATCGGCGCGCCATGGGCGTCATCATAGGCGAGCAGCGTGGCGAGCAGGTCCGACGACGTCGCGCTCATGCCGTTGAATAACGCGAAATTGCCGTCGCCGTGCCGGAAGAAACGCAGCATCGGCATCATGCGGTCGATCGCGTTGAGCAGCGCCGGCGGTGGCGCGATGTTGCGCGCGGCAAAGGTCTGCCGCAGCGGCAACAGGTCGATCAGCAATTCGATCAGCGCACCCGGATTGCGCGAGATGTGGCCGCCATCGGGGAGAATCTGCCGCTGCAATTCGTCGGAGAGCTTCTTCGACGCGCTGCGGATATGGCTGGCCTGGTTGGCGAGGCAGAGCGTCGTGTAACATAGCGCGATCAACACCTGGAGCTTCGGCACCCCGTCCGGGATGTTGACCATGGTGTAGCGCAGGAAGCGGATCTCGCGTGCGAGCGCGCGCAGGTAACGGCGGTAGAATTTGTTGTCGGTGTCGTTGAGCACCAGCGGCGCCTGCGACAGCAGCGAGATCACGCGCCGTGCCAGCACATCGGCTCGGCGGGCAACGGGCCGGCGCTTGTTGGCGGGATTGCTGATCCAGTCCTCGACCAGCGCGCGCGCATTCGCCCGGGTCAGCGCGGTGTCGGCGGCACGCAGGTGCCGCAGCCAGCCGAAGCCGAGCAGCGCGACCTCCCAATCCTCCGAGGGTGGATCGAGATCGAAGATCGAGCGGCCGTGGCAGTTGACGATCTTGCCGGCGAAGACGAAGCGCCCGGCATAGATCTCGGCGGCGCGGGTCGCATCGGCGGTGCGCAAATCATGTGGTGCGATGATCAGCCGGTCGGTCCGGCCGGGCCAGACCCGCGAGAGCGCAACGGAACCGCCGCTCGCACGCGCGAGCATGTTCCGCGCGAAGCGGTTCATGACCAGCGTCGAGATACGTCTGCGTTGAGCGACCGACACGCCTTGCCTTGAAGGGGGAGAGGATTCCGACGAATCCTTATTAATCCCAAAATCGGGCGGCCGACACCACCTTGAAAGCTCCCGAATCAGGGGAGTGGTAGCAAAATCCGGTGCAAAATCAGGATTTAACGAGTCGGGCCGCGAAAAACCCGTCGAGCCCGCCGAGCTTCGGGTCGGCGTGCGACAGGTGGCTCGGCAGGGTCCGGAGATCGCCGTCGGCCGTGATGGTCTCACTGAGCCCGGAGACCTCGCCGGCCTCGATCGGCATGCGGCGAAGCCCAGGCTCGGCCGCCAGCAGTGTAGCGACGGCCTGCTCGCCTTCTTCGGGTTCCAGCGAACAGGTGCAGTAGACCAGCGTCCCGCCCGATTTGAGCAGCGAGACGGATTTCTTCAGCAGTCGCTGCTGGAGAACGGTCATCGCGGCGATGTCGGACTCCTGTCTCAACCACGCGACATCGGGGTGCCGACGGATCGTTCCGGTCGAGGTGCAGGGCGCATCGATCAGGATTCCATCGAAGCCTTCAGCCGGTCCCGCCCATTCGACGGCGTCGGCTACGACAGTCTCGGCCTGAAGCGACAGCCGGTTCAAATTTTCGCGCAGGCGCGCCACGCGGGCGGGCGATCGGTCGATCGCCGTGACGCGCGCGCCGGCCTGCGCCAATTGCGCGGTCTTGCCGCCGGGGGCGGCACAGAGATCGGCGATGGACTTTCCTGAGATGTCGCCGAACAGCCGGACCGGCAGCGCGGCGGCGGCGTCCTGCACCCACCATTGTCCTTCGGCAAAGCCGGGCAGCATGGTCACCGAGCCGTGCAGCAGTGTGCGAACCGATCCGGTCGACAGCACTTCGCCGTGCAGCCGGCTCGCCCATTGCGCGGCGTCGGACTTCACCGTGAGATCGAGTGACGGCTCGTGGCCGAGCGCAAGGGCCATGTCGCGTGCGGTCGCCTCGCCGTAATGCGCGCTCCAGCGCGCCAGCAGCCAGGGCGGCAGATCCAGCGATTGCGCGGCGACCTCCTCGACCAGCGCTTGGCCCTCGCGCGCGCAGCGGCGCAGCACGGCATTGACGAGGCCAGCATAGCGCGCGGCGCGCCGGTCGGATTGCACCAGCCGCACGGAGAGATCGACGGCGGCGTGATCGGGCACGTCCATCCAGAGGATCTGGGCGGCGCCGATCAGAAGCGCGCTCTGCGCCCGCGGCGCGTCGGATGGGATGCCCTTGTCGAGCAGGCGCGACAGCACGTGGCCGAGCGTGCCGAGGCGCCGCAGGATGGTCGCGACCAGGCGCCGCATCAGTGCGCGGTCTCGATCCGCGAGCGTCTTCAGTCCAGGATGGGCGCCGGAGCCGTCGAGCTGGTCGTCAAGTGTGCGGTGCTTGTGCAGGACGCCGTCGACGATGTCGGCAGCAATCCGCCGCGCCGCGAGACCAGGCACTTCGGATGGAGGGGCAAAACGTTGAGATGGCATGCGGACGTAAGGTTCTGAGCGAGCGGCAGTTCCGCCGAAATGGGCGCATGCCTTGAGATCACCTTCTGTGACATGCGAATATGCCAAATGTAAGAATGGCATCTGGCGATTTCAGCCCTCAGCTGCCATTTCAGCAATGCGTTATTGGACGTCGCGCGCATGACGATCCTGCGCTAGGACCCCGAACGATGAACGACCAACCTCCTGCTTCGAACCGCAAGCCCTTGCCACCCGCGGCCCAGCGCGCGTTGGCCGAAGCCGAGGCACGCCGGCAAGCCGCCGCGGCGCATGCGGCGGCCGCGCCGAAGGAATTGCAGGGGCCGAAGGGGCCCGAGCCCACGCGCTACGGCGATTGGGAGCGCAAGGGCATCGCCTCGGATTTCTGAGATCCGCCTTTTCAGGTCACTTGCCGGTCCGGCCGACTCAGCCATAGCGTGCGCGGATGTCGCGCTTCGACCCAGGCAACTTCTATCGGCCTCAGTACGGCGGCTCGCCGTTTGGCCGTCGCTTCTCCGGACTTTTGCCGTGGATGTTTGTGATCGGCATTGTAACGGCGATCGTGCTCACGTTCAGGCACGGGACCAACTGGCCGGTTCCGTATCGGGCCGATGAACGCGCACAGGATGCCGAGATCATCCTGCAGCAATCCGGCAGTTCCGATATTCGCCTGCCGATCGATGTTGTCCGCACCATCGATGGCGACACTTTCCTTGCGCGCGTACATCAACGCGACGGACGCGATCTCGTCGCGCGGATTCGCCTGCGCGGCATCGATGCACCCGAGATGAAGGCGTCTTGTCGGAACGAGCTGGACAGGGCGGAAGCCGCCACCGAGGCGCTGCGCAATCTGCTCGGTCAGGGCGGCGTCACTATCTACAATCTCGGCTCGGAAAAATACGGGCGCGTTCTTGCCGATGTCGCGACCAGGCGCACCACCAACGTGTCGGCCGCGATGCTCGCGGGCGGTTACGCGCGCAGCTACAATGGCGGCCATCGCGACGGCTGGTGTGCGCGAGGCTGGCGCTTCTGGTAACAAAAAAGCCGCGTCTGGTGACGCGGCTTTCGTTATTCCTGTTTGATCTTTCGATCAGCGCGTCACGACCACCGTCGTGCCGACCGAGACGCGGCTGTAGAGATCGGTGATGTCGTCGTTGAGCATGCGAATGCAGCCATAGGAGACGAAGCCGCCAACGGAGCCCGGCACGTTGGTGCCGTGGATGGCGTATTCGCCGCCGGCCAGCGTCATCGCGGCAACGCCCATCGGGTTGCGCGGCGAGCCGCCAGGAATGACGTCGGGGATGCTCGGCTTGTCACGTTTTACTTCGGCGGGCGGCGACCAGGCCGGGTTGCGATATTTGCCGTCGATGCGGGTGGTGCCGGCCCACTGCTTGCCGGATTTGCCGACGCCGACCGGATAGCGCATGGCGTGGCCGTCATCGAGGATGAGATAGAGCCGGCGTTCGTTGGTCTTGACCACGATGGTGCCGGGGGAATAGTCGGCCAGGTGGGCGCCCACCATTTCCGGCCGCGCCTCTGCCGCCGTCGACATCACGACCCCTGCCCCGATGGTGGCGGCCAGCGCCACGGCAATCCTCATCGACATCGATTTTCCCCTAGCCCGAACAGATCTTCCAAAAATGACGCAGAACCCGGCAATCGCCGGCTCTCCCAGATATTCTTAACCGCGCCTGTTAACCGGATGGTTTCCACGCACGGCTGCCAAGGGCGAGCCAGCAGGGGGAACAAAGGAAATGTTCGAAACAAAGTAAATGACTTGAAAACAACACTCGGCGGCAAAGATACCGCCGCGCTGGCGCGCGCTCTGACAAGTGCGTGAAAGTGTGCACGGCGGTTGTTGTGGGGGAGCTATGGCCCGGCTCGTGTCCCGGACGCGACGCAGCGCGAAGCGGGTGCGACGCGGAGCCGGCACCAAGCACTTCTTTTCCGCGTGGATGGATGGGCCCCGGCTTTGCAGCGCACCGCCAAATGCGCGCTGCGTCCGGGGCACACGGCCTTGTATTACGCCGACTTCTTGTTCTGCCGGTTCTTGACGAGATCATCGACCACGGCTGGATCGGCCAAGGTCGAGGTGTCGCCGAGGCTCCCCGGCTCGTCCTCGGCGATCTTGCGCAGGATGCGGCGCATGATCTTGCCGGAGCGGGTCTTGGGCAGGCCGGGCGAGAACTGGATCTGGTCGGGCGCGGCGATCGGGCCGATTTCCTTGCGCACCCAGGCGACGAGCTCCTTGCGCAGTTCGTCGCTCGGCTCGACGCCGGCCATCAGGGTGACATAGGCGTAGATGCCCTGGCCCTTGATGTCGTGCGGGTAACCGACCACGGCGGCTTCCGACACCTTCTCATGCGCGACCAGCGCGCTTTCGACTTCCGCGGTGCCCATGCGGTGGCCGGAGACGTTGATGACGTCGTCGACGCGGCCGGTGATCCAGTAATAGCCGTCGGCGTCGCGGCGGCAGCCGTCGCCCGTAAAATACTTGCCCTTGTAGGTCGAGAAATAGGTCTGCTCGAAGCGGGCGTGATCGCCATAGACCGTGCGCATCTGGCCCGGCCATGATCGCGTCAGGCAGAGGTTGCCTGACGTCTCACCCTCCAGCACCTTGCCGTCGGCATCGACGATCTCCGGCGCCACGCCGAAGAAAGGCTGCGTCGCCGAGCCCGGCTTCAGCTTGGTCGCGCCGGGCAGCGGCGTGATCAAAATGCCGCCGGTCTCCGTCTGCCACCAGGTGTCGACGATCGGGCAGCGGTCGTCGCCGACGACGCGGTGATACCATTCCCAGGCTTCGGGATTGATGGGCTCGCCGACCGAGCCGAGCAGGCGGAGCGAAGCGCGCGAGGTCTTCTTCACGGGCTCGTCGCCCGACTGCATCAGCGCGCGGATCGCGGTCGGTGCAGTGTAGAAGATGTTGACCTTGTGCTTGTCGATGACGTTCCAGAATCGCGAATTATCAGGGTAATTCGGCACGCCTTCGAACATCAGCGTGGTCGCGCCATTGGCGAGCGGCCCGTAGAGAATGTAGCTGTGGCCGGTGACCCAGCCGACGTCGGCGGTGCACCAGTAGATATCGCCGTCGTGATAATCGAACACATATTGATGGGTCATCGAGGCGAACACGAGATATCCGCCCGAGGTGTGCAGCACGCCCTTGGGCTGGCCGGTGGAGCCCGAGGTGTAGAGGATGAACAGCGGATCCTCGGCGTGCATGTGCTCGACCGGGCATTCCGTCGTCACCATTGCGGCCGCCTCGTGATACCAGAGGTCGCGCGTCGGGTTCATGTCGATCTTGCCGCCGGTGCGCTTGACGACGACGACCCAGTCGACGCCGCCGGCTTTGGCGATTGCCGCATCGACATTGGCCTTCAGCGCCACCTTCTTGCCGCCGCGCAGGCCTTCGTCCGCGGTGATGACGATCTTGGACTGGCAGTCGTTGATGCGCTGGGCGAGGCTGTCGGGCGAGAAGCCCGCGAACACCACCGAGTGAACAGCGCCGATCCGCGCGCAGGCCAGCATCGCGTAGGCCGCCTCGGGAATCATCGGGAGATAGATGGTGACGCGATCGCCCTTCTTGACGTTGCGGGTGCGCAGGATGTTGGCCATCCGGCAGACCTCGTCGTGCAGCTCCTTGTAGGTGATGTGCTTCGACTGCGAGGGATCGTCACCTTCCCAGATGATCGCGGTCTGGTTGCCGCGCTTGGCGAGATGGCGGTCGATGCAGTTATGGGCGACGTTGAGGATTCCGTCCTCGAACCATTTGATCGAGATTTTGCCGGGCGCGAACGAGACGTTCTCGATTTTGGTCGGCGCGTGCATCCAGTCGACCCGCTTGGCCTGCTCGGCCCAGAAGGCGTTGGGGTCTGCGATCGAGCGGGCGTACATGTCCTTGTACTTCGCCTGGTCGACCCAGGCGCGCTTGGCCCATTCCGCGGGGACGTCGTAAATCTTCTCGGACATGCTTCCCTCCACATACGGCAAGCCGGGCATCGCAGACTGGCGAGCCGACTTCATCGTTGAACGATTATGCGTCGGGCTAACCGGCCCCGACAAGGAGCACAAGCTGGACCTTCGATGAGCGGCCGGACATGCGGAGAATCCAGCCTCAACGGCCAATTGTCGTAAATCTGAAACAGGCCGGGCGCCGGCTTTGGCTCTTTACCCAAATCTCCGGAACAGGCCCGTGCAGGGCGCCCATGCGCCGCAGGAGGTATTCAGAGACCGCCTCTCACTGATTCGGGACTCGCAATGCGGTTCGGAACACCCTAAGTGGCTAACCCGGGTCCCAAGAGACCTCCAAGCAAGGCTTGGAACAAAAATCAGAACAGCGGCATTGAACGGTAGCAAACAGGGCCAAGGCTTAAGACTATGATGGATCAGCAGAATCTCGGGACGATGCGGCCTGCCTCGGCCGATCCTGCTGCCATTGCGCTAGCCAAGGCCCTCGGACAATGGCCGAAACCGTCGGGTTCCACCCGCGCCAGCCCGAAAAAGGTGTTCGATGCGGCGCCTGCGGCGACGGTCGAAGCGCTCGCCAAGGAGCTCGGCCTGCGGCTCGGCGACCAGAACGAGCTGAAAATCCGCCGTGTCAGGCGCGGCAAGGGCTATTCCTTTGTCCGCCCCAACGGCGCCCATATCCGCGACGCCCGCACCATTCGCCGGTTGCACGCCATGGCGGTGCCGCCGGCCTATCGCGAGGTGCGCTATTCGGCCGATCCGAGCTCGCATCTCCAGGCGGTGGGACGCGATGCCGCGGGCCGTCTGCAATATCGCTATCACGCCGACTGGGAGAAGGTCCGCGAGCACCGCAAGGCGCATCGCCTTGAAAAGCTCGTCGGTGCCCTGCCGAAAATTCGACGCAAGGTCTCGGCGTTCCTGTCGGGCGAGGAGCCGACGCGCGAATTCGCGCTCTCGGCCGTGATCGAACTGATCGCGCGCACCGCGATTCGCCCCGGCAACGAATCCTATGCGCGCCTCAACGGCACCCGCGGCGCCACCACGCTGCTGAAGTCCAACGTCACGCTCGAAGGCGATAGTTTCGTGCTGACCTTCAAGGCGAAGGGCGGCAAGGCGGTACGGAAAGAGTGCGACGCGGCCAAGCTGGTGCGCGCCATCGGCATTCTGCAGAGCGTGCCCGGCAAGCGCATGTTCCAGTATCGCGATGCCTACGGCATCGTGCGCGCTGTCAGCACCACGCAGGTCAATGCGTTCCTGCGCGAGATCGCCGGCATCAAGATTTCGCTGAAGGATTTCCGCACGCTGATGGCCTCGGCTGTCGTCGTCGAATCGCTGTCGCGGATCACGCCGGCGACCAGCCAGCGCGGCCGCAAGAAGCAGGTGCTGGACGCGATCCGCGCCGCGGCGGACAAGCTCTCCAACACGCCGGCGATCTGCCGCAAGAGCTACGTCCACGACACCATCGTCACGGCGTTTGAGGACGGCATCCTCGAGCGCTTCGCTGCGACCATGAAGGGCCAGCGCTCGCAGGCTCGACGTGAGCAGCTTCTGCAGCAGGTGGTGGCGACTGCGGCAGTGTAGTCCGCCTCGCTACGTCTTGTCCGAAACACCCTTGTCCGGACCGGGATCGCGGCCCGCCGCCGCGCTCGTGAGCCGTTCCAGATAATGCGCCCATCCTCTTGCGTGCGCGGCCATCTGTTCCTCGGTCGGCAGCCCGCTATGGGTCATGCGCAGCAGCGTGCCGCCGTCGCGTTCGATCAGGTCGATCTCGATCAGGCTCGACCCCGGCGGCACTTCCTGGCCGCCCTCCCAGCCGAACGTGTAGGCCAGACGATGCACGGGCACGACCTCGCGGAAGGCGCCGCGAGCGGCACCGCCGCGCGGGCCGATTCCCTTGAGCAGATAGAGCCCGCCGGGATGCGGCTCGGTGGTCGCATCCGAGCCCATCCAGCTCAGGATTTTCTCAGGGTCGGTCAAATAGGCGAACACGGTAGCGCGCGGGGCCGCGATCTGGGTCTCGCGTCGCAATACGAACGGCTCGGTCATCGGCGATCATCCCTGCGGTGATATCAGCACATGGCGGCGCCAAAGCAGCCCGTCAAGGATTGCCCGTGACAAAGACCGCTCTCCTTCGTCATCATTGGGATCATGCAATTCTCTCCGACTCTCGCCTGGCTCGTCGATGCCGCCTCGGATTGTCCCGGCGCCGACCGCCTGCTCGCGGAACTCGGCGCGCATCTGCTCGCCGATGGGGTGCCGCTTGCGGCAGCCAGCCTGACGCTGGAGGTGCCGCATCCGCTGATCGCGAAACGGACCTGGCTGTGGCGGGCGGACAACGGCCGGGTGATCGAGGCGCTGGGCTTTGCACCGGCCGGATTGGCGCCCGATTTACCCGATGATGCGGGCCGCCGCTGGCTGCGCGACATCGCAGGCGGCGAAGTGCATGAAGACGTTGTCGGGCGTGATGGGCCGCTGCTGGGCTGGATCGGGCCGCGCCCATTCACATCAGACCAAGTCGAGCAACTGCACCAGGCCGCGCGCTTTGCCGCGACACCGCTCGCCGTACTCGCTGCACGCGCCACGTTGCGGGCCACGCTCGAGGCCTATCTCGGCAAGCGTAGCGCCGAGCGGGTGTTGGCGGCGCCTCTGCGGCGCGATCTCGGCGAGACCATTCAGGCGGCGCTGCTCTATGCGGACCTGCGCGGCTTCACCACTTTGTCGGAAACCAGTCGGCCGGCCGATGTCATCGCCGCGCTCGATGCCTGGTTCGACCGCATCGCCGGCGCCGTTCACGCCTTCGGCGGAGAAGTGCTGAAATTCATTGGCGACGGCGTGCTCGCGATCTTTCCGGTGGTCGAGGCCTCACCGCGCCGCGCCTGCGAGGCGGCTTTGCGTGCCGCCGGCGCAGCCGAAGCCGGGATGGCGTATCTCAACGCGGAGCGCGCTGCGCAAGGTTTGCCGCCACTCGCGTTCGGCGCCGCGCTTCATCTCGGCGAGATGCTCTGGGGCAATATCGGCGCCGCCAATCGGCTGGATTTCACCGCGATCGGTCCCGCCGTCAACCTCGCCAGCCGGCTCGAAGGCCTGTGCAAGCCGCTCGACAGGACCGTGCTGGTCTCGGGCGCGCTCGCCGCCGAGACGGAAATGCCTTTGGTCGCGCTCGGACTGCACAAGCTGCGCGGCATTGCTTCGCCGTGCGAGGTGCTCGCGTTGCCGGAGACGCAGGCCCGGACGCCGTAGCCCTTAAATTCCGCCCATCTTGCAGACGAGCTTCCATTCCTCGGCCGTGACCGGCTGCACCGACAGGCGCGAATATTTCACCAGCGCCATCTCAGCGAGCTTCTTCTCGGTCTTGATCGCCGCCATCGTCACCGGTGTCTTAAGCGGCTTGTCGGCCTTGATGTCGACGCAGACGAACTTTTCAGTTTTGTCGGTCGGATCGGGGTAGGCCTCCTTGATGATCTCAGCGATGCCGACGATCTCCTTGCCCTCGTTGGAATGATAGAAGAACGCCTTGTCGCCCTTCTTCATGTTCACGAGATTGATGCGCGCGGTGTAATTGCGCACGCCGGTCCAGGCCTCGCCCTTGGCGCCCTTCGCGACCTGCTGATCCCAGGACCACACCGATGGTTCGGATTTCACCAGCCAGTACGCCATGTTCATTCCTCTGCCTTGAAGGGGCGCGTCAACAATCCCGAAATCGCGGCGTCGATCGTGCTTCTGCCGCTCAGGATCGAAGCGACCGCTTCTGATACAGGCATCTCGACGTTTTGCGAAGCGGCGAGCTCGATCAGCACTGGTGCGGTGGATTCGCCTTCGGCCAGCTTGCCGGCCGGCGGCTGCTCGCCGCGTCCGAGTGCCAGCCCGAGTGCGAAATTGCGCGACTGCGGGCTCGAACAGGTCAGGATCAGATCGCCGAGACCGGACAAGCCGGTGAGCGTCTCACCGCGCGCGCCGAGCGCGCGACCCAGACGGGTCAGCTCGGCGAAACCGCGCGTCGTGAGCGCGGCCTGGGCGGAAGCGCCGAGTTTGCGTCCGACCGAGATCCCGACCGCAATCGCGAGAACGTTCTTGGCGGCGCCGCCGATCTCGACACCGCGGACATCAGTGGTGTGATAGGGCCGGAAGGTCGCCGATCCCAGCGCCTGCACCATCCGGCTCGCCAGCGCATCATCCTTTGCCGCCAGCGTCACCGCCGTCGGCAGGCCGCGCGCGACGTCGTCGGCAAAGCTCGGGCCCGACAAGATCGCGGGCTGCGCATGCGGCGCGGCCTCGGCGATCACGTCGGTCATGAATTTGTGGGTGCCGTGCTCGATGCCCTTGGCGCAGGCGATGATCGGAACAGGCGCTGTGACGTGCGAGGCCAGCATGTTGACCGCGCCGCGCAGATGCTGCGCCGGGGTCGCGATCAGCAGCATGTCGGCACGCGCGGCGAGCGCCAGCTCGCTCGTCACTGTGATATCAGGTGCGAGGCGTACGCCGGGCAGTCGCGGATTGTCACGGCTCGATGCGATCCGCGTCGCGTGTTCTGCGTTGCGGGCCCACAGCGTGACGTTCCGCCCCGCTCGCGCGGCGACCGTTGCCAGCGCCGTGCCCCAGGCGCCCGCGCCGATCACCGCGACGGAGCGGAACGCGGTCATGGTCAATACCCCGCCCGCGTCTTGCCGTAGCCATCAGGCGCGGTGGCGTTGGCGTCGAGCAGCCAGCGCGCGCGCGGCTGCGCCTCCATCGTGTCGGTGATGCCGAGCGCGAGTCGTTCGGCACCGGCCCAGGCGATCATCGCGCCATTGTCGGTGCAGAGCGCGGGCGGCGGCATGATCAGCTGCGTTTGAGCGTCCCTGGCAACGTCAAACAGTGCGCCACGGATCGCCTGATTGGCGGCGACACCGCCAGCCGCGACCAGCGCGCGCGGCGCGCCGAACTGTTCGCGAAACAGCCTGAGGCCGACCCGCAGCCGGTCGGCCGTCGAATCCAGTACGGCGGCCTGAAAGCTCGCGCAGAGATCGTTGATGTCCTGCGGCGCGATCTCGGTCAGCCGGCTCGCTTCGGTGCGAACCGCCGTCTTCAACCCTGACAGCGAGAAATTAGCGTCGGGACGCCCCTGCATCGGCCTTGGAAACGCAAAGCGCGTCGCATCGCCGTTGGCCGCCGCGCGCTCGACCTGCGGACCGCCCGGATAGGGCAGACCCAGCATCTTCGCGACCTTGTCGAAGG
>Ga0310811_10010623_pt1 | contig 11896 bp, 13 predicted proteins | sample YCmetagenome_FD_207642 | JGI IMG/M metagenome (GOLD analysis project Ga0310811, IMG submission 207642) | Soil microbial communities from experimental microcosm in Duke University, North Carolina, United States - YC | ecosystem: Engineered > Artificial ecosystem > Soil microcosm > Unclassified ...
CTCGCTGAGGGAACCGCCATCGATGATCTTTTTGCTCCTGATCGCGTACTCATTGGCTCTTTACAGACACAGGAGGGCAAGGAGGCGTGTGCGGCGCTCGCCGAAGTTTATCAAAATTGGGTACCGTAAGTGTATCTGTGGCGATGCGGAGCCTGATGATGCGCTGACCGACTACATAGCAAAGAAAGGATTTTGACTGTCGGCCTGTGGTCTTCTGAGCTCTCAAAACTGGCTGCGAACGCCATGCTTGCGCAGCGCATCAGCTCCATCAATGCACTTTCTGCCATTTGTGAAGCCACAGGCGCCAACATCGCCGAGGTCGCTCACTCCATCGGACAGGACTCACGCATTGGCCCGAAATTTCTGCGTGCATCCGTTGGTTTCGGGGGTAGCTGCTTCCAGAAGGATATTCTCAACCTTGTCTACCTATCAGAGAGTCTTAATCTAAAGGAAGTAGCCGAGTACTGGAAACAGGTGGTGACGATGAACGAATACCAGAAGAGGAGGTTCAGTAAGCGGGTTGTGGACACCCTGTTCAATACTATCACTGGCAAGGTACACATTTTATCTGCGCATCTGTCAAATTGACTTTAATCTGTTGTAGCGTATTGCTGTTCTTGGCTTTGCCTTCAAGGCTGACACGGGTGACACCCGCGAGTCGGCGGCTATCACGCTTATCCGCGACTTCCAGCAGGAAAGGGCACTTGTCAATATCTACGATCCCCAAGTAGAGTCGAACCAAATATGGGCAGACCTCAGCGAGGCTAGCCCTGACGTGCCCCTTGCGGCGAGTAAGTCGCAATTTCTTGCATAACATGTCGGCAACTTATGCTACTGGCAAAGTTCAACGCCAAGTTTTTATCTGCCCTTCTGCATTAGAAGCCTGCAAGAACGCCGAGGCGGTCATTATCGCCACCGAGTGGGCCGAATTCAAGACGATTGACTGGCAGGCCGTGTACGCGGGTATGAATAAGCCTGCATTTGTCTTTGATGGGCGGTTGCTCGTAGATGCAGACAAGCTCAGGTCGATCGGCTTTAACGTGGGTCATTGGGTCAAGGTATCCGAATAACAGTTCCTGATACAATGCCGTTCTGTTTAGGTGACTGTCATCGGTCGTGGAGAACGCCTCTAGATCCACCCTGATTTTGTTCAGCCCCAGAAAGGATATATCATACGTCTATGAGGACGGTTCATCCGCTTAGCTTTTTACGGATACAGTGCTAATATCTCATGTGCCCTTGATTTTTTTTTGCTCTCCCGAGTTGTGCTGGCCAGGTTGTACTTTCCTACATGGACCTAGTAACATGAACATTTGACGAGTTTAAATTTCCCTTTCTGATCTCGTTCTTTATTATGGCTTGGGCCGCGTAACAGGGGCAAGTTAACCATATGACTGTTCTAGTATACCATGGATTGAGCCCAGCCCCACCGCAGTACTTATGGATGTCGTTGACGTGTCAACGACATCCAGCATAGTGGGTATTTCGAAAAAGGCAGATATAAATCGCGATATATACCACATGGCGCACGACACGGACAATGACACAAACAAGTGGGCGCATACATAACGACAACACCAAGTACATCGCAAAACTCGAAACACGGGATCAAAGGTCTAATCGATCTGATCATCTGTAAACTTTACGCTTTAAAGACCGAATCATGACATGCTACAAAAAAAACCTGAAGCAGTATAAGACAGATCTGAGAACGAAACAACACAACACGAGAGGTACGGCTATGGAGGAAGAAAATGGTCTGATAGGCATGAAATAAATAGAGGAAACTTCTGATTGTTCGGAAGGCCACGCATTTGGCCCTTAAGCAGTCACCAATACTCCTTGACCAGGAGGTGCAGCTCTGCTACGGTCTGGAACGGCGTCTCGCACCATCCGGCTTGTGTTCGATGGTAACGAATTCAGGCCACAGCGGGCTCTGCACAAGCGTATTGTATCTGCTGTATCCGCGAGCATATGGCAACGTCTCAGTTAAATGACGAAAACCTGGCGATGGTCATCACCCGATGTTTCCCCAAATGGACGAAGTCGGATAATGCTGCATCGGCCGAGTATACTGCGGCGGCGGCAAAGACACTGCAGGAGAGAGGTTGAATCCACCCTGTTGGAGGTGCAGCCCCGATTGTTGTGGAAGAGCAGTGGGGGCGACTTCCGCGTTCAAGTACAGTGACTCCTGTGGGTACGCAAATGGTTGATGACCAACTACATTAAATGCAGTCTGATATGAAGGCGAGCTCTGAATCGTACTAGCCGAGTGTGATATCGGATGATGATGCCCAAGACCGGATGGTCGTGAGGCAGAGTGACTTGAGTGAATGTTTGATGGATCGTGCGTAAACTCAAATGAAGGTGACCACGGAGACTGTGAATGTGCAAAAGAGGACACAGGCGGAGGTCGGTTAGCGGAGTGTGTAGCCCGGTTGCCTGGCGTCGATAAATTGTGCTCGACACTATAAGCAGGCAGGGGCTGGTTGGTCAACAATGCGGGTCTGGGACTGAGATTTGGAGGGTTCTGATTAGGAGTCGGGGTCCATATGTTCGAGGGCCCGGAGCCGAAAAGAAATTGAGATGGAGGTGCGATGGACTGACGGCGGGGAGATCGTGCAACATCACCACCCGCTCTAGAGAAACTGTTTAATAAGTCCTGAGCTGTGGTTCCTGTGAAGGCAGAAGGTGGCGATGTTGGGGCCGCACGACCTGAGGACACAACAGAGGATGCAATGGGGTTAAAGTTGCCGTTTATCATGCTTGATGACAATACAGGTGTCGTTGGCAAGGCCGATACTGCTCCCGGCGGCGAAATGGAAGCCCTAGAAATCACATCAGACAATTGAAAATAAAACAACCACTATTTGACCTTGGATCCCAAACTACGACGTCATCATCCAGTTCATCTTCTTCATCTTGTGCCTCAGCGTTAAGTACAGTTCTAAATGCGTCTTCAACTGGATCGTCGTTGTCAGTACGCCCTGTGTCGGTCATAGCATCGTCCTCCGCACAAGTGTCCAGTGGCATCAAGTCAACATCAGGACACAAGGGTACAGGCGTGATAGGCATCTGTACAGCCTCCGCACCGATTGCCTGAGACTGAGCCTCAGGTGCAGTGGCAGTGATTTCAGGCAGATACTTGAAAGTATCACCCTGCAGGTGGATCGGAGAATCCTACGTTAAGGTAAACCCGATTAATTCAAAGCCAAAGCAATCGGTTCTCACTGGTGATTCCGCAAGATTCTTGACATCATTGAGCAAATCAGATATCCTCATTAATTGTTCTTCGTTTGGGTGAACATTCTCACGACCCTGCGGCCCAATAGCGGCCGATCCGTTCGCCTCAGCATCCACGATCATGGGAGTATCGCCAATCATGAGGTTTCGCAATGGAAGGAAGCCCCTAAGGTCGATATCCTCATCCAGCGGAGAGAGCAACGAAGGTAGCTTCTCTAGAGGGAATAGCTTGTATAGGGCGTTGTAAAAATGCAAGAAATGCCGCCAAAAGTCTGGCAGAAGTTCCTCGACCTGGCTAGACCCCGCAGGGGGTGTGGCATACGCCACATACTTGAGATTTGCTAACAACCACTTGCTCGCAACACGCAACGCAGGTAGAGTGCGCCTGAATGCCGCAGTGATACACTGCGCAAGGTCGTTCTCAGCTGCATCTTCTGGTGGAAGGTTGAGTTCATCAGCGCCTATCTTCAGGAGAGACTGGTGAATGGCAAGAACATGCTTCAAAATCTGGGATTCGACGGTAGCAGGATCAGGAATCCCTCCGGATCTCCTATTCGAAGGTGGAGACGTGTCCCGGATCATGCGATGTTTCCATAATGCTCCCTCTGAGAGAACAATGACCTTGGTCACAGTATCAATTGGAAGAACGCGCTCTGAGACAAGAGCCGCGAAATCCTTGACGACATCCGCTGCATGCACAATAGGATTTAACCTTGATCTAAAGGGCGACGCGAAATTATTTCATCTCGACAGCTGAAATTATCGATCAAACTCAATCACTTACTTATCTGAACCTAATCGCCATAATGCATGCAATAGCACCACTTTCTCCTTAAAGGACTCGACTCTCAGGCGTGGTGGTAAATCACCAATATCGGGGGCTGCTTGTACCCCCTCCCGTGTCTTCTTGGCTTGCTGATCGAGCGATTTATTGAGAATTTTTTTGACATTCTCGGATGCTGTGTCATAAGGCTGACGAACGCAAAGCGCTCTATAGTAATGGAGAAGCGAGCTGAACATGTCATTCTGATAGAAAGCGAGAATAGCAAGCTGATGTGATGGATTGCCCTCCGAAGGGACCAAAAAGCGCGCCTGTTCGTAGCATTGGACAGCTTTGTCGTAGTTCCTGGCGCGTGGTATTGAATCAAAGCTCGGAGCGCCGCCTCTTCTGTTGCGGCCGCCCCGCCTGGCTGGCCCTGTGCCGTCTTCCTGACCGGCTCGCGGACGCCCTCCACCTTCGTTGTAAAGCTCCCGATATCGTGCCATGTCGCCCAAACATACTATCGCCTTGCTAAGAATCGCGAGGCTGGTTTCACGTTCGGCAGAGTTCGTAGGAGAAGGCGTATTGCCTTCAAGGGGGAATTGAAATTGGTTGCGACCAATATTGGAGTTTGAGACACCTTCGTGTCCCCCAATGGAGCCATTGGGGAAACCAAGGTCATCTGGAATCGCAATATTCAAGACAGAGAGTATGTGTTGCGCTTCGTGAAGTGCGAAAGACCGCTGGTATCGAGCTACCAGCTGTGTCCAAAATTTCTCTTCTTCAGCAAGAAACTGGCGGAAACGTTGCATTAGTTTGCGATACTCCACCGGGCCATGATTACTCTGCCTGGGCTGATGGCGGGGTGCAGATTGCAGTGTTCGATCGAGAGTTGCGACGTTCTGCTTGTAGTTCGAAATAAATTGATAAGACGTCTGCATCCAAAGATGAGTCTCTGCATCTTTAGATTCCTTGGCGTATGGCTCGACAAATAATAGGCGAAGATACAGACGTCGGAGACTGCGGATATTGTCAGAGAGACTCGTCGAAAAAGAACTTTTAGATGCGAATACCTCTTCCTTTGAAACTCGACCTCTCTATCCCAAGGAAGGTGAGTTTTGAGAAGCTCTTTCAGACTTTGGTGGGTTGATTTTGCCTCACTAAGTTGAGGATCAGTTGGGGATCAAAGAAGTTGAAGATAGCAGCCAGCACCTTGCAAGTTGGGAGGCGGAATCAGTCATTGTATATAGCGTGAGCGCGTCTAGATGGACTATGTGTCCATTTTTCTTCTACCTTCACGGACGTCGAAGACAAAATCCAGCGCTCAAAAGTCGTCTGTGATGATGAGCGACCGTGAGACAAACCGGGTGCTCACATAACCTTGATTAGAGTATTACTAGACTTTTACCCAGCTCAGGCTTGCAAGCTTGCCCAGTGGCGGTTTTATTTTCTGGATCGCCATTTTATTGGGAACATACTAGGATCTGGAAAAGTACAGGATAATGCTGCTGTATGAGAGTGCCAGCCATTTTGGCGACCAGCGATACTAAAAACTCTTTAGAAGGTGTTCAGAGATAAGACTTCCTTTTTTATTGCCTAGCACATGCGTTATGGCTGGCTGCCACCAGTGTGGTTCATCAAGGATTGGTACGTTTATAATTGTCACACTGAGAAAATGGAGGCACCTTGGATTTGAACAAATGGGATATTGTAGTGAACTGGCCGTGACCAGCGCGTAGTAGAGTCTCAGAAAGTGCTATGCATGGTAAATTTCCACCGGGTCCGCAAGAGTAGTTGAGACTTATCACGTGATTACACCGACAAGATCCGTCTATGTAGTTTGACATTCATGTTGTCACCTGAACTCCATCAAGACACGCCACCAGTGAGTCTAGAATTTATTCGGGTCTCTTATCTGGTATGGGCGTCGCGCGTATGGTCATCTCCGCTTGATGCTCGAGCCCGGCTATCATGCTGAAACTTTCTGTTAGACTGGCAAAGGCCGTATCAGATTCTAGTCGGTCCGTTTCCATTGACACCGTGATCAGCCGCCGCTGATTTTTTTTCAAGGAGGCTAAATTGCAGAAGTATATGCGCGATTAAGAAATCTACCCGGGACTTTTCCCCTGATGGGAGAGTACGTTTGTTCTGACTGTGGTAAGCTGTCTTTTTAGCAATTTCCTCACGGTCAATTGATTGACACCGACCTCGAGATATTCCATGATTCTCCCTCAGGCTAGGTTATTTATATGCTCAAGTTCTACGCACCCTTGCGAGAGTCGTCACAAGTACCTTCGTACACATGATCGCAGGGAATCCCGGGAGTCTTGGTCGTGCCCTGCATCGCATTTGTGTAGGAGGGCGTGCCTTGTATTTCGTGAACCGAAGCATATAGCATCGGAGGCTGGAAGCGGACAAACGGCTTCCTTCATTATCGAAGAGGGGTCTTTACCACGATTCTCACATCCCGCACTTTCGCTTCAGCTTAATTCGATTCGGACCCTCCAATTTGACGGATCGAACGTGACGCTTGAGGGTATAGTTTGGTAAAGTTCTTACTCCTGCGCCATCGCATCTGCTTAAGCTTGTGTTCGTGCCCTGGAATCTTTCAATAAGACTTTTTCGGGATAGATTAAGCAACCAATCTTGGATGTGAGCCCATGTTACATGCCCACCAAAATGTAGAGCTGAGATATCTTATTCTTGCATGCTTGAACAGGTTTGATTGTCAATAGAACACGTTAAGCCGGAGAATTGTTATAAAAGCTTCCAAGTACTATGCAGCACATCTCTCCCACCATTAACCATAACTCGAAAAGGGACGGTCTCGTCGACCCCGACACTAGCCATTTGTTCCACTCAAAAAGTGCCAACTCATTTGTTTCCATACCCGTCCCCCACCTGATGCCCCCGTTTTACGAAGTGGCTGTCGCCCGTTTTGGGCAATCATCCTCGAAAGCCAAATGGGTAATCGTTGTCGTATTCACACCATCTAGCCATTCATTGGTCTATCAAATTGCTGGCTCGGCTGTTGACTACAGCCTGGAAGCACCGCAATCAGTCACACTCAAGGATGGGGAGAATGGTTATTTGGGGAGGGCACCTATAGGACTGGTGGACTCCGAGAATCTACATCTGCTTCACACCACGCTCGCATCTATTCCTGTCGTTCGAGGAGATGCCTCCTGGAGCAGCCACAACTGGGTTATGGAGGGTATAGCTGCTCTGCGGAGAGTACAGGGATATCATATCGACCAACATGTGTCAATGCAGTGGATATCAGAAAAGCTGGGAGGAAAGTAACTCGGGCCATTGGTGACCGAGGGAGAACCCGCTCGCTGTCATCAAGATCTCTGGACGAGGGGTGGAGAGGGATAACTATATAAGGGACATTCAGGGCAAAACACGCATATAGGGTACCGGGTGGAATGATAAGTGTATTTTGGGACACTGTATCATTGGCAGAAGATTGTACTCTTGCTACAAGTATTCCATTAGAGTTTACCGTATTCGTCGACGGAGTATTGGTATAGGCGCATACCATTGACCATCGTGTTATATGGCTTCGCGCAATTATGTAGGATATGCAATGAGTTGTCCATGACTAGGACTGTCGGATCTTTGCAAGCGGTGCGAATCAGAAGTGCACTGGCAAACGCTGTCATTGCTTGGCGTAAGAATAGCGACTTTGTAAGCATCGGTATTTGTGGCACCGAAGAATGAATAACGAAACCTATAGTGTTCCACTTGCCGAAATACTCACGTCCGTACACACCTGGGTCACATGTAAACATGTAATGATATCTTGTCTGAACAAACCATGCACAGATGGTTTGACGATGAGGCGAACATAGATAATGAGTTTACAACTGCTTCCAGACGATATGCGTCGCAAACTTGTCGCAAAAAATAATAATTGAGGCCTCTATTGGTTTCAAGCAAGTGAAGGAGCATCAATCATAATTATGTCAGTAACGGAAGCTGAAGCCTTCATTAAAGGATCGATCTACTGCGAGCGGAAAATAATCACTCACTAGTTTGCTTCGGTTGGTAAAGTTCTCATTGCCACCGTAGTTTGCGTCATTCAAAAGCTCACGTCAAAATTGATTGTCAATTTCCCAGGGTTTCTTCCGCACTAATGCTATGGAAGCGCTGGGAGGTGCGTCCTGGAAGGGTGTGAAAACCATATATGTAATGTCTAATCAGGCGATACACTTACATTAAGCGTTTCGGGAATGAATTTATTATTGGGTATGTCATCTGTCTTCCCCTGTTTTATCAACATCGTCAGCTCGGCGAATGTCAGCAGACGAGCTTCGCCGGTTCCAGAGTTCGAGGATAGAGGTGACAAATCCGTGGTCACAGTGATATTTTGGGAGTTCACTGTATTCTGATAGGACCGAACATCCTCTATGGTCAAGTTTTGGCCGGCCATTCTGTTAAAGTAAAATAGCTGCGTGCGAAGGATGGTTTCCGCCTTCTCGACATCTGTCTTGCCACTCATTGCACCGTGCGCAAGTAGATCCGCTAGACCTTGCTTGCCAAGTAATTTTAGGAAAAGATTTTTGCATCTCAGCAAGCAAGCTTACCTGATAAACTTCGTCCGAGGAGAATGGAAAGGTAAGGAAACTATGCAACGCAGTTGCTTCCCCACTAGTCTCATTGAGATCAGACCGTGATGTGCTTTGTTCTGAGAAATTAGATCCGTCCCTGTGGAGCAAGTGAGCGTCGTAAAGGTAAGGTGTCATTGTGAACTTTACATGAGAGTGGTAAATGTATGAAGCAAGTCGTCGTTGAGGTGTATCGATCTCCGAGAAAATCAATGACCAAACTCGAGCGATATGGATCAAGAGAACTGGCCATCTGCTCGAAGTCCTGGCTTTTTTCGGAGCGCTGACTGAATGTATTACATAACACACTTTCGCCCGACACGGAACGTGGGGTCACGGACAGTGGAACACGACAACCTTGCTCTTTTCACTACAATAATGTCTTCCGGAATCTCTAAAATCACAACCGAGAGAAACCAGCGTACTTTGCTGGAGTTAGTAATGCAACCAGGGAACGGTAATGCTACTTCCCAGAAATTACTCGGCCAGTTTAGTATGAACTTATTACTATCCAAGATATTTGTGCAGATTGTAGGTCACGGAACCCGCGATGGGCTTCTCACAATTTGGGCATTTTCATATGGTATGTATGACACGCGATTCCGCTGTGTACTCGCAGATGTTCATCAGATGCAGCGTCAACTGCGCGAGCATCCATCGCAAGCTTGGTACTCATATCACGAAAGTGTGCGTCAGAAAAACACATAATTTAACGTTTAGTTATTGACTGGCAATTCCACACAGAAAGAGCATCACCCTGGACGCATGGACCAAGGAACAGGTCGAAGTAGGTATCCTCGCATCTGCTGACATGAGAAATTAAGCTCGGAGAAATTCTCTTCCTGTTCACAGGTCATGAAGCAAAACGGAAATATTAAATCAAACGCTTTTTACAACCCCGACGACGCTCGCCACCCCCCACCTACCAACATGATGGAGGCCGAACGAGATAGCGAAATCGAGAAGTTCATTCGAGGTCCGCAAGTCTTCTTCAATTTCGTCTTCGTATGTCTGATGTCTTATTATAGCCAAGTACGAGTTCAAGTGGTTCATGAACTGCAAACCTCTCAAATCCCTTTCCTCTACTCGTTCATCTTCCAATGATTTGATTACACGACCGAAGTCAACTCCTGCGACGGACCCTGCACCATTTAAACGCAAGTCCTCTCCTATTCCTCCTCCAGTTCCTGCCAAAAATGTCACCCGTGGGGGTACTGGAACGTTCAATCTCCTTCCTGGTTCATTATCCCCGGGATCTGCACCCGTGCAACCAGCGAGGTCTATCTCCCACCCGTTGCCTACACCCAGCTCCTTTGCTCCGATCCAGAAGCCTTCTGGGAGCCAAGTTTGGGATGATTTAATTTCATTACAAGGCCCTTCGCAATTCTCTTCTCTTCCACTGCAATACCAGTCACAGAACCCAGATATCTCATCGCTTCCTTCCCAGGCCCACTCTATGCCCCTTGGCCAGACAACTCTTGATGTCTCGCCTACTGTGTTTTCAAATTTTCAGGGTTCCCCCATGATGCCCTCGTCGATGTCATCGATGAGGAACACCACTTCAGTCACACTCATGCATACCATAGCTGCTAGTGCGAACACAATTGCAAGTCCACAGACTCCGTTTCAACATCAGATTTCGGGCTATCCATCTTCTAACAGTCTCAACTCGTTTTCCCTACAGATGAGTGCTGAGGTTTTAGGCGGGACACCCGTTGCGGTACCCCTACCTCAGCAGAATTATTTCTCTCCATCATTTGGACAACCCTCTCAGCCAATGCCCGGTCATATGCAAGACCCCAGCTTCATGTATGCACAACCACAATCACAGGTGGTTCAACAACAGTATTCCTCACAACCGCCATTTGCTGCTACACCAGCATATGTAGCGCAGCAGCAGCCGCAGTTTATGAGCAACACATCTTTTGGAGGGTGGCAGGGTATGCATGGCAATTTCTAATGGATAGTTAAATTTTAGATGTCGCTTGGACTCGAACTCTCAATATGCCTACGGCTTTGCGATATAGAGATGCTTAGTTGCACTTTCATTACTTATTCGCAACGTCGATTCATGCATAGTATGCTGGAAAGTTACGTGTCACAGTGTTAGGTATGTTTCCGAAACGTTCTGCATGCAGTCCGATCCCAGTCTCCTACATGCCATGTCATATACTGCAGTTCATTAGTGGTATTCAAAGTTAAAAACGATACGGAACAGACAACGCTTGGAAACTTGGACAACATTATTAAAACTCCGAATTATAACTCCGTTTTGCTTACACATCGCTGATAAGATCGGCCCACCATGCCTCGCAGATCGCTTCGAAAACAACAACTACGAGCCCTCAAAAATACACATGATGATCTTGTATTAGCTCGCTATGTCGAGCTTGTGCAATATGCGCTTGATGAGCTCCTTGAAGAGCCAGACTCTGACAACGACACTTACAGCATCTCCTCAGATGACAGTGATGGATCCATCAGCATGTCGGTTTGTTCAATGTCGTCGAATACATCTGTGGACTCCTTAACGTCGGGTATCACAGTCACAAGTGCCTATTCACTTGCAGCCTCCCAGCTCTCATCGGATGGACCACAGATGGCCAGTCGAGCCTTTATGGAGTTTATAGATGCCGTTCGTGCTTTGCATGATGAAGTAGAGATCAGCCATGTTCTTGATGCGAGACCAAAACTTAGCCATGCCCCACAACTGCACCTGCTTCCAGAATGGGGGATGCATGCCCCTGATAAATTTTGCCGAAAACTTTGTGTATCCCCTGCCGTTTTTGACAAGCTTGTTGAATGTATCCAGCCCCACGCGATTTTCTACAACAATTCTAACAACCCACAGCTCCCTGTCCCTATTCAACTCATGATTTTTCTCAATGGCATAGGCCACTATGGAAATGCTGCCACGATGCAGGATTTGGCTGAATGGGCAGGAATCTCCATCGGAACCATCTACAACTGCTTCAAACGAGTTATGATTGCAATTTTGAAGCACCATGATGATGCAATCCATTTTGATCCGCTTGATTGAGAAGATCAGGAGGAACAAAAAAGGGCACAGCAGTGGGTTGAAGGGAGGACATGCCGGGAATGGCGCGGTGGCTTCCTCTGCATCGATGGCACCCCTTTCAACTTGTTTCAGAAGCCTGGGTGGCATGGGGAAGGGTTTTTCGACAAAAATTCCAACTACTCTCTTACTGCTCAGGTATGTTAATTTTTTCTGTTTCATCAGACGAGCTTACATGTTTTCAAGGTTGTTATCCTCCCACACAAT
>Ga0310811_10010624_pt1 | contig 11896 bp, 17 predicted proteins | sample YCmetagenome_FD_207642 | JGI IMG/M metagenome (GOLD analysis project Ga0310811, IMG submission 207642) | Soil microbial communities from experimental microcosm in Duke University, North Carolina, United States - YC | ecosystem: Engineered > Artificial ecosystem > Soil microcosm > Unclassified ...
ATATGGAGCAAATATAATGCCAAGAGGCAGGGCTGTCCAACATCTCCCTATAGCTTAGTCAGATTCCCACACCCTGGCTCCTAATGAAGCAATTACATGAAAAGCCACAAACATTGGGACACTTTTTTGAGCCACTGTACATATATATAGGCCACAATAATGTGGTGCTGAAACTAGTGAGGTGCATAGAATCCAACCATGGCATGATTGAGGTGATTACAGTTTTGAGGGTACAACCATTGACTCTAGGTGTAGACACAATCTTGTGATGCTCATTGATCATGGCTGAGGATGTGTACATTTTTGAATAGACGCGCTCTGCAGGTTCATTGGGTGATGCTTGGAAAAAGGTTTCAAATGGTGTAAGATGGAACTGCTCAGCTGAAGCTTCACGAAAGGCGGTTTTGATCACCTCTAATGGATGGTGGTAGAAGAGTCCAGGCATGGCAAATTCAGGAGCCAATTCCTCCAAAAGATGCCTGACACCATCAGTGGGTAAATGAATTTTTACTGAGGTCTCTATCCAACTGTCAGCTGTTCAAAACGATGATTGAATATCCTCTAGATCACCCTGGTATTGATCCAGGCATTCCAACTCCTTTGAAGCTCGAAACCCTTGCAGATCTGCTTTATCAAAATCATCTGCAAGGACAACTTTGTCAACAAGGCAATCAAGTTCAGCAAGGGATTTCATAGTCGACCCTCCATAAAACCAACACATCAAGCAATATGTGGTTGCATTCAGAAATGGTACAAAGAAGTTCTCCTTCCATGTTTTTGTTGAAGCACCAAAACCAGACCACCAAGGCCTCAAACCAGCTGCACACTGCTGCACACTTGCAAAGTGCACTGAGTCAGAAACATTGGTGAGGGAGGTGATTTCGTCAGGGTTGTATGATGGGAGTGAGCCTGGATATGTTCTGAAAAGCCCGTAGTGGTCAGGTTGTGTGCTGTATGACTGCAGTGGTGTCAGAGAACGTGATTGAATGCCAGTGGGCAAAGATCATGGGGGAGAAGCAGTAGGTGCCTGTGGTGGTTGGGGAAGGACAGGTAATGGAGGGAGGATGTCCTGGTAACATTTGGGCAGTCAATGAGCACGATTCAGTAATCCAGATGTGCGAACTAGGGGCGGCAGGGTTGGCTCCCAGAAATCCTAGTATCAAGTGGTAAATTACAGGCATGAATGAGTTTAAGCAAAGACATACAGGTATCTCATTGTCATCCAGTGCTTCTGCACTCTGCTGGTGGATTGCCTCCCATGCCCTGATTGTGGCATCTTCATCATCTAGCCTTTGTACCTTGGCAGCAAGCTGTCTCTCCCAATCCTAACACTGCTTTTCAATTAAAGACATTATTGACCCTGCCTCCTTCTGCGCACACTTGCTGCGTTTGTGATTTGAAAGGCCCCATGGACTGTCAAAGGTAGCTCTGCAAACAAAACATGGGTAGCTGACCATAAAAACAAGAATGCAAAGGAGGATCAGTGTAAGTTTCATGGACGTGCAACTCATTGATAGTAGCCCTATGCTACCCTTATATAATGAAAATAGGTGAGTGCCTGATGGGGATGCGGTCTGACATTCCACACACTGCAGACAGGATTACTCGTTTGAATTCAATATATCTCACATTACATACATATACGGAAGGAGAAGGTAGCTCAAAAGAAAAGGGCAGGTGAAAAAAGGTGAGAAAAGGGTGGGTGAGAATGGGAGGTGGGTGAGAATGAGAGGTGGGCAAGAAAAGGGTGGGCAAGAAAAGGAGGCAGGCGAGAAAAGGGCAGGTGAGAAAAGGAGGCGGGTGAGAATGGGAGGTGGGCGAGAATGGGAGGGTGGTCTGGTCAGGACATAATCTAGATAGAAAGTGAGTAAAGAAAAATGGACAAATCATAGGGAGGGGAGTTGAAGCAAACCAAAAAGAAAGGACACTCACCGATCTATGAGCTGCAAGTGTTAATCACAATATTCAGCGCCTTGCTCTGTCCCTCATACCCACTGCTCTGTTTCTTAAAGTCGTTTGTCAGCCAAGTCCCAATATGGGCCAAAGCAAAGCTGTAGTTAAATGAGAAACATGTATTGTAGAAGATAGTATGTGATGATTGTGAATGTCAATAGCGAGGGTGGTGAAAAGGTCTGATGTCACACAGAGGGTCTTGATCACGTGATCATTCAAAGCCAGCCAGAAATTTCTGGTAATAAATATTTGTGCCACAAAGCCTTTCCTTACTATGCACCTGCTTTCATCATTATACGTCTACATCTGTTTTTCAACTACTGCAATGTCTTCTCTGACTGTTCTATCTAAGGTCAAGATGCTCCAAGATGTCATATTCATTGAGATTGATGGAGTAGAGCCAGCATGGGACACTTATTGCTTCTCCCTGAACATTGAATCTCCGGGACCAAAGGTACATTAGTCTTAACTTCATTTGTTGATGCTTGTGCTGATCTTATTTGTAGTGAGTGGTTTTTGCATCAAAGCCCCTGCTGCAAGTGGCAACATAACATCAGAGGAATGTATGAGTGTCAAGGAGGAAGCCATCGATGTCAAGATTGAAGACCAGGACGTTGGCCTCAGTGAGCCAAGGTACAAGCATAATTCATTTATGATACACTAATCTCATAGATTTTAGTGCTCAGTGTGCTGTGTCCCCATGCTGCCTACTTTCCAGGCACACAGGTAACCCATGGGACCCACAGGATACCAGTGAGGTATGGAGCTACTGGGTTCGACCATTCCCAAGCTCATGAATCCCTGAGGCACGAGCAACTTCAATGAGGTTCAGGAATGGGGTACAGCATTAAGCGCTGTTGCATGTAATTCAGTTTTTTTATTTTTAATTATTGTCATGCACTTGGACTTGGACTTACTGTGTTAGATCGCTTACCATGCATGCTGCCTCTTGTCACACTTGCACTTGTGTTACTGTGTTGCTCGCGCTGATTGTAATTGTAGCATGAAAATTGTATTTCTTGTTCAATCATGCATATAGTCACTGACACTAAAATTGAACACATGAATAAGTCAACAGAACCAAACAAACAATGTGTCAACAACATTCCAGAATTGTATTTGCCCCTTAACCCTGAACTACATCATGCCTGAGAGCACAGACCAAAACAATCGATCTGAGGACTCGTTTGAAGCTTTTCTATGGAGCTTAGATGATACTTCATCAACCAGACACAAGCAGAAGAAAGTGTAAGTCATCCACATGCAAAATTGAAAGACCATGACTTACATTGATTACAGCAATCCACTCGATCCTTACCTAACTGCTGCGCGATTCTTCCATCTAAACTATGACCTCTTTGCTAAGATTTCCATTATTCTGCAAGATGGAATACTTGCTGAATTTGAGCCCAAGGATGCTGATCAAGAGCAGAATGAAGAGTTTGTTTTATTTCAACTAGTGATTAAATTTAGCTAACAATTCATTGGTTGCAGAACACAAGCCAACATCCACCTGTTTACTGAATTTGCAAAGTCAATCCCCAACTTCGGCAACCTCATTACAAAACTCGAATGTGAACCAGAGTCACTAATGAGTTTCCTCAAGTTGGTGAGTGCATATATGCACTATTTTAGCATATACTGACATTTGATAGATGGAAAGTGCAGCAAATGTGGCTCATTGCAATGATATGGGGTCTCTCAAGCATACTGGGCTTCAGTACATGCTTAATGACCCCACCAAGGATCGTTTCAACCCCCCGATACTGAAGTCTCACAGTAAGGCCTTGCAAGGGTGGAACCACCCACAGACTGCATGTCTCTTATGTCCCGCACGGGATATTGCTGAGTTTGACGTAGATCCTCAGTACGTACTTTTATTTGATTGAAACAAATACTAACTACTAACTAGCTTCAGGGCTTATATGGACAAGGTGAATGCAGGGGAGAAGAAGATCAGTGCTAAGTAGTGGCTGTCAATGCTCTAAGACATGAGCTTGTACGATCCAAAGAACAAGAAGAAGGGGTTCCTCTGAAGTTGTGTCATGATCCAGGTAATATTTTTGAACTAGCAGAGTCGTGCTTTGACCTCCCTGGTTCTAGGCATGGCGCCATATTTTTACAGGTCCAATGTCGGCTCTTTCTAAAGACAACATTGGTCGCTCATCGAAGCCTGAGAAAGGCAAAATGCATCACCTTGCCAAACCAGGAATCAGAAACATAATGTATGCCACATGTCAGGTGTGTGATTCTATTTCAATATCTACTGCATCTGAATAATGGCCATCAGATGTATTTCACAGCCAGCAATGCAGAGTTGTGGACACCTGTCATCAGGGCCATGGACCTTGGTGATCTATACTATAGAGCTGTCGACATCATCCAGGATAACACTGACCAGCAGTGGGTCAAAGATTTGATGAAATTCTGGAAGGAGTAAGTGCGCTGTTTTTGTATTATTACCTTAGATGACGACCCACACAGTGAAACTCCCAGCCTGGCTGACAACCGTCCCTCCAAGCGATGCAGAGTTACTGCAACCAACGACTCTGGTACCAATGACAACATGGATGACTATGTTGGAGACAACACTGCTGCTGCTGACCAGCATGATGAGGAAAACAAAACACATAACATGTGACCCTCTAACGATGGCAAATTGGCAGTGGGTAGTAACATCCCCCCCCCTTTTTTTCGTTATTTTGTGTTAATCATGATGTAATCTACTAAGTTCTCACACTCTGGATCAGAGCAATCCTGGTGGTTCTCTGAATGATGCCCCTCCTACACCTCCTCACAGCTCCCCAACACCTGGCAGTTCCTCAACACCTCGCACTGGTTCCCCAGCATGCACTCAACGCAAACCTTCTCCTTTGAGCGACCCTCCAATGACTCCTGCACCTGTAGGATGCAAAACCAAATGAGCAGTGCTGGTGCCTCGAGGTGGTGCCCGCAGTTGTGGCAAGGAAAAATCACGACGGTAATGATCTGCAGTCACAAGCTCTCCCTTATGTTTTTTTTCGCATTTTTATCATATGTTGCTTACCTCATTGTTCTGTAGTAGTTGAACAATTATGATGTCATTGAAGTTCCATTCAAGTGTGATCTAAGACTGGTAGCTACAATAACATGACTATATAATGCTGGCCCAGACCTCAGCAGTCCAGGCAAGCTGCCCAATAAATATATGCTGTCCAATGCATATATGGGTCACCAGACACCACATGGAGGTACACGGACCACAAGACTGACTCGGGCTGACATTAATCTCATAAAGTATGTGTGCATAGCAGTGTCACACAACACTTGTGCCGCCCTGTGACAACTTGGGGAGCTTGTGGACCCTTATACAGGCAGGTGAAGTCATATATGGTATGTACTCTTTCATTGATGATGCAACCGAATATTAACAGCAGCAATTCACAAGTAATATGAAGAGAGTTATGCTTTCATGCCAGGCATATCATTTTGTAGATTGTCGCATGATGAAAGGACTGCGCACCAGTAGTAGTTAGCAACTTTTGTGCTTATCCTGACTATGACGGAGTTGCATTTTACTTCTTTGACTTGAGTTTCATCTTTCATTTGCAGGACAATTTGAGCAGAAGATGATTCATTGGACATAGGATAACTTGGTTAGTTATTTCAAAAATTCATTGTTCCTGTGTAATGTCATGTAAGCCTCCCTGCCACATTGTCGAAGATTGTTGTGTTTGTTATCAATATATAGTCTAGTATGATATTTTAATATGTTCATCGGTTCACTGATGAGGGTCTTGGACATCAGGAATCAGTAACACAGGCATATATTTATCTTATTGCCCCACGTTCCTACATTTTTGCCGGTTGGTTCATACTTTCCTTTCGGTAGTGGTGGAATGGTACGATCACTGAGAAGCACTGGCTTGTCACACTGACATTGGTCAATGTCCCCCTACATCTGCAAAACCACTGAAATGAACGCTTAGCTTAAGCGCATTATGGACACTTACGAACACTTACGACTTCACTAGCGAACTCATGTGATTGGTGGAGATGTTGGATGCCAATATTTCTCACTGCATTGGCTGATAAAACATAACACAAGTTATCTTTTGCTGATGAGATGAGATAGGCCCAGAGATACAATATAATGAATGCGATAGCGATTGATACACGATTGAGCTACTGTCTATACAAACTTGGTACTGAATGTATGATAACTCTCCTTGTCCGCAAAATTATTCAGAAAGAAATGCTCATAGCTTTCCAAACATGTTGCTGAGGACATGCTCTTGTCCACTGCCTCACCATACTCTGGTATCAATTCAGCTGAATGTGTTACATCCGTTAATCACACAACAGCTCCATGTTTTTGGTGGTTACCATGTTCATCATGTGTGTACCTGCATTCCACGGTCCACATCATGAGTCCCCCAGTAAGTCATGTGACAGGAGTTTTATCAGATCCCAAAATAATTGGAACTTGGGCCACCCCAACAGGGAGGTGGTCCTAGAGAATTGCAAGTCTGTGACTCGGTGAGGAACACATGAATATGGTGAGCAAACCTGGATTTTCCATGCCATATCAGCGCTCATGTAATCTCCATATTCACGTTGATCTCGGACATTGACGTGGTGCAGGACAAATGTCATATGGTTTGCAAAGATGGGATTGCTAAAGAGCTGTTTGACTACTTCCAATGCATCGCGCCAAATGAGTTCAATGGGATAGATTGTCTTATAACCTGAAAACTCTAAATTGGAGACTTTCCACTCTGTAAAACAAGGGAGTGAGTCCATCCAGTCCAAGAGTTTATCTTTCATGGTGAAAGATGGTCTTGCATGATTGTCAAACTGTTTACAATCAGCATTGTACCTATAACTTGGACAATCCTACTTACCCATTTCAGCTTCAAAAACTTAGTGATTTGCGTTTGAGTGGGGTTTTCAACCAAAAACTTCCCTAATTCCCATTCGCCTTTGTCATGGAAAGGGTAGTAATGGTTGATCTTTCACCGGTATGCATATTTATTGTCTTCCAACCTGTTGAGCATATTTTTACCAATGCCAAAGACATATCCAGAATTTGGATGACAAGTACTGGTGGTACTTGAAACAGGACCTCGACAGAATATAGGAGGGACAGATAATTTTTGTGGTCATACTTCAGGCGGCCAACAAGTAGACTGGGAATTGAGATGCAGAATAAGTGCCTCAATGGATGGAAATTCTTTCAATTTGCAGTTGGGACATAACCTGCAAAGGCATGTGCCCATGTGCCCGAGTCTATGATTAATATCTGGATAAAGTGAGTTTAACAGATGCAGACTTACATTGTAGACTTTGACTTGTACTGCCAGGGCTGCCAGTGAGATGAAACTACTAAGTCTTTCAAAGTCCACAGACAACAGCATCTTCACTGTACAATCATCACCTGCCTGAGCTGTCTACACAGCGAGACTATGGAATTAGTGCCTTCATCTCACATTCCCTCTTCTCTTCATCCAAGCAGTCCTGCTCACACTAACTCCAGCAGTGCAACCTGTGTAGAAACAACTTTCTTCAATTTTCTTAAGAAAGCAGATAACTCGCCCTGTTTAATGGCCTCTGATATAGGATTTGGCTCTGATTTTTCAGATTCTCCCAAAATTCCCCTCTCCCCAGTAGATGAAGTGACAAATTCTGTGGCAGTGAGAGAGGGCCTTTTTCATAGTCCTTCCCATCACAGAAAGTATGATTTCCCATCTTCTCCCCATTGTGGGAAGCTTGGCCGCATGAGAGAGAGCCTACCGCATAGCCCTTCCCCTTGTGGAACCTGTTGCATTGCATCTCCTCATGTAAAGCATCACATGGTATGTATTCCCTATTGACTGTCTTATCCTACACCTACTTCTCAAATGGAGGTCCGCAACTCATCCCTTCCCCCTCATTCATCCTCTCCTCCTGCTTCTCCCCTTTTTGGGAAGCTCACATCTGCTTCTCCACTGGAACTTCATATCTCAGCTCATGCATTGGGACAGGAATGCTGACCCGAGTTCACAGCTGAAGACATTGAAGCAGTATGTTTATAACATCATTTTGTTTGGTTCATTCTTAATCTTACAGTAAAAGCATGAGGAATTGATAGTGAAGGTCCTCACTGAAATGAACTTGTCAACAATGTATAAATTATTCAAGGCAAGGCTTGCTGGCCATGAGGCTGTGTGCCAATGTCTCGTGGTTACAGCATGGATGGTTCAGGAGGCAAAACATTACTTGGAATTTTCTAAGGCACTCACTGAGGATAGCAAAATGTGCCTTAGATCTTCTGATGAAGAATTGCAAAGAGTCAGAGCCGCTTTCACTGGCCGTGACCATTCAGAAATTGAGGACGACAGGAACTACCTTCAAGCCATCTATGACAACGAATGCAATATTCTTTGTGCTGTCACTGCCCAGGCAGATGTAATGGGAAAGGTTCTGTGGCTGAATGTTAAGAATGACATACTATCATCTAAGGGGGAATCTTCTCGTCACCCTCAGCTCACCAGCTCGGTTGACTGCAATGGTTCCCGTACATCCTTTGATCTAGATGATGATAATGGCAATGATACCATGGACTCAGACAATGATGAAGAATCTGAAGGTGACGATGCCTAGCTACAATCATACAGCCTTTCCTTATTTTGCTTTCTTCTTGAAATCATGGTATGTAAATTTGATTGCCAGCTCATCACTTGCTAATCGATATATCAGTGAATAGCCACACATCCAATCGTGCTCAGATCATGCCATTCATATCTGGACATGCTTCATCCATAAATCTGCTTCCCAAACACCATGCCTTTCCCTGCTGTCCAATTATGTTCATAGCACCACTTATCAAAATGTCAGGCCCTTTACATTTACTAGATCACTTCGTCATCAGACTGCTGTGCATTTCAATAGCTCGAATTATGTACGTTTTGGTGTGTTTTTATTACCTCCCCATGTGTAATACTAGTATTGAATTTGAAATGATTGACGCTGCTATCAATTGCTGTCTCTTTCTCCTGACCACCATCTATATGCCAGTTAGCCATTCTTCACAATGAAAGAGCAAGGCTACCATCCCCAAACCAGCTAGAGGGTCAGGACTTAACCCATTGGGACTTCCAGCTGCTGATCAGCTCAACATCGTGGCTGAACAACCAACCATGTTAGCGTTCAGCTTCAATCTGCATCAAGAGAATCAACACAGCATGCAGGAACGCTGGCAGGGTGGAGGCCAAGGTGAGTTATTTGTAAGTCTTGAGTATCTACAACTAACAATGTAGGTATCACAACCTGGCTAGGCACTAGCTATAATAATGCAAAACCAGTATAAGTGAGTCTCAGCTCTACCTAGCTGCTATACTCGCAGAAGCAAGAGCATTTGACCCTAAAGGGGACGCAAGGAAAGCGAAGATCCACAAGTGAGTGCTAATCAACCCTAATCAAATGCGATGAAACATGAAGTAAACACAAAGAAACACGATGGAATGCGGTGAAATGCAATGAAATGCAAAATGTGAAATGTGCTGAAGGCGTGTGTGGGAAAGCGAAATGCAATGGTCGCATGAAGCGTGGGAAAGTAGTGTGCAAAGTGTGCAAGTGTAGAGAAGATGTATAAATGGTGCTGGGATCTGAACTGAGGCAAAGAGGACAGATGCTGGACAGATAATAGATGGATAATGCGATTGCCACTAGCTATAGACGGATGCTAGGGACTACAACGACAGATACATGCACTGCATGGAACAAACTGGTGATAGATGGTGACTGCCAGAAGCTAAGTTGTAAAAACAGATATGGCAACCCTAAGTCACACATAAGTGCCTTCCCGGGGCTCGGAAGCGAATCGGGAGCGCTCTAAGTATGTAAGTGAGGTAAAGTAAGGGTCCATAACAAAATAATAATCATATGATGCCAAACATAGTCAGATATAGTAATAAATGGAATGCGATGCACCAAGGAACTGGCTGGACAATGGATGGATGCTCCTGCAATGATGCACACTAAATTGCAATGGAATGCGGATATGCATGATGAAATGTGAAGATGCATGATGAAATGTGAAGATGTGTGATGAAACATGAAGATGCATGATGAAACATGAAGATGTGTGATGAAATGTGAAGATGCACGAGAATGTGAAGATGCATGAGAACGCACGCTAAGCGCGAGCACAGGAATGCATTGCATGAGTGCAGGAAAGTGTCTTGAGTCTGGCGCGTTATCGCAGGGAAGCTGCGCATAATATGTGGAATCACTCTACACATGATGGTGATGTTGTGCTGTGAAGCCCAGTTGTCATGAGTCGTAAAATAGGCCAATACCAGCCTGTAGAGAATTGAGTCTCTACACCGTCATGCGCAAATTGAACCATTCTCCTGCGTAGATGGGATAACGTGTTTGACACCTTTCTCTGATGGACATTAGTTATGAAAATTTCCACAACAACTATGAATAATCAATATAATGATATGAAAGATTTGAGAGAAAAAACTCACTGTCAGCTTCCAAGCAATGTGGTATTGAATCTTTTATGGTGTCCTTGAATTGGTTGACACATTTTGTCTGGTTCTGCGTCATCGCATGCTTGGTGAATAACACCCGTGAAATCAAAATCTTCACTCCCTTGATAGCCTCCTTGATGTTGTCTTTTGACACACATACAGTCTTTGGTGGTATCACCACTGATTGTTCGGTGACGACAGGTGTCTGTAGGGTCGTTGTATGTGTTTGCGGTGATGTTGAGTGTGTGTGTGATTCAGTGATGGTGCAGGGGGCTTGAGGGATGAAGTACGGCATTCCAGGTAGAGTAGCCCCAGTATTGCGTTTTTTGTAGTATGTGCCAGCCCGCTTGTCTGTGTAGTTGTTAGTTAGGATGAGCACAAAAAAATAGAAAACTTATATGGATGACCTCTTCTTGAGCGATCTCCCCATGCTGGATAAGCACTATATTGGTAGCCAGTGGAATGAAAACATTTCCTCGGTCTATCACACTAACCCCCCTATCAGGCACTTTGTCAACCCACAGCAGTAATGGCATTTCATGCACATGATTATTGCCCTCTTGAGGCTCCCTGTGCGCTTCTAGGTTGGGTAAGGATGAGCTATCATTCTGCTGGTCTCCTGTGACCCAAAACTGGTCTTGACCATAAGAGTAACCCTCATAGAGGGATCTACTGCTGCCGTCGCCATCTTGGGAGAAGAAATTGCCATTGGGTTGGGGTTGCGTGAAGCGATCTTTGAGGTGGGGTTGAGGTGGTGCAGATTGAGTGCTGAAGGGTTGGGCTTGTGTGTATCGTGTGTCAGTAGAGCTGGATGAGTACATGTTGTTGGGTTGCATGAAGCGATCTTCAAGGTGGGGATTGGGCTGTGCGGATTGAGCACCAAAGGGTTGGGATTGTGTGTATTGTGTGTTGGTAGAGCTGGATGCATACATGTTGTCATACTGTGAGAATTGATCCCCACTGGTGCCAGATGTGTATATGTCATCATAAGAGCTCTGATCTGTTTCATTTGTTGTCAGAGACTCAATTCTCTACAGGCTGGTATTGGCCTATTTTACAGCTCATGACGACTGGGCTTCACAGCACAACATCACCATCATGTGTAGAGTGATTCCACATATTATGCGCAGCTTCCCTGCAATAACACGCCAGACTCAAGACACTTTCCCACACTCGCGCAATGCATTCCCATGCTTGCGCATCTTCACATTTCATCATGCATCATCATGTTCTATCATGCATCTTCATGTTTCATTGTGCATTGTGTTCTATCGCACATCTTTGTGTTCTATCGCGCATCTTTGCGTTCTATCACACATCTTTGCCTTCCATTGCAATTTAGTGTGCATCATTGCAGGAGCATCCATCCATTGTCCAGCCAGTTCCTTGGTGCATCGCATTCCATTTATTACTATATCTGACTATGTTTGGCATCATATGATTAT
>Ga0310811_10010625_pt1 | contig 11895 bp, 13 predicted proteins | sample YCmetagenome_FD_207642 | JGI IMG/M metagenome (GOLD analysis project Ga0310811, IMG submission 207642) | Soil microbial communities from experimental microcosm in Duke University, North Carolina, United States - YC | ecosystem: Engineered > Artificial ecosystem > Soil microcosm > Unclassified ...
CCGCGCGCGCGCCGGATCAAGCCCTGCTCGACCAGCAGTTCGATCGCCTTGCGCGCGGTGATGCGCGACACGCCGATCGCGTCCGACAGCGTGCGCTCCGACGGCAGCGCTTCGCCGGCCGACCACACGCCGCAATGGATCGCCGTCGCCAGATTGCGCGCAAGCTGCAAATAGAGCGGCGTGACGTTGCGGGCGTCAGGCATCAGTGCGGACCAGCGAGTTTCCATGGGACTCCGGCGGCCGTTGCGAAGAGGTCGGCCTACGAAAAATGAGAGCCCATTATATAACCAACATAATACCAGTCAACCGACTGGTTCCATGCTGGTATGACGAGGCGCAAAGCCTTGCGGGATAAGGCTCGCGAGGGTGCGAGAGGGCTGCGCGGGCGGTATTTTCGCGCTAAGGACTTACCCGTATTGGGCCGTCTGGAGAGTACCGGCGCGCGTCGCAGTGGCTCTTACGGAGACCGGCGGGAGCCTCCTCAAAGGTACCTTTTTAATACCAGTTAGCTGAGGTGCTTGCCGGCGTGGCTTTTTTCTCGACAGGCGTTCCAATATAGTGCGGATAACAAGTCATAAACATTCCCCGGGGGAGCAGCATTTGACTGATTCCGAGGCGCTGCGACGCGCTCAGGCCGTCCGCCATTTCAACCGTTTCTACGTGCAGTACATTGGTGCCCTGCATGAGCATCTGGCGAAGAGCGCGTTCTCGTTGACCGAAGTGCGCGTGCTGCACGAACTCTCCCGCGCACGTGCGCAAACAGCTTCGGCGCTCGGCCGGACCCTCGGTCTCGACAGCGGCTATCTCAGCCGCCTGCTGACCAGCTTCGAACGGCGCGACCTGATCACGCGCCGGCCGTCCGACTGGGACGCGCGCCAGTCGCTGATCGCTCTCACCGCCGCCGGGCACGCGGCCTATGAGCCGCTCGATACCGCCGCCGTCGATGAAGTGTTGGCCTTGCTCGGCGGCCTCAGCGCGCTTTCCCAGGAACAGCTGATCGCCGCAATGAAGCTCATCGAGCGGTTGCTCGGCGACACACCGAACCACGAACTCGTAATACTGCGCCAGCCGCGCGCCGGCGAATGCGGCTGGCTCGTGCATCGCCAGGCGCAGTGGTTTGCCGCGGAATACGGCTGGGATCAATCGTTCGAGGGATTGCTGGCGCGCGTCGTGGCGGACTACACGCAGCGCAACGATGCGGTGCGCGAGATGTGCTGGATCGCCGACCAGAGCGGCATGGTGGTGGGTTCGGCGTGCGTCGTCGGGGTATCGACGACGGTGGCGGGGGTGCGCCTGCTATGGGTCGAGCCGGACATGCGGCGCCTCGGCATCGGCACGCAATTGCTCAGCGAATGCGTGCGGTTCGCGCGGCGCGCGGGCTACACGAAGCTCACGCTGACGACCGTTAGCACGCTCGCGCAACTGCGGCGGCTCTGCGAGCGCGCCGGCTTCAGACTTGCCGGCACGGCGGCCCAGCGCCGCTTCGGCAAGGATCTGACGATCGAAAGATGGGAACTGGAGTTGTAGCGGCAGGCGCGGCGTCCATGGGGCCGCACGCGCCTGGCTGGCATGCGTCGCTTAGAACGACGGTACCATCGAACCTTTGAACTGAGTCTTGATGAACTGGCGCACGTCTTCCGACTGGTAAGCCGCGACCAGCTTCTTGACCCGCGGCTTGTCCTTGTCCTGCGCGCGCACGGCGATCAGGTTCGCGTACGGGCTGTGGATGTCTTCCAGCGCGATTGCATCCTTGGTCGGCTGCAGGCCGGCGGACAGCGCGAAGTTCGTGTTGATCACGGCGGCGTCGACATCCGATAGCGAACGCGGCAGTTGCGCGGCGTCGAGTTCGACGAACTTGATCTTCTTCGGATTCTCGGCGATGTCGAGCGGCGTGGCCTTGTTGCCGCCGGTGCCCGCGCCAGCCTTCAGCTTGATCAGGCCCTGCGCCTGTAGCAACAACAGCGCGCGGTTTTCGTTCGACGGATCGTTCGGCACCGCGACCTTCGCACCCTGCGGCAGATCCTTCAGCGACTTCAGCTTCTTCGAGTAGACGCCGAGCGGCGAGATGTACGTGAGGCCGGCATTGACGAGCTTGTAGCCGCGCTGCTTGATCTGGCTATCGAGGTACGGCTGGTGCTGGAAGCTGTTCGCGTCGAGGTCGCCTGCGTCGAGGGCGGCATTCGGCTGCACGTAGTCGTTGAATTCGACGACCTTCACGTTCAGGCCTTCACGCTTCGCCACTTTCGTGACGACTTCCCAGATTTGCGCATCCGGGCCGCCGATAGTGCCGACCTTGATGACTTTGTCGTCGGCGTGCGCGCCGAAGCTGGCGAGGATCGCCGCGCCGGCGACCACTGCGGAGAGGGCTTTGAGGATGTTTCTGCGCTGCATGTAATTCTCGCTGTTTCTAATTCGATTCTCTGATCGGTGTCAGATCCGAGGGGAAGCCGGGTGTGGCACGCGCGGATGCGAGTGCGCCGCCAACTGGACCCTAAATGGTCTCATATGCACAGTAAGATGGGAAATATCACGATCGCATATGGATATGCGTATGAAGCGGCGCGGGGCCGCGTGCGGGACTACCGGCACGCGGTCGGCGGCGTGGTTAGAAGGTGGTCCAGTCGCTGTCGGCGGCGATGCGGGTGACTGTCGTGGGGGCGGACTTTGTCGCGTCGGCAGGCGGGCGCGCCGTCACAAGCCTCGTGCGGGCCGATGCGACAGCAGGCGCGGCAGAGGCCGATGCAGCCGCAGGCGCAGGCAGCTTCGGTTCGGTGCGCGCCGACGCTTTGGCCTGAACCGCCGCGCCGCTCTCCCGTGATGCGGCCGGCTGCGCCGCCGGCGCCGCTCCGCGCGCTGTCCCTGCAACCGCGAGCTCGCTCGCGGCGGCCGCGCCATTCACGCGAAACGCGCTCACCGTGTCGCGCAAACGCCCGGCCTGATCCTGCAGCGAAGCCGCCGCGGCCGCTGCCTGCTCGACCAGCGCGGCGTTCTGCTGGGTGACTTCGTCCATCTGCGTGACGGCGCGGCCCACCTGCGAGATGCCGCTGCTCTGCTCCTCCGACGCCGCCGCGATCTCGCCCATGATGTCGGTGACGCGCTGCACCGCCTGCAGAATCTCGCCCATCGTCGTGCCGGCCTGCTGGACCAGCGTCGAGCCGTTGTTTACGCGCTCGACCGACGCGCTGATCAACAGCTTGATCTCCTTGGCCGCCGTCGCCGAGCGCTGCGCGAGGCTGCGCACCTCGCCCGCGACCACCGCGAAGCCGCGCCCCTGTTCGCCGGCGCGCGCCGCTTCCACCGCCGCGTTCAGCGCGAGAATATTGGTCTGGAACGCGATCCCTTCGATCACACCGATGATGTCCGCAATCTGCCGCGAGCTATCGTTGATCTCGCCCATCGTGCCGATCACGCGGCTCACCACGTCGTTGCCGCGGGTCGCGATTTCGGACGCGTTGTGCGCGAGCCCGCTCGCCTGGCGCGCATTGTCGGCGTTCTGCTTGACCGTCGCGGTCAGTTCTTCCATGCTCGCCGCGGTCTCCTGCAGCGACGCCGCCTGCTGTTCCGTGCGTTGCGACAGATCGCCATTGCCGGCTGCAATCTGCTGCGTCGCCGACGCGATCGATTCCGCCGAGCGCCGGATCTCGCCGATCGTGCGCTGCAAACGGTCCTGCATCTCATGCATCGCGGCCATCATGCTGGTGGTGTCGTGCGGACGCACCTCGACCACTTGCGTCAGATCGCCCTGCGCGATGCTGGCCGCCAGCCGCGCCGCCTGATCCGGCTCGCCGCCGAGACTCGCGCGCACGTTGCGGATGATCAGCACCATCGCCAGCGAAATGATCGCGCCGATCACCAGCACGACGACGAGGTGGCCGAGCAGCGTCTCGTAGTACACCGTGTCGATGTCCTTGATGAACACGCCGCTCGTGATGTTCCAGTCCCACGGCGCGAAACGCACCACGTAACTGATTTTCGGCACCGCCGTTTCGCTGTGCGGCAGACGTCCGCGATACTCCGCGAAACCGCGCCCGCTCGCCTTGGCCGCGTCGACGATCGCCAGGTACAGCAGCTTGCCGTCCGGGTCCTTGAAATCGCCGACCGGCTTGCCGGTCATTTGCGGCAGCGTCGGATGCATCAGCACGACCGGCTTCGAGTCCATCACGAACAGGTAACCGGACTCGCCATAGCGCATCGTGGCAAGCCGTGCGAGCGCTTCGCGCTGCGCGTCGGCCTCGCTCATCTTGCCGCTCTGCGACAGCGCGTAGTAGCCGCTCACGACACCCTGCGCCGCCTCGACGAGGTTCACCATGCCCGCCTTGCGCTCGGCCAGCATGGTGCTGCGCGTTTCGACCGCGCTCCACATCCCGACGCCAAGCAGCGCCAGCCATACGAGCGCGAGCGACAGCCACAGTTTGCGATTCAGACTCATCCTGCTCATTTGTTGTGGTCTCTCTCGTGTGATCGTGGTCCGTGTTCCGTTTGCGGCGTCGCGTTGAGCGCAAACGATTGCCGTAGGTATATCGGCACGGCGCGAGATCAACTTGAGAGAGGCGGCGGGAAACGGGCTGCGTTGTACGGCCGCGGGAAACGGGCTGCGTTGTACGGCGGCGGCACACGCTCGTCTTGAGTGCGCGCAACAAAACGTCCGCTGACCGATAATTCAAACCCGCCGCCGCGCATGCGGCGTGAAGCGCGCGCGGCCCATTCCATTGCCTGCGAGAACGCTCATGTACGTGATCAACCTTATCTACACCGCATCGCTCGAACGCATCGACGACGCACTGGACGCGCATCGCGCGTTTCTGGCGAAGCAGTTCGAAGCGGGCGTGTTCGTGGCCGCCGGGCCGAAAGTGCCGCGCGACGGCGGCATCATTCTGGCGGTGCGCATCGAGCGCGACAAGCTGGACCAGATCCTCGCCAGCGACCCGTTTGCGCAGCAGCAGCTCGCGCGTTACGAAGTGACGGAGTTCAAGACGACGCGTCTCGCGCCTGGTTTGAATTTGCCGATGCCGGCTTGAGGGTTGGGCGAAAGTTGCGTTACGGCGAGGGGATTTGAAAATGGACGCGTGCTCGGGTCACGCGCCCATCTAAATTTTGCCGCGTATCAGTCGAGCAGCAACTTGATATCATGCACCCACGGCGTGGCGCCCTGGCCGTCACGCGCGAACAGACGCAGCTTGCCTTGCGTGTCGAACACGTAGCTCGCCGCCGTGTGATCCATCGTGTAGCTGTCGGGCGTCTTGCCCGGCACCTTTGCGTAGTACACGCGGAAGTCTTTCGCGACCTTGGCGAGTTGGGCGTCATCGGCCGGCCGCAAGCCGACGAAGGTCGGATTGAACGCCGGCACGTATTGCGCGAGCAAAGTCGGCGTGTCGCGCTCGGGATCCACGGTGACGAACAGCACCTGCACGCGCTTCGCGTCTTCCGGACCGACTTGTTGCAACGCCTGCGAAAGCTCCGCCATGGTGGTCGGACAGACATCCGGGCAATGCGTGTAGCCGAAGAACAGCACCACTACTTTGCCCTTGTAATCCGCCATCGTGCGGATTTTGCCGGACGTATCGGGCAGCGAGAAGTCGCTCGCGAATTGGGTATTGCCGGTGATGTCGAGATTCTGGAACGCGGGCGGTTGCTTGCCGCAGCCCGCTGCCAGCACGGCGCCGCCGAGCGCGCAAGCAATCACAGCAGCACGCGCCGCGCGCGCGAAGCGGTTGTTGAGCATGAGTGTTACGCGCCGATCACGACGCGCGCATAGTGGTCGATCAGCAGCGCGGCGAACAGCAGCGACAGATACACGATCGAGTAACGGAAGGTTCTGCGCGCAAGATCATCCGAGTACTCCCGATAGATCTTCCACGCATACGCGAGAAACACGGCGCCCAGCAGCACCGCCGCCGCGAGATACACCACGCCGCTCATGCCGGAGATGAACGGCATCAGCGTGACCGCGAACAGGATGATCGTGTACAGCAGGATATGCAAACGCGTGTACTTTTCGCCGTGCGTGTTCGGCAGCATCGGCAGACCGGCGTTTTCGTAGTCTTTGCGGCGATACAGCGCGAGCGCCCAGAAATGCGGCGGCGTCCACACGAAGATGATCAGCACCAGAATCCAGGCGTCGCCCGGTACGTGGCCGGTGACCGCGGCCCAGCCGAGCGCCGGCGGCATCGCGCCCGACGCGCCACCGATCACGATGTTCTGCGGCGTGGCTGGCTTGAGCAGCAGCGTATAGATGACCGCATAGCCGACGAAGGTGGCCACCGTGAGCCACATGGTCAGCGGATTGGCGAACGTGTAAAGCGTCCACATGCCGACGCCGCCGAGCACTGCCGAAAACAGCAGAATCTGCGCGGTGGTAATCTCGCCGCGCGCGGACGGCCGCCACGAAGTGCGGCGCATTTTCGCGTCGATTTTCTGTTCGACGAGGCAATTGATCGCAAACGCGGCGCCGGCCAGCAGCCAGATGCCGACGGTGCCGCCGATCAGCACCGTCCACGGCACCATGCCGGGCGTCGACAGGAACATGCCGATGACGGCGCAGAACACGGCGAGTTGCGTGACGCGCGGCTTCGTCAGGGCGATGTACTGGGAGACCCGGCTACCGGGCGTTTGGGAGAGTGTTGTGCTGTCCATGTGGAGTCACGCTGGCGCGGCATCGCGCGCAGGGAGCACGGCGCGGCCGGGACGGCTATAAGCGATCCGAAAGTTTAACATAACGAGCAAAAGCAGCAGGATCGCGGCCCCACCGTTATGCGCGACCGCAATCGGCAAAGGCCATTGCAGGACGATGTTCGAGAGCCCCGTGATGAACTGGACCAGCACCACCAGCAGCACGCCGTTCGCCGGCCGCCGCAGCGATTCGAAGCGGCGCAGTTTCAGCGCGAACCACAGCAGATAGGCGATCACCACGAATGCAAAGGTGCGATGCGTCCAGTGAATCGCCACCAGCGCGTCCTGGGTGATCACGTCGCCGTCGCCGGTCATGCCGAGCGCACGCCACAGGTGGAAGCCGTGCGCGAAGTCCATCGGCGGAACCCATTGGCCGTTGCAGGTCGGAAAGTCGGTGCAAGCGAGTACCGCGTAGTTCGTGCTGACCCAGCCGCCCAAGGCGATTTGCGCGACCAGCAGCGCCAACCCCGCCAGTGCCGCTACACGCCAGCGCGCGGCGTCGGGCTCGTAAGCGGGCAATGGCGTGAGCCGCGCCGCCAGCCAGCCGAGCGTACCGAGCAGCGCGAGACCGAGCAGCAGATGCGTGGTCACGATGACCGGCTGCAGTTTCATCGTCACGGTCCACGCGCCGAATGCGCCCTGCACGAGGATCAACAGCAGCAGCGAGGTCGGCCACCACGGCGACACGTGCAACGGACGGCGCTTGATGCGCGCCGTCCAGGCAATGATCGTCTGCGCGATGATCAGCACGCCGATCGCCATCGCGAAGTAACGGTGGATCATTTCGATCCAGGCCTTCGTCATGCTGACCGGCCCGGTGGGCATGGCCTGATGCGCGGCGGAAATCGCCGCGTGCGCGATGAACGGCGACGACGTGCCGTAGCAGCCCGGCCAGTCGGGACAGCCGAGCCCGGAATCGGTCAGGCGAGTGAAACCGCCGAACATCACCAGATCGAGCGTCAGGAAGGTGGTCAGCCAGACCAGCTTGCGGAATTTGTTGTCGTCGGCCTTGACCCATACGTAGGACAGCGGCAACAACGCGATACACAGGCCGATCAGGGCCAGTTGCAATGCGAACATCTCTTCTTATCCTGGTTGCGGCATCAGCCGATGCTCGACCATTTGAGCAGCTTGGTCACGTCGCCCTTGATCTTGCTGGGGTTCGGATCTTTCGGGAAACGCATCATCAGATTGCCGTTCGGATCGACCATGTAGAGGTGGTCGGTGATCTGCGTGCCCTGGTCGGCGGGCAGCCATGCGGATATCTGCGCCGGATCGGCGATCAGCATCTCGGTGCCGGGATAGGCGGTTTGTATCACGTCGGCGACCTTGCCAGCATCGGTGAGCAGCCACACTTCCACTACGCGCTCGCGTTCCGGGCCCTGGGCTGCGCGGATTTGTCGCATGAAGTAGAGCTTGGTGACGCATGCTTTGTCGCACGCACTGCTGTCGACCGAAATCAGCAGCCAGTGGCCGCGCAGCGTCGCGAGCTTCACCGGCTTGCCGTCCTCGCCGGTGACCACGAGCGATTCGGGGATCGGCCGTTGCGGTTCGACCAGCGTGCCATAGCTCGTGCTGCCGCCGCTCGGCTTGATCACGTAGTACATGAAGTACGACACGGCGATCGGCGCGGCGCAGATGATCGCCAGCAGCAACAGCATCCAGCGGCCGCGCTGCCACGAGCCTTTGCCGTTGGGTTGACCGGGCATCGCTTTGCGGGCGGCGGATTTGCCGGCTTGCGGCGAACGGGGAGATTGCGTCGACACTACGGACCTCTTTCAATGATTGCGCGGCTTGCCAGCCCTTTGGTGGACCGGCGAGCCCCATGTGCTGCGATACGCGCGCGGCGCGTGCATTTTCCCATTACGCGCGGAGCGCGTTCTTGCCTATTGCGCGACTGACTGGCCTGCGTTCTTTCCGGTTTACGCGCCCGGCGCGCGTTCTTTCCTCGCGGCGCGCCGCGCGGCGTACAGGCCGAAGGCCAACGCCGCGGCCGCCATGCCCCACCACTGGAACATATAACCGTAGTTGCGCTCGACGCCGCTAGTTGGCGCGGGCCAGTCGCGAACCAGTTTGTCGCCGTCGTCGCTCAATTGCTGAATCACGAATGACTGCAGCGGCAGCCCGGTTTCAGCGGCGTACGCGGCGATATCCAGATTCTGGCGGATCAACTGATGCGCTGCCGAGCCGCCCTGCCCCAACTCGAAGGCGCGCGACGCATCGGCCCGCGCGATCCCTTCGATCTCGATTTCGCCTTGCGGCGTCGTGTACGGCGCGATGGTTTCGCGATTGCTCACGTTGCGCGGCAGCCAGCCGCGATTGACCAGCACGTAGCCGCCGTCTGCCAGTTTAAAAGGCATCACGACGTAAAAGCCCGGCTGATCGTTATACGGACGATTATCCAGGTACACGACCTTGTCCGCGACAAAACTGCCACGCGCCTTCACGCGATGAAATTCGATGTCCTTCAACTCGACCGGCGTGGCGCTCACCGGCTGCGCGGGTGCGTTCTCGAACTGCGTGATGTGCGCTTCGAGCGCTTCCTTCTCATGCGCGCGGTCACGTTGCCAGAAACCGAGCCGCACGGTCACGACGATCACCAGCAGAATCAGCAGCGCGGGAATCACGCGGATCTTCATCGAACACACCCCGCCATTGCTTGCGACGCCAACCGGAGCCGACGGCGAGCGCCCGCGCGCGGTGCGATAATAAACTTCTTGCCTCTGCGCTTCCTGGTATCAGCCAGTTCCATGCACATTCTCGTTCCCATTGCCTTCGCTCTGATCATCGCCAGCATGGTGTCGGCGCTGTATTTCATGATGCATGACAAGGGCAAAACCAAGCGAATGGTCTGGTCGCTCGCTACCCGGGTCGGCCTGTCTATCTCGCTGTTCCTGTTCATCCTGTTCGCACACTGGATGGGTTGGATTCAGTCGACCGGTATTCCTTACGGGCGTTGAGTCCGGCGGAAAAATTTCCGCGCCGCCAAATAAAACGCCGCCCTGACAGGTCGAGGGCGGCGCTGCTTGTGTCCTTGCATACTGCTCTTACGCGCCGCCCCGAAGGATGTTGCGCGAACGGCCTGTGCACACGGCGGATAGCCGGTCGGCGCAGGCCAGACTGCGTTACAGCCAGTACACGACGATGTACAGCCCGAGCCACACGACGTCCACGAAGTGCCAGTACCAGGCGGCGCCTTCGAACGCAAAGTGATGCTCCGCCGTGAAGTGACCGCGGATCAACCGCGCCAGCACCACGGCCAGCATCGTGCCGCCGAGGAACACGTGGAAACCGTGGAAGCCCGTCAGCAGGAAGAACGTCGAACCATACACACCCGACGCCAGCGTCAGATTCAGTTCGTTGTACGCGTGGAAGTATTCGAAGCCTTGCAGGAACAGGAAGCAGACGCCCAGCACCAGCGTAGCCGCCAGCCAGATGATCGCCTTCTTGCGATGGTTTTCACGCAGTGCATGGTGCGAAACCGTCAGCGTGGCGCCCGACGACAACAGCAGCGCCGTATTGATGGTCGGCACTGGCCACGGCTGCATCGACTTGTAGGTCGACACCAGCGCTGCCGGACCGTTGTTCGGCCACACCGCCGAGAAATCCGGCCAGATCAGCTTGTAGTCGAGGCTGCCGAGCTGATGCATTGCGATTTCGCGAGCATAGAACAGCGCACCGAAGAACGCGCCGAAAAACATCACCTCGGAGAAGATGAACCAGCTCATGCTCCAGCGGTACGACTTGTCGACATTCTTGCCGTACATGCCGCCTTCGGACTCGGCGATCGCGTCGCCGAACCAGTGCCACAGCGTAAAGAGCAGCCACAACAAGCCGGCGACCACGCCGATCGGCGCCCAGTCATGTTCGTTGATCCAGGCCGCAAGCGATCCGAGCATGACCAGCAACCCGACCGCGGCGCTGATCGGATGCCGCGACGGATGCGGTACGAAATAGTACGGGCTCTCGTTTTGACCGCTCATTCTTGATTCTCCACTTCAGTCCAGTTGTTCCGGAATCTCCGGCTGTATCTTCGGCGGCGCGTCGATACCGCACCGCTTCACTTTAATTCGTGGGCCCTGCTTTGGCCGCCCTGCTTCACCCGTCTGCTTCACGCTGCCCTGCTCGCGCGCCTGAACGTTTACCCCACCACGGCGTGCACAACCAGAATCAGCACGCCGATCAGGATTGCCGTACTAATCAACGCTGCTGCAATCACATGCAGCGGGTTCAGTTGCGACGCATCCGCTTCCAGGTCGCGCCGCTTGCGCACGCCGAAAAACGACCAGAACACGGCACGCATCGACTGGCCAAAGCTGCTCTTGCGCGGGCTGCCGCCGTTATCGCTCATCTCGTCTTCCTTCGCCTGCGGCTCGCGCCGTCAGGCGGGATTGGCGGAAGTCGCCGCCGTATTGGCCGTGGGCGCCGCGCTCCCCGCCGTCGCCGCTGCCGGCGTGTTCAATTCGAAGAACGTGTACGACAACGTGATCGTCTTCACATCCTTCGGCAACTTCGGATCGACCACGAACACCACCGGCATACGCCTGGTCTGATTCGCCGTCAACGTCTGCTGCGTAAAGCAGAAACACTCGATCTTCTTGAAGTACTCGGTGGCCTGCTTCGGCGCGTAGCTCGGAATGGCTTGCGCCTGAATCGTGCGGGCCTGTTCGTTGCTGACTTCGTACATCACCGTCGTCACTTCGCCCGGATGCACGTCGAGGCTGCGCTGTTCCGGCTTGAATCCCAATGGGCCGCGCGCGTTCGCGTCGAATTCGATCGAAATCGTACGGCTCATGTCGACTTGCGTATTCTTCGCCTCGCGCGCCGTTGCATCACGCTGCACGAGGTTGTTGATGCCGGTGATCTGGCAGATCGCGCGATACATCGGTATCAGCGCGAAACCGAAACCGAACATCATCAACGCGACGATGATCAGCTTGATCAGCATCGAACGGTTGAAAGAGCGGTCGGCTTGAGCCGGCGGTTGCGTCGACATCTCAATCCTCAACAAACCTGCAGACAGACTCCAACGGCTGCGTCAGGTGAAAAACCACTGCTTGATGATGACGCTCGCGAAAAAGATCGCCGCGACGATGAACATCACAAGACCTATCCGCCTGTTGCCCGCGCGAATCTGTTCGGGTGTACGTCTTTCCTGTGGATTGCGCGTCATGCTCGACTTTCTGAATACTTTCCAAGAGCGGCGTCGGGTTGCCGCCGCCGCCC
>Ga0310811_10010626_pt1 | contig 11894 bp, 9 predicted proteins | sample YCmetagenome_FD_207642 | JGI IMG/M metagenome (GOLD analysis project Ga0310811, IMG submission 207642) | Soil microbial communities from experimental microcosm in Duke University, North Carolina, United States - YC | ecosystem: Engineered > Artificial ecosystem > Soil microcosm > Unclassified ...
TCGCGCCGGCGTCGCGGTCGATCGCGGTGACGCGGTGGCCTCGCGAGGACAGCCAGCGCGCATGGCGTCCACTGCCGGCGGCGACGTCGAGCACGCTGCCGCGCGGCGCGATCAGGTGCGCCCAGCGCACGATCCACGGTGAAGGTCTGTCGCTGCCGTGCGCGGCGCGCGGCGCTGCCGTCACGTCAGAAGCACGCCCACAGCCGATTCGCGAGATCGACTGCGAGGTCCGGCCGCTGGTAGGCGGCGAACACGGCGGCGAGCGCGAGCGCAGCCGCGGTCCAGCCGGCGATGCGAGCGCGCTTCATGCCGCTGCAGGACGCAGGATCGCGCCCTCGCGGATCGGCAGGTTGACGAGCGCGGCGAAGACGCCGAGCGCGACCGCGATCCACCAGACGACGTCGTAGCTGCCGGTCGCATCGTAGAGGCGGCCGCCGAGCCAGACGCCGAGGAAGCTGCCGACCTGGTGGCTGAGGAAGACGAAGCCGCCGAGCATCGACAGGTAGCGCACGCCGAAGATCTCGGCGACGATGCCGTTGGTGAGCGGCACCGTCGAGAGCCACAGAAAGCCGATCACCGCCGCGAACACGTAGACGCTCCAGGGCGTCAGCGGCGATGCGATGAAGGCGACGATCGCGAGCGCGCGCAGCGTGTAGATCGTCGACAGCAGGTACTTCTTTGGCAGGCGCCCGCCGAGCATGCCCGCGAGGTACGTGCCGAAGACGTTGAAGAGCCCGATCAGCGCGAGCGCGGTCGTCGCGACGTGCGGCTGCAGGCCGTGGTCCTTGAGGTAGCTCGGCATGTGCACGCCGATGAAGACGACCTGGAAGCCGCAGACGAAGTAGCCCGCGGTCAGCAGCTGGAAGCTGCGGTCGCCGAACGCCTCGCGCAGCGCCGCGCCCATGCTTTGCTGCTGCGCGGCCGACGGTGCGTGCTTCGGCTCGCGCAGCCCGATCGCGAGCGGCGCGATCACGAGCGCGAGCGCGGCGCAGACGAAGAGCGCCTCCTGCCAGCCGATCGTGCCGATCAGACCGCCTTCGACCGGCACCATCAGGAACTGGCCGAACGATCCCGCCGCCGCGGTGATTCCCATCGCCCAGCTGCGCCGCTCGGGGACGACGTTGCGGCCGATGACGCCGTAGACGACCGCGTAGGTCGTGCCCGCCTGCGCCATGCCGAGCACGAGCCCGGTGCCGCCGAGGAACGCCGCGCCCGTGGTCGCGAGCGCCATCGCCACCAGGCCGAGCGAGTAGAGGATGCTGCCGACGACGAGGACGCGAAACGCACCCCAGCGGTCGGCGAGCGCACCGGCAACGGGCCCGGCGAGGCCCCACGCGAGGTTCTGCACGGCGAGCGCGAGCGCGAATGTCTCGCGGCTCCAGCCGCGGTCGGCCGTGATCGGCTGCAGCCAGAGGCCGAAGCCGTGCCGGATCCCCATCGACACGGTGACGATCACCGCGCCGCAGACGAGCACCTGCGCGAGCGACAGCGGCCTGGCCGGCGTGCTCATGCGACCTCGGGCGTGCTGGCGCGGTCGATCGCGGCGATCGACGGCGCGTCCAGCCGCAGCCGCGCTGCCGCGACGAGCTCGGCGAGCTGGCGCTCGTCGGTCGCCGACGCGATCGGCGCGGTGATGCTCGGCCGCGCGATCTGCCATGCGAGCGCGACCTGCGCCGGCGTCGCGCCGACCGTCGCCGCGACGGCGTCGAGCGCACCGAGGACAGCGAGGCCGCGCTCGTTCAGGTACTTGCCGGCGCCCTTGCCGCGAACGCTCTTGCCGAAGTCGGCGGCGCTGCGGTACTTGCCGGTGAGAAATCCGCTCGCGAGCGCGTAGTAGTTGATGACGCCGACGCGGCGCGCGACGCAGAGCGGCTCGAGCGCATCTTCGTAGTCGGCGCGCTCGACAAGGTTGTAGAGCGGCTGCAGCGACTCGTAGCGTGGCAGGCCGAGCCGCTCGCTGGTGTCGAGCGCGAGCGCGAGGCGATCGGCCGTGTAGTTCGAAGCGCCGATCGCGCGCACCTTGCCTTCCCTGATCAGCTCGGCATACGTGCCGAGCGTTTCCTCGACCGGCGTCGTGGCATCGTCGTCGTGCGACTGGTAGAGGTCGATCACGTCGGTCTTCAGGCGGCGCAGCGACGCCTCGACGGCTCGCCGGATGTACGCCTTCGACAAGCCCTTGTCGTCGTCGCCCATCGGCTTGCCGACCTTGGTCGCGAGGACGATGCGGTGGCGCTTGCCGGTCGCGTTCAGCCACTTGCCGATGATCGCCTCCGATTCGCCGCCGGCGTGGCCCGGCACCCAGCGCGAATAGACGTCGGCGGTGTCGACGAAGTTCATGCCGGCGTCGACCCAGGCATCGAGGAGACGGAACGATTGGCGCTCGTCGACGGTCCAGCCGAAGACGTTGCCGCCGAGGCAGATGCGCGAGACCTGCAGCGGCGAGCGGCCGAGGGAACGGGTGTCCATCGCGCGATTGTTGCAGGGCTCGGCGCGTGACGCTGGCGCGCATGCGGCGACGCGAGCGACGAGGTTGGTTGGCCGGCTCGGGCGCTCCCTAGAATCGTTCGCATGGCTACGAAGGCGACGAAAGGCGGCAGCTACGGCGAGGAGTCGATCCGCGTCCTCAAAGGCCTCGAACCGGTCAAGCAGCGACCGGGGATGTACACGCGGACCGAGAACCCGCTGCACATCGTCCAGGAGGTGATCGACAACGCCGCCGACGAGGCGCTCGCGGGCGCCGGCACGCGGATCGACGTCACGCTGCACAGCGACGGCTCGGTCACCGTCGACGACGATGGCCGCGGCATTCCGATGGGCTTGCATCCCGAGGAGAAGGTCAGCGTCGTCGAGATCGTCTTCACGCGGCTGCACGCCGGCGGCAAGTTCGACAAGGGCGGCAACGCCGCGTATAGCTTCTCGGGCGGCCTGCACGGCGTCGGCGTCAGCGTCACCAACGCGCTCGCGAAGCGGCTCGAGGTGACGGTGTGGCGCGGCGGCCAGGCGGCGACGATCGCGTTCGCCGGCGGCACCGTCGTCGAGCCGCTCGTGACGAAGAAGGCGGCGGCGGGCGATCGCAAGAGCGGAACGCGCGTCCGCGTCTGGCCGGACCCTCGCTACTTCGAGAGCGCCGAGCTGCCACGCGCCGAGCTGACGCACGTCCTGCGCAGCAAGGCGGTGCTGATGCCCGGCATCAAGGTGTCGCTCACGGTCGAGAAGGCCGGTCGAGGCGAGCCGGAGCGGAGCGACTGGCTCTACTCGGGCGGTCTCGCCGACTATCTGCTGCAGACGCTCGCCGCCGACCCGGTGATCCCGCTCTTCGAAGGCGCGCACCACGCCGACGGCCGCGAGAGCGAGGACGTCGCCGAAGGCGAGGGCGCCGCCTGGTGCGTCGCGTTCACGGAGGACGGCGTCGCGGTGCGCGAGAGCTACGTCAACCTGATCCCGACGGTGGCGGGCGGCACGCACGAATCGGGGCTCAAGGACGGCCTCTTTCACGCCGTCAAGGGATTCATCGACCTGCATTCGCTGCTGCCCAAGGGCGTCAAGGTGATGCCCGACGACGTCTTCTCGCGCGCCAGCTTCGTGCTCTCGGCGAAGGTGCTCGATCCGCAGTTCCAGGGCCAGATCAAGGAACGGCTCAACAGCCGCGAGGCGCTCAGGCTCGTGTCCGCGTGCGTGCGGCCGGCGTTCGAGCTGTGGCTGTCGCAGCACGTCGAGCACGGCAGGAAGCTCGCCGACCTGGTCATCCGCCAGGCGCAGAGTCGCCAGCGCGCGAGCCTCAAGGTCGAGAAGAAGAAAGGCTCGGGAATCGCCGTGCTTCCGGGCAAGCTCACCGACTGCGAGAGCCGCGACCTCGCGCTGAACGAGCTCTTCCTCGTCGAAGGCGATTCGGCCGGCGGCAGCGCCAAGATGGGCCGCGACAAGGAGACGCAGGCGATCCTGCCGCTGCGCGGCAAGGTGCTCAACGCGTGGGAGGTCGAGCGCGACCGACTGTTCGCGAACAACGAGATCCACGACATCGCCGTCGCGGTCGGCGTCGATCCGCACGGCGCCGACGACAGCCCCGACTTCTCCGGGCTGCGCTACGGCAAGGTCTGCATCCTCTCGGACGCCGACGTCGACGGCTCGCACATCCAGGTGCTGCTGCTGACACTCTTCTTCCGCCACTTTCCGAAGCTGATCGAGCGCGGCCACGTCTTCGTTGCGCGGCCGCCGCTCTTTCGCGTCGACGCGCCGGCGCGCGGCAAGAAGCCGGCGGCGAAGATCTACGCGCTCGACGACGACGAGCTGCGCGCGACCGTCGACCGGCTGCAGAAGGAAGGCGCGCGCCCGGGCAGCTGGACCGTGAGCCGCTTCAAGGGCCTCGGCGAGATGAACGCCGAGCAGCTCTGGGACACGACGCTCAATCCGGAAACGCGGCGGCTGCTGCCGATCGGCTTCGCCGCCGCAGGATTCGCCGCGACCGCGGCGTCGCTCACCAAGCTGATGGGCAAGGGCGAGGCGCAGGCACGGCGCGAGCTGATGGAGCTGCGCGCCGACGCCGTCGAGGTCGACGTGTGAACGAGCCGAAGCGCGTCGCCGGGCCGCTGCGCCTGCGGCCGACGATGCTGTCGGATCTCGAGTTCGTCGCCTCGATCGAGGACGACCCGGCCAACCGGCCGTTCATCACGCCGTGGGAGCGCGTTCAGCACGAAGGCGCGGTGCGCTTCCCCGACTTCCGCCACTTCATCGTCGAGGCCGGCGACGGCTATCCGTCGGCGGGGTTCGTCATCTTGCAGGGCTGCCGCAATCCGAACGCGTCGGTCGAGCTGAAGCGGATCGTGCTGCAGCCCAAGGGCCAGGGCTACGGCCGCGCCTGCGTCCGCCTGCTCGTGCAGATGGCGTTTCGCGACCTCGGCGCACACCGCTTCTGGCTCGACGTGCGCAGCGCCAACGCGCGCGCGCTCGCGCTCTACCGCGGCGAAGGCTTCGTCGAGGAGGGACGTCTCCGCGAAAGCGTCAGGAGCGGCAGCGGCTACGACTCGCTCGTCGTGCTGTCGATGCTGAAGGACGAATACGAAGCGGCCGTCGCAGCGCGCGGCGGCCGCGCCGCCGGAAGCTGAACGAGGAGACCGCGATGCGCTCGACGATGATGGACGTTCCGCTCTCGCTCAACGATCTGCTCGACCGTGCCGGCGAGCTGTTCCCGAGCAACGAGATCGTCTCGCGCCTGCCTGACAAGTCGCTGCGCAGGCACACCTACGGCGAGTACTACCGGCGGACGCGAAAGCTCGCCGCGGCTCTGCAGGCGCTCGGCCTGAAGAAGGGCGATCGCGTCGCGACGCTTTGCTGGAACCACCACGCGCACCTCGAGTGCTACTTCGGCATCCCCGCCGTCGGCGGCGTCATGCACACGCTCAACCTGCGTCTGTCGCCCGACGAGATCGGCTGGATCGCGCACGATGCGAACGACCGCTTCCTCGTCGTCGACGATGTGCTGCTCCCGCTCTACAGGCAGTTCGCCGGCTTGCACGCCTTCGACCGCGTCATCGTCTTCCCGTTCTCGGGTACGACGGTCGATCCGGAGTTCCTCGACTACGAGCAGCTCCTCGAGCGCGCCGACGGCGACGCGCTCGTCTACGCGCCGCACGACGAGGTCGATCCGATCGCGATGTGCTACACGTCGGGGACGACCGGGCGGCCGAAGGGCGTCGCGTACTCGCACCGCTCGACCGTGCTGCACAGCCTCGTCGGCTGCCTGGCCGACTTCTGGGGTCTTAAAGGAACCGACGTCGTGCTGCCGGTGACGCCGATGTTCCATGCCAACAGCTGGGGCATCCCGTACGCGGCGGTGATGCTCGGCGTGAAGATGGTCTTTCCCGGACCGCATCTGCACCCCGAGGACCTGCTCGACCTGATGAAGGCCGAGCCGCCGACGCTCGCGCTCGGCGTGCCGACGATCTGGATGGGGCTGATCCAGCTCTACGAACAGGCGCTCGAGAAGCAGCCGGGGCGCTGGAAGCTGCCGACCGGGATGCGATCGCTCGTCGGCGGCTCGGCGGTTCCCGAGTCGCTGATCCGTGCGTTCGCGCGCCACGGCGTCTGGATCGTGCAGGGCTGGGGAATGACGGAGACGTCGCCGATCGCGACCGTCTCGTACCAGCGCAACGAGCTCAAGAACGCCGACGCCGACGAGCGCTTCCGACGCGCTGCGATGGCCGGCGTTCCGGTGCCGCTCGTCGACGTCCGCATCCGCACCGACGACGGCACCGATGCGCCGCACGACGGCCGCACGATGGGCGAGATCCAGGTGCGCGGGCCGTTCATCACGGGCTCGTACCACGAGGTGCCGCGCAGCGCCGACAAGTTCACCGACGACGGGTGGCTGCGCACCGGCGACGTCGCGACGATCGACGAGCTCGCGTTCGTCCGCATCACCGATCGCACCAAGGACCTCATCAAGTCGGGCGGCGAGTGGATCAGCTCGGTCGATCTCGAGAACGCGCTGATGGCGCATCCGCAGATCGCCGAGGCCGCGGTGGTCGCGATCCCCGACGAGAAGTGGGGCGAGCGGCCGCTGGCGTGCATCGTGCTGAAGCCGGGCACGGAATTCGCGGGCGAACGCCTGCGCGACGATCTCGGCCGCCATCTGCTCGGCCACGGCTTCGCAAAGTGGCAGCTGCCGGATCGCTACGAGGTGATCGACAGCGTGCCGCGGACGTCGACCGGCAAGTTCTGGAAGCTGAAGCTGCGGGAACGCTTTCCACGCTGAGCTTGCACCCGGCGCGCTGCCGAAGCGTTGCGGCAGTGACTAGACTCGCAGCGCTTCTCACTCCGGACGCGCCGTGAACACGCTCGACCTCTTCTCGCCGCCACCCGCCGACGACGCCGTCGCGCTCGCCGAATACGCCGAGCGCGCGTACCTCGAGTACGCGCTCTCGGTCGTCAAGGGCCGCGCGCTCCCCGACGTCGCCGATGGCCAGAAGCCGGTGCAGCGCCGCATCCTGTACGCGATGGCGCGGATGGGACTCGTCACACCGCCGACCGGCGCCGGGCCGAAGGCGGTGAAGAGCGCGCGCGTCGTCGGCGACGTCCTCGGGCGCTTTCATCCGCACGGCGACCAGGCCGCGTACGACGCGCTCGTCCGGATGGCGCAGGACTTCGCGCTGCGCTATCCGCTGATCGACGGCCAGGGCAACTTCGGTTCGCGCGACGGTGACGGCGCCGCGGCGATGCGCTACACCGAAGCGCGCCTCGCGCCGATCGCACGGCTGCTGCTCGACGAGATCGACGAAGGCACCGTCGAATTCGTTCCCAACTACGACGGCTCGACCGAGGAGCCGCGCCTCCTGCCGGCGCGCCTCCCGTTCGTGCTGCTCAACGGCGCAAGCGGGATCGCGGTCGGCCTCGCGACCGAGATCCCGAGCCACAACCTGCGCGAGGTCGCGGCCGCCGCGGTCGCGCTGCTGAAGGACGACAAGCTCGGCGACGACGAGCTCGCGAAGCTCGTTCCGGGGCCCGACTATCCGGGCGGGGGCCAGATCATCAGCGCGCCCGACGAGATCCGCGCTGCGTATGCGAGCGGCCGCGGGTCGCTCAAGGTGCGCGCGCGCTGGACGATCGAGGACCTCGCGCGCGGCCAGTGGCAGCTCGTCGTCACCGAGCTGCCGCCGGGAACGAGCGCGCAGAAGGTGCTCGAGGAGATCGAGGAGCTGACCAACCCGAAGGTGCGCGCCGGCAAGAAGGCGCTGCAATCCGAGCAGCTGCAGCTGAAGGCGACGCTGCTCGCCGTGCTCGACGCGGTTCGCGACGAGTCGAGCAAGGAAGCGGCGGTGCGGCTCGTCTTCGAGCCGAAGTCTCGTACGGTCGCGCAGTCCGACCTCGTCAACGCGCTGCTCGCGCACACCAGCCTCGAGAGTTCGGCGCCGATCAACCTGACGATGGTCGGCGCCGATGGCAGGCCGACGCAGAAGAGCCTGCACCAGCTGCTCGGCGAGTGGACGCGCTTTCGCACGGCGACCGTCGAGCGGCGCTCGCGCCATCGACTGGGCAAGATCGAGGAGCGCATCCACATCCTCGAAGGCCGGCAGCTCGTGCTGCTCAACATCGACGAGGTGATCGCGATCATCCGCGCCGCCGAGCAGCCGAAGCTGGCGCTGATCGAGCGCTTCCGGTTGAGCGACCGGCAGGCCGACGACATCCTCGACATTCGCCTGCGTCAGCTCGCGCGCCTCGAGGCGATCAAGATCGAGCAGGAGCTGAAGGACTTGCGCACCGAGGGCGCGAAGCTCGGCGAGATCCTCGCCAGCCCGACGGCGCTCAAGCGCACCGTCGTTCGCGAGATCGAGGCCGACGCCAAGGCGTATGGCGACGAGCGCCGGACGCTGATCGAAGCGCAGAAGCGCGCCGTCGCCGAGGTGCGCGTCGTCGACGAGCCGGTGACGGTCGTCGTCAGCATGAAGGGCTGGGTGCGCGCGATGAAGGGCCACGAGATCGACGGCACGCAGCTCTCGTTCAAGCCCGGCGACGCGCTCTACGGAACGTTCGCGTGCCGCAGCGTCGGCACGCTGCTCGTGTTCGGCAGCAACGGCCGCGTCTACTCGGTCGCGGTCGCGAACCTGCCGAGCGGCCGCGGCGACGGCGCGCCGGTGACGTCGCTGATCGATCTCGAGCCGGGGACCGCGCCGGCGCACTACTTCGCCGGCGCCGGAGCCGAGCTGCTGCTGCTCGCCAACACCGGAGGATTCGGGCTGCTCGCGCCCGCGTCCGACCTCGTCTCGCGGCAGCGCGGCGGCAAGGGCTTTCTCGTTCTCGAAGGCGACGAGAAGCCGCTGCCGCCGGTCATCGTCGGCAGCAGCGAGCAGACGTCGCGGGTCGCGTGCCTGACGTTGCGCGGACGGCTCCTCGTCTTCGGCGTCGACGAGCTGAAGGTGCAGCCGAACGGCGGCCGCGGCCTGACGCTGATCGACGTCGACACCGACGATGCACTCGTCAGCGTCGCCGTCTTCGCGAATGCGCTGCAGGTGCTCGGCAGCGGCCGTGGCGGCAAGGCGCGCGACGAGGTGCTGCGCGGCTCCGCGCTCGACGACTACGTCGGCCGTCGCGCGCGCAAGGGCCGCAAGCAGCACGTCATGCCGACGGCGACGCGTGTCGTCGCCGCCAACTTGCAGTGAACCCGGTGTCGCGCTGCGCGCGTTCGCTCAGGCGCTGAGGCGAAGGACGCGCACCAGCGCGATCGCGCAGACCGCGAAGCACGCCGCTGCCCAGTACGCGTAGGGCACGCCGAGCAGCGAGACGGCGGCATCGGCGCAGCTCGCGCGTGCCTCGAAGACATCCGGGAGCAGGCGGTCGAGCGTCGTCGCTCCCACGATGCGATCGGCGAGGGTGAGATTGCACGACTGGGACCTGGCGGCGACCAGCTGCTGCCAGAGCGCCGCGGCGATGCCGGCCAACGCGAGCAGGAGCGCGAACGTTCCGGCGACGCGGCCGCCCGCGGCGCTGCGCCAGACGAGGCCGAGCAGGGCGAACACCGCGATCGCGCAGAAGACGAGCCGCTGCAGCACGCACCATGGGCACGGCTGCATGTCGTAGACGTGCTGCGAGACGAGCGCGGCGACGAGCGCGCCGATCGAGGCGACGAGGACGAAGACGAACAGCCCCGTCGTGCGGGCGCCCCCAACCGGGCGGGCCCTCATTCGCCGACCTGGGCGATCAGCTCGATCTCGACGCAAGCGCCGAGCGGAAGCTGCGCGACGCCGTATGCGCTGCGCGCGTGCGCCCCTTTCTCGGCGAAGACTTCGCCGAACAGCTCGGAGCAGCCATTGGTCACCAGGTGGTGCTCGACGAAGTCGGCAGCGCTGTTGACGAGGCTCGTGATGCGCACGATCCGCTCGACCTTGTCGAGATCGCCGACCGCCGCGTGCAGCGTGCCGAGGAGGTCGATCGCGACCGCGCGCGCCGCCTTCTTGCCCGTCGACGTGTTCATGTCGCGGCCGAGCTGGCCGGCCCAGACCTTGCCGTCGCGCTTGGCGATGTGGCCCGACAGGAAGACGAGGTTGCCCGAGCGCACGAAGGGAACGTACGCACCCGCGGGAATCGCGAGCGGCGGCAGCGAGATGTCGAGGTCGGTCAGACGGTCGTAGATCGAGGCCATGGCGAGTCGGGCGCGAAGTGCGTCGAATCCTACACTCCCGCATGGCTTCACCGGGCGACGGCGGCTGGCGGCTCGCGGCATTGCCGATCAGCTGGCTCGCCGGCGTCGCGTTGCAGCTGCAGGAGCGTTCGCTGCTCGCGACCGCCGGGTACGTGGCGATCGCGGCTGGCGCGGCGCTCGCTGCGATCGCATCGCCCTGGCTCGGTCGACGCCTGCGCAGCGCAGTCGCGAGCGCCGCCGCTCTCGCGCTCGGCTTCGCGATCTCGGGCTGGCACGCGAGCGCGGTCCTCGCCGATGGATTGCCGCCCGATCTCGAGGGCAAGGACGTCGTCGTCACCGGCGTCGTCGCGAGCCTGCCGCAGCAGGGCCCGAGCGGGCTGCGCTTTCGCTTCGCGGTCGACCCTGACGGCGCACCGGTCGGCGTGCCGCCGTCGCTCGCGCTCGGCTGGTACGCGGGCTTCCACGAGGACGCCGCGCTCGCGCAGCCGCGCCAGGCGCTGCGCGCCGGCCAGCGCTGGCGATTCACGGTGCGCCTGCGGCAGCCGCACGGGACGATCAATCCGCACGGCTTCGACGTCGAGCTCGCGTGGCTCGAGCAGGGCGTTCGCGCCACCGGCTACGTGCGCGACGCGCCGGCGACGCTCGTCGACGCCAGCGCCGCGTATCCGGTCGAGCGCGCGCGCCAGCGCGTCCGCGACGCGATCGATGCGCACGTCACCGACCGGCGCGCCGCTGGCGTTCTCGCCGCGCTCGCCGTCGGCGACCAGGGCGCGATCGAGCGCGACGACTGGGAGCTGTTCCGCAACACCGGCGTTGCCCACCTGATGTCGATCAGCGGGTTGCACATCACGATGTTCGCCTGGCTCGCGGGGCTGCTCGTCGCCGCGGCGTGGCGACGCAGCGAGCGCGCCGCGCACCTGCTGCCGGCGACGAGCGCGGCGCGCTGGGGCGGGCTCGCCGCCGCCGCCGCGTACGCGCTCTTCGCGGGCTGGGGAGTTCCCGCGCAGCGCACGGTCTGGATGCTCGCGACGGTGACCTTGCTGCAGTCGTTCGGGCTGCGCTGGCCTTGGTCGCTGGTGCTGCTGCTCGCTGCGTTCGTCGTCACGCTGCTCGATCCCTGGGCGCTGCTGCAGCCGGGGTTCTGGCTCTCGTTCGTCGCGGTCGCGCTGCTCATGTCGTCGTCGCCCGCGAGCGCCGGACCCGGCGACGCGCCGGCGCGCGACGCCGGCTGGCGCAGCTGGCCCGCACGCGTCGTCGCGGCAGCGCGCGGCGGGGTTCGCACACAGCTCATCGCGACGCTCGGGCTGACGCCGCTGACGCTCGTCATCTTCCAGCAGGTCTCGCTCGTCGGCGTCGTCGCCAACCTCGTCGCGATCCCGCTCGTCACGCTCGTCGTCACGCCGCTCGCGCTGCTCGGCATCGCGCTCGCGCCGCTGTGGTCGATCGGAGCATGGCTCGTCGACCTGCTGAGCGCGCTGCTCGCCGCGCTGGCTGCGATTCCCGGCGCCGTCTGGTCGGCGCCGGTCGCTCCGGTGTGGGCGCGCATCGCCGGCCTCGTCGCCGCGGCGCTCGTCGTCCTGCCGCTGCCGTGGCGGGCGCGACTCGTCGCCGTTCCGCTCGCGCTCGCGCTGCTGCTGCCGCCGCTCGAGCGGCCCGCCGCGGGTGCGTTCGACGTCGTCGCCGCCGACGTCGGCCAGGGCACCGCGGTGCTCGTCCGCACGCGAACGCACGCGCTCCTCTTCGACAGCGGCCCGGTCTACTC
>Ga0310811_10010627_pt1 | contig 11893 bp, 13 predicted proteins | sample YCmetagenome_FD_207642 | JGI IMG/M metagenome (GOLD analysis project Ga0310811, IMG submission 207642) | Soil microbial communities from experimental microcosm in Duke University, North Carolina, United States - YC | ecosystem: Engineered > Artificial ecosystem > Soil microcosm > Unclassified ...
AGGCGCTGGTCGGCGACGCACCCGCCTTCATCATCGGCGGCGGGCAGATTTTTGCCGATACGCTGGCCGAGACCGAGCGCCTGATCGTCACGCATATCGACAAGGTGTTCGACTGCGATGCCTTCTTCCCCGCCATCGATCCGAAGCAGTGGAAAGAGCTTGCGCGCGAAGCCCATCGTTCGGAAGCAGGCGGCTTCGATTTCTCCTACGTCACCTATGATCGCGTCAGCCCGGCCTGACCTTTTTCGCCGCAGTACGGTCATATGCAACACCGGCAGCAAAAACTGCCGGCTTTTCCGACAAAACCTTCGCATATCTGCGAAAATTCGCATCTTTCTCATTTTTGGCGCCGAGTACCGCGCCGTGTCGCCCTTCCAGCTGGAGAGCTCATGAAATTCCGCTTCCCCATCGTCATCATCGATGAAGATTTCCGTTCCGAGAACACATCAGGTCTCGGCATCCGCGCGCTTGCCGACGCAATGGAGAAGGAAGGCATGGAAGTGCTTGGCGTCACCAGCTACGGCGACCTGTCGCAGTTTGCGCAGCAGCAGTCGCGCGCCTCGGCCTTTATCCTGTCGATCGACGACGAAGAGTTTGGTGAAGGCTCGTTCGAGGAAACCGACCATGCGCTGAAATCGCTGCGCGCCTTCGTCGAGGAAATTCGCCACAAGAACGCGGACATACCGATCTACCTGTACGGTGAGACGCGTACCTCGCGCCACATCCCGAACGACATCCTGCGCGAGCTGCACGGCTTCATCCATATGTTCGAGGACACGCCGGAATTCGTCGCGCGCCACATCATCCGTGAAGCGAAGTCCTACATGGACGGCCTGTCGCCGCCCTTCTTCCGCGCGCTGGTGCACTACGCGCAGGACGGTTCGTACTCGTGGCACTGCCCCGGCCATTCGGGCGGTGTCGCTTTCCTGAAATCGCCAATCGGCCAGATGTTTCACCAGTTCTTCGGTGAAAACATGCTGCGCGCCGACGTCTGCAATGCGGTGGAAGAACTCGGCCAGCTGCTGGACCACACCGGTCCGGTGGCCGCTTCCGAGCGCAATGCCGCGCGCATCTTCAACGCGGATCACTGCTATTTCGTGACGAACGGCACCTCGACCTCGAACAAGATGGTGTGGCACTCGACCGTTGCACCCGGCGACATCGTCGTGGTCGACCGCAACTGTCACAAGTCGATCCTGCACTCGATCATCATGACCGGTGCGATTCCCGTGTTCCTGATGCCGACGCGTAATCATCTCGGCATCATCGGCCCGATCCCGCTCAGCGAGTTCTCGATGGAGAACATCCGCAAGAAGATCGAAGCCAACCCGTTTGCACGCGAAGCGAAGAACAAGAAGCCGCGCATCCTGACCATCACGCAATCGACCTACGACGGCGTGATCTATAACGTCGAGACGCTGAAGAACATGCTGGACGGCGAGATCGATACGCTGCACTTCGACGAAGCCTGGCTGCCGCACGCGACTTTCCACGACTTCTACAAGGACATGCACGCAATCGGCAAGGACCGCCCGCGCGCGAAAGAGTCGATGATCTTCTCGACGCAATCGACGCACAAGCTGCTGGCCGGCCTGTCGCAGGCCTCGCAGATTCTGGTGCGAGAATCCGAAAAAGTAAAACTGGATCAGGATGCCTTCAACGAGGCGTATCTGATGCATACGTCCACCTCGCCGCAATACTCGATCATCGCCTCCTGCGACGTCGCCGCCGCGATGATGGAAGCGCCGGGCGGCACCGCGCTGGTGGAAGAAAGCATTCTGGAAGCACTCGACTTCCGTCGCGCGATGCGCAAGATTGAAGCAGAATGGGGCAAGGAAGACTGGTGGTTCCAGGTCTGGGGCCCGGACACCTTTGCCGAAGACGGCATCGGCTCGCGCGACGACTGGATGATCCGCGCGGAAGACAACTGGCACGGCTTCGGCAACCTGGCGCCGGGCTTCAACATGCTGGACCCGATCAAGGCGACCATCGTCACGCCCGGCCTGTCGCTGGACGGCAAGTTCGGCGACACCGGCATCCCGGCATCGATCGTCACCAAGTACTTGGCAGAGCACGGCGTCATTGTCGAGAAGTGCGGCCTGTATTCGTTCTTCATCATGTTCACCATCGGCATCACCAAAGGCCGCTGGAACACGCTGCTGACTGCGCTGCAGCAGTTCAAGGACGACTACGACAAAAACCAGCCGATGTGGCGCATCCTGCCGGAATTCGCGCAAGCCAACCCGCGCTACGAGCGCGTCGGCCTGCGCGACCTGTGCCACATGATCCACGACTTCTACAAGGCCTACGACGTTGCACGCCTGACGACCGAGATGTATCTGTCCGACATGCAGCCGGCAATGAAGCCCTCGGATGCATTCTCGAAAATGGCGCATCGCGAGATCGAGCGCGTGGCGATCGATGACCTGGAAGGTCGCGTGACGTCCATCCTGCTGACGCCGTACCCACCAGGTATTCCGCTGCTGATTCCTGGCGAACGCTTCAACAAGACGATCGTCGATTACCTGCGTTTCGCCCGCGACTTCAACGAAAAATTCCCGGGCTTCGAGACCGACGTGCATGGCCTGGTTACGCGGGAAGTCGACGGCAAACGCGGATACTTCGTCGATTGCGTGAAGCAGTAAAAGGACAATTCATCGTCAAAACAAAAAAGGGCTTACGTTTTTACGCAAGCCCTTTTTGCCAACTGGACTATGAAACCGCTCACTACATTTACAGCGTACGCGCTGCTGGGCATAAGCTTCAGTTTCCAGGTCCATGCTGAAAACTGCGATCACGCCTCTACGCAAGTCGCCATCAATGCGTGCTCCCGGCAAGAGTATGAGACCGCGGATAAACAACTGAACCAACTCTATTCCGAGTACCGCGCGCGTCTCGATGGCAGCCAAAAGAAAAAGCTGAAGCAAGCGCAGATAGCCTGGCTGAAGTTTCGCGATCTCAGCTGTGATTTTGAAAGCTCGGCAGTCGAGGGCGGCAGCGCGTATGCAATGGTCAGGAATCGATGCCTCGCCGAAAAAACCCGCGCTCGTGTGGCGGAACTGCAGCAGCTGGTATCGTGTCAGGAAGGCGATTTGAACTGCCCGGCGCCGAAATAAGCGTATCGTCCTTCTCTTCCCCTAGGAGGCAACATATGAAAGCCGTTTTCCCTTTCCTGCTCACCTGCGCCGTCTCGTTGTCGGCATCCGCCGCGGACAGCGATCGTATCGTGAAGACGGCGTTGTATGCGCCGACGCAAGCCACCATCGTCGTTGCCGAAGGCGACTTGGAACCGCGCAGCGTCGGCAGCTATAGCATTCGCCTGTATGCGAAGAACGATCCTGCCTTCCCCTACGATCGCTTTGTTACCGGCCTGGTGCGTCCCCGCGACGGTTCCGTCGAATCGGTCCGCTTCGCCGATCTTGATCATGACGGCACGCCAGAGATCATCGTCGTCCTGCGATCGAGCGGAAGCGGCGGCTACCAATCCGCAGATGCGTTCCATTTCCGCAAAAAATCGCTGCAACTGATGAAATCTGTTAACGGGCTGGAAGCAAGCGCGGATCCAGTGCGCGAACTAATGGCAAGCAGGAAAAATCAACTAAGGCAATGATCCGCTGCCGCCGTCACGTCTCTCGGGTCTCCGGCCGCAAATAGGCGGCCAGGCAACAACAACAAATTCCCAGCCCAACCGGAGGAAATTTCAGCGCAACGACAGCAGCTGTTCCAAACAGCGCAAGCGTAGCGATTGATCGCAGCTTCAGGAGCCTGCGTGCTCTCGGTGATATTTCTGCCGCAGGAATGGGGTCGATCAGTTCGCGAATCAGGAACAGGTAGGTTGCATTTACCAGGAAGAAGATCGCGGCGTAGAACGAGACCGCATCCGGCGCCAGTTCGCTTTCGGCCATCCAGGAAGTAGAGAGCGGGAGCAGCGACACCGAAAACATATGCGCAAAGTTGGACCACATCAGGCGCGGCGTCACCTTGACCGCATAGCGCATCAGATGGTGATGATTGGCCCAGACGATGGCGATGAAAAGGTAGCTTACTGCGTAGCTGAGCCAGGTAGGCCACAGCAACAGGAATGCGCTGAAAGTCGGCGGATGCGGCGGATGCAGGTCCAGAACCAGCACGGTGATGAGGACGGCAAACACGGCATCACAAAATGTGATCAGTCGTTCGGGGGAAGAATCAAGTCGTCGCATAGACAGGGCCCAATATCGAACATCGACATTCTAAGAATACCCAAGGCCCGATTCATTGACCTGATCTCGTTTTGCCACCTATCGCACCGGCTGACCTATCCCAAGCAAATTACCCTCGCTGTCCTTGAACCAGGCGGCTAATTCGCCCTTGCCGCCTTTGCTGGGATAGTTGCCGGCAACTTCAGCGGTACCGTCTACCGTCTTCAATCCCGGGGAATCGTATTCCTCGAACACCAGACCCCGCGCTCGAAGGATGTTGACGGCCGCCTGAAAATCCGTGACCTCGAAACCCATTTGGGTATGGGTGCCGGACGGCGTACCACTGGAAGTGAACAGGACAAAGGAATTACTGCCGCAGCGATAGAGCAGTCCCCCAGGGCGTTCTTCCACCGGTTCCAATCCCAGCTTCTCCGCGTAGAACCTACGCGCCCTCTCCATGTCTTGAACCGGGAGCCGGGTCGCGACGCCGCAATATTCGAACACATCAGTCTTCGGTTCCGACATGGCTGCCTCCGAAATGCGGGCCGTCGTTACCGACGACCACAAGGGTTGGGCAGCGCCGGTTCAGCTCAACGCAGCTCCTGGATGCGAATCATGTTACCTGCCGGATCGCGTACTGCGCAATCACGCACGCCATGTGCTTGTTCGGTCGGTTCCTGCACGATCTCGACATTGCTCGCCTGAAGTTTTTCAAAGGTGCGGTCGAGATCCCTGGTCGCAAAGAGAATCATCGCGTAGGTGCCTTTGGCCATCATCTCGGAAATGGTGCGGCGCTCCTCGTCCGTTACGCCAGGAGCAACGCCTGGCGGCGCCAGCACGATGGACGTGCCGGGCTGGCTGACAGGACCGACCGTAATCCAGCGCATTTCTCCATACGCGACGTCGTTACGGACTTCAAAACCCAGAATGTCGCGATAGAAGGCCAGTGCCGCCTCGGGGTCGTTGTGCGGCAGGAAGGTCGAGTGAATACTGATATCCATCATAGTGTCTCCGTGAACTGAATGTACGAGACGGCAAGTCTAGCTATCCGTACCAACGGGCGCTTCTCGATTCCTGATCGGTTTTGTCACCTGCTTGGCCACGCAAGGCGGCATGCCCGCCGTGTCGTTTGCCGACAGGCGCTTATAAACGCTAGGCGGCACGCCAACCAGTTCAGTGAAGCGGGTGCTGAAGGTGCCCATCGATGCGCAACCGACTTCGAAACAAACCTCAGTGACGCTGAGGTCGCCGCGACGCAGCAGCGCCATCGCCCGTTCGATACGCCGCGTCATCAGATACGAGTACGGGGACTCGCCATAGGCGAGCCGGAACTGACGGCTAAAGTGCCCGGCAGACATGCAAGCGCTCGCAGCAAGCGCGTCCACATTCAGCGGTTGTGCGAAATCCCGATCGATCTTGTCGCGGACGCGGCGCAGAAGAACAAGCTCACGCAGCTTCAATGGATCAGCGGCTGTTTTTGTCATCTCCTGCATCCTCCGTTCGGATCGCTCAATACGGCGTGCCGTCCTTGTGCACGAACTGCCATTTTCCTTCGACCAGCAAGGCTTTCAGATCGTCATCCGGATAGCTGCCCTCGTCACCCGCCGTTCTGTCGCCGACTTCGAGATACACCACTTCTTCCGCAGTCTCGTTGATCAGGCGATGGCCGTTGCCGCTGCCCGCCTTGAAACCGGCGCACATGCCGGGAGCAAGCACGGTATAGCCTTCATCGGTGTGCAGCGTCGGCGTACCCTGCAGGATATAGATGAACTCGTCCTGCTTGCTATGCGCGTGGCGCAGGGCAGAAACCGCATTGGGCGCCAGGCGCGTAAGGTTCACGCCAAAGTTGGTCAGTCCGAATTGATCGCCCAACTGGCGCTTCTCCCTGCCTGCCATCCGCGACGCAAACGGTTCTGGATAAGAGGAAGGCTTGCTCCTGGCTGCTACCTCAGCGGCTATGAGTGCGACGGGAAATGGCTGATCTGGCATACGTTCTCACGAGGGTTGATCGGGCTGCGTTCGTTATTCCTAGCAGAAGGTACTAGCATAACCGCTGACCGTAGATCTCCGTTCGATCGTTTCGGTCGCCTCCTCTGCCCCTCTCTCGTCGCCGTTCCCGGGCGGACGGGAACCCAGAAACGCACCCCAATGCCGAACAAGCTTCGGAATAACGGCGGCGCACCGGGTTGCCACTTCAGACACGCATTCGGCTAGGTCTACAGCGGTATCCAACTAACCGCGATCACATTCCCGATCCTGCTGTCCAACGAAAAACTACAACAAAATCGACCGAAGAAAAGGGAATCCTGAATGAACAACCGCCAAGCGCTATTCCTCGAAGGCCCCATTCCGCGCGCGCTGCTCAGCCTGGCCTTCCCCATCATTCTCGCCAATGTCCTGCAGACCGGCTATCAGCTGACCGACGCGTTCTGGGTAGGCCGGCTCGGTGCCTCGGCGGTCGCGGCGATTTCGGTCAGTTTCCCGGTCACCTTTCTGGTCATTGCGCTCGGCTCGGGCCTTGCGATGGCAGGCGCCACGCTGACCGCGCAGTACATGGGCGCGGGCCGGCAGGACATGGTCAACCACGTGGCCGCGCAGACCATGCTGATGGTCGTCATCAGCTCGATCATTTTTGGCGCACTTGGATACAGCCTTTCGCCGCTCTTCCTGCGCTTGCTCGGCGTTGCCCCCGATGTCTATGCGAACGCGCTCGGCTTCATGCGCGTCTCGTTCGTGGGTATCATCTTCGTGTTCACCTATGCGATGTTCCAGGCCTTGATGCGCGGCGTGGGGCAAACCAAGGTGCCGCTGTATATCGTCGCCGGAACGGTGCTGCTGAACTTTGCGCTCGATCCGCTTCTGATCTTTGGCTGGGGCCCGCTACCGGGGCAAGGCGTGATGGGCGCGGCATTTGCGACCCTGATCACGCAGGCGCTCGCGAGCCTGGCCGGCATCATCATCTTCCTGCGCGGGCGACATGGCATCCAGTTGAACTGGCGCGGCTTCGCACCCGATCCGCTCTACATCAAACGCGCCTTCTTCCTCGGTCTCCCCGGCTCGGTGGAGTTATCGACCCGCGCATTGGGATTGATGATCATGTCGTTCCTGGTAGCGAGCTTCGGTACCTTGACGATCGCGGCCTACGGCGTCGGCTCGAATATCCTGCAAATCATCACGATCCCGGTCATGGGCCTGTCGATGGCGGTTTCCACGCTGGTCGGCCAGAACATCGGCGCCCGCAATATCGATCGCGCGGCGCGGGTAACACAGCTCGGCGCCTTTCTCGGCTTTACCACGCTCATGCTAATCGGGATTCTCGCCTGGTTTCTCGCGCCGTGGTGCGTGCGCTTCTTTATTCCCGACGACCCCGCGGTCATTGCCGAAGGTGCGCGCTTCATCCGCATCATGTGTCTGGCGTGGGGCGGCATCGGCGTTCAGCTTTGCATCGTCTCCGCATTTCGCGCGTCCGGCAACATGCTGATTGCGATGATCATTGCGATGGTGTCGCAATGGATGATCCAGTTCCCGTTGGCCTATGTGCTCTCCAAGCACACCACGCTGCACGCGCAAGGACTGTGGTGGTCGTTCCCGGTGACGAACGTTGCGGTGGCACTTGTCTCGATATGCTGGTTTGCGCGGGGAAGCTGGAAAACGGGCCGTCTGACTGACGACGACAAGCAGATTGCGAAAATTGCCGAGGAAGCGATTATTGAGGAGGGGATTCGCTAAATGTAGACACTGAAACCGCGTGACCTCGATCCCGATGACACCTTCCGTTTGGCATCTGCTACCGAGCTCGAGCAAACCCTCGAGCGTCGCATATAGAGCGCTCAATATTTCGCTCCACTCGTAAACGCGCAGAACCACAATCACAACTTTTAAACCGTCATAACAGCTGCAACTCGGTTCATGATCCTATTCAAATTTGCCCCTGGTCTAATGGCCACCGAAGCCAACAGTGATCCATCGGTATGGTGTGGACCTCCACCCCTGTTAGTATTTCGAACCAACAAGTTGAGTAGCGATTTACCACGAAGTTGATACTTGTAGAGAGCAAAAATACTATCGCGCATAGCGTCGGGATACGCCTCACCTGCTCTTAGCGCAAGCAGACGAGGTCGCTCTTGAGGATTCAGCACGTAGTCAGGATGCCGCGAAATTTGCTCCCCATTGTCTCGTAAGAACCTGCTCAGTGCTAGCGCATACCACTCTACGAAATCCCTAACTTCTATCTCGAAACGGCTAAATTCGTCACGATTCAATAGTCTCCATAGCTCACCGTCTACGAACACATCATTTTCGATTGAATACCCTTCAGTAAATACGAGGTGATCGTTAACATATTCCGGTGGAACACCGACGGTAACCCAAACATCTTTATCGGCGATAAACGCGAGTTTAATAGAGCCGGAAATCTCACTCATTCGCTCAAAAATTTTCAGAACCTTCTGCCTACCTCCAACTGGAAGCATAGACACGCCGAGATGTGCGAGCCTTTCCTCAAGCGATCGATAGACGACCATATCGTCATTACCTTCGATTACAACTGTAGGAAGTGACGTCTTCTTTAATAGCGAAATAATTTCTTCAATAGACATGTCTATCCTAGACATACTGTTGACCCTCAGAATCGCCACGATCTAAGTCAATCTGGAGTTCTTTGTCTGGATATTTGCTATATATAAAAGGGGAATGCGTCGCAATGATGAATTGATTCGACGCTTGTTGCGACAAGAGTGTCGGGAACAGTTGTCTTTGCCAGTCAACGTGGAGGCTAAGCTCTGGCTCGTCGATAAATATTACGGAGTCTCTGTAAAAGGCGTTATACGCGATGAAGCTTAGCATCTGCTTTTCGCCGGCAGATAAGGCGTCTGAATTAACTGCGTTGGCCGCGTCACCAAAACTTAGGCTCCGCCCCAGTTTGATTCCAGAATGACGGAATAACCTTAGAGCCAAGACACGTACAGCCTCCAAGGGAGTCATGATGGTCTCCCGCTCTTGCTCCATATTTTGGATCTGAAGCCTGATCTCGTCCAGCACTTGATTCGCAAGGCCAAGCGAGTCCGATTGGTCCCTTTTAAACGCACGAATCTTTTCAATTATTTGATGCGACGTTGACTGCTGTAGTTGGTTGTACTGTTCGGATAGATCGGTGTACTGTCTCACTAGGAGAGTTACGATATCAACGGTACTAAGCGACGCAACAAAAACATGATTTGCATTAGACAATTTCTTAGACAACGCTATTAGCGACTCCTCAATATCCCCTTTCGTGCGAGCCAAAGTGTTGTTTCTGTCACTAATAGTAAATCCACCTTCGATCCGGCGAAAGGTCGGCAAAAATACCGAAGAACCGAGCTCGGTCAAATGGCGCTCCACTTGGTCCTCCGCATTGAGAATTGGATCACCGTCCTCATCAAGTACATCGTCAAACGTGTATTCTTCCCCACCTCTCTTCCAATCGATCCGACACGTATGAGATGCGAGACGGTAGACAGTTATTTCGTACTCAGAAGTAACAAGCGTCGCCTTTTTAAACGCAACTTCCCTAAGCCCTAGGAGAATGTTTCCACTCATGATGTACCAGAGCAGTTTAAGAGTGCTCGTTTTCCCCGAACCGTTGCGACCGGTGATGATATTGATGTCTGTGTTGAAATCGAGCCTTACAACATCTTCCCTGCCAAACAATCCCGCAATTTCGAACGATATGACTTTCAATTTGCGCTCCTCTAAATTAACGGTTCGAGCCGCACTTCTTTCCTACATAGGAGGCCGATCACGCAATAAACCGACCTAAAGAACTCATACTGCTATAAAGCTTACTATCGATATCACCACCATCTCTATCGGCTGCACGAGCTATCGTTGCTGCTTCGCTTCGGACGTTTTAATGAAAATCGGTTTAAAAATATACATCCGACCAACGACGACACCGCCGTAATCAAAAAGAACCCGCTCGACGCCACCACGCCCTGCGTCGAATCCAAGTGCAGCAGATTCATGCAGTAGAAGAAGGTCACCTCACGCGCGCCCAGCCCGCCGAAACTCAAAGGCAACACCGCCGCCACCGACGACACCAGGAACACCGCCAGATAAGCGGGATAATTCGCCAAGGGCACCTGTAGGTACAGCAGCAGGAAGGCCGCGCACACCACCTGCAGCGACTGCACAACGAATCCATAGCCGAACACGGACAGCATCTTCGCGCCGATCATGTTCAGCAGCCAGCGGTGCATCAGCACGAAGGCGATGCAGATGCCGACCGCGCCGGCGATTGCCAGCAGATCGACATGCGGCAAAGCCCACGGAAAAACCAGAAACGGAATCAGCACACACAGCAGCAACAACAGAATCAGCAAGCCGCTGACGCGATCGGCCAGTGTGATGCCGAGCAGTTTCTTGACCGGCGTGCCGTCGCGCCGATGCAGTACGAGGATCTTGTAGCCGTCGCCGCCAATGCCGCCGGGCAGGAACATGTTGAGGAACATGCCGGCGTAATACAGCTTGAGGTTCTGCTTCTCGGACAGGTGCACGCCGATGTGGCGCTGATAGACGTTCAGGCGAAACGCGCTCGCGATCTTCGATGCGTTGAACAGCAGCAGCGCGATGACGATCCACGGCAGCCCTTCTGGCCGCACCAGCAACTGCTTGACCTGCGAGAGGTCGATCTTATGAAGAACGAAGGCGATCAGTGCGACGGAGACCGCCGCCTGGATCGCCAGCTTGATCAGCTTTTTCGTATGTTCAGACAACGATCTGCTTCTTGATGTTGTAGACCTTCTTGCCCTGCGACTCATAGTAGGTGCGCATGATCAGGTCGGCGATGAAGCCGGTGGTGATCAGCTGAATGCCGGCCACGGTCATCAGCAGGCCCAGAGTCAGCAGCGGACGGTCACCGATGTTCTCGCCCATCAGTTTGCAAACAGCGAGGTAGGCATTGGTCACCATGCCGGCCAGGAACAGGAACAGGCCGGTGCCGCCGAACAGATGCATCGGGCGCTGACCGTACTTCTGGAAGAACAGCATCAGCATCAAGTCGCTCGCGACCTTGAAGGTGCGGCCGATGCCGTACTTAGAGACGCCGGCGTGGCGCGGATGATGGCGCACGTCCATCTGCGTCATGCGGGCGCCGTACATGGAGGCCAGCACAGGAATATAACGATGCAGCTCGCCGTACAGACCGAGGTTTTTCGCGACGTCGCTCTTGAACAGCTTGAGCGTGCAGCCGTAGTCCTTGATGTAGACGCCGGTGCTGGCGCGGATCATCCAGTTGGCGATCTTGCTCGGGATCTTGCGCAGCAGGAAACCGTCCTGGCGCTTGGCGCGGATACCGGCGACGACGTCCCACTGGCCGCTCTGCAGGCACTCGATCATGCGCGGAATATCTTCCGGATCGTTCTGCAAGTCGCCGTCCAGCATGACAATCAGCTCACCCTGCGCGGCATCAATGCCAGCTGCCATCGCGGTGGTCTGGCCGTAGTTGCGGTTCAGCACCAGTACGCTGGTGCCAGGCTTGGCATATTGCTCGATCTCAGCAACGGTTTTGTCGCGCGAGCCATCGTCAACGAAGATCACCTCGTGCTCAATGCCCGCCAGCGCGCTGGCAATGCGGTCCGTCAACGGGGCGATGTTGCCCTCTTCATTCATGACAGGGATCACAACGGATAAAAACATCACGGGTTCCTTATGACGACGTGTACAAAATCAAATGA
>Ga0310811_10010629_pt1 | contig 11893 bp, 8 predicted proteins | sample YCmetagenome_FD_207642 | JGI IMG/M metagenome (GOLD analysis project Ga0310811, IMG submission 207642) | Soil microbial communities from experimental microcosm in Duke University, North Carolina, United States - YC | ecosystem: Engineered > Artificial ecosystem > Soil microcosm > Unclassified ...
CGCATTATTGACAACTGCGTCCAGGTGCGCGGGCAGTGCGTCGTCGAGGGCGGCAATGTGCGTCCTGTCGGTGACGTCAAGCAGCACCGTCGAGATTCGTGGGCTCAGTGCAGCGATCGCGTCGGCATCGCCGTCATTGCGAACGCCGGCGAAAACATCCCAGTCTCGTTCGGCAAGGTGACTCACGATGGCGCGACCAATTCCGCGTGAGGCACCGGTCACAAGGACGGCCTCACCGTAACGTCGGCGTTCGCTGTGGCCTGAGAAATCGCGTGAAGTCTAGCTGTCGCTGCCCACAGTGATCGCGGTCGCCTGTTCGGTGATTTCGTCAAGCTCGGATTCCTCGACGTCGATACCGGCCAGATGCTTTCGCGTGGCGAACAGCACGCCCGCACCAAGCAGTACCGCGGCGGCGCCGACCCAGAACGGCAGGTGCACGCTGATCTGCTCACCGAGCACGCCTGCCAGCCACGGCGCCAGTGCGGCCCCCGAGAACCGGACGAAACTGTAGGCGGCCGAGGCCACTCCGCGCTCAACCGGCGCTGCCTTCATCACGGTCTCGGTGATCAGCGTGTTGTTGATGCCGATGAACAACCCGGCCACCACCACGCACGTCGCCAGTACGGCCTTGTTGTCGGTGCCCACGGCCATCACCGCCAGCGTCGCCGTCATCGCCAGTAGGTTGACGATCAGGGTGGGCACGGTACCGAAGCGGCGCTGCAGCCGGGGCGCGACGACCACGGATGTGAAGGCCAGCGCCAGGCCCCAGCCGAAGAAGATCAGCCCGATCTGATGCGCGCTCATGTCAAGCGGAAACGGTGTGAACGCGAGCAGGGTGAAGAAGCCAAAGTTGTACAGCAGTGCGGTGATTGCGACACCCAGCAGACCGCGATGGCGCAGCGCACGGAACGGATCGGCCAGTGTGGTCGCGCGCTCGGCGCGAGGCGTGGAGGGCAGCAGGAATGCGGTGACGATGAGCGCGACGGCCATCAGAACCGACACCCCGAAGAACGGTCCACGCCACGACATCGAGCCGAGTACCCCGCCGACCAACGGCCCGACGGCGATGCCAAGGCCAAGCGCGGCCTCGTACAGGATGATCGTCTGGGCCACCGATCCGCGTGCCGAGCTGACGATCGTGGCCAGCGCAGTGGCGATGAACAATGCGTTGCCCAGACCCCAAAGTGCGCGCCAGCCAACGATTTCGGCCACGGAGTCGGACATGCCGGCCAGCCCGGCGCCTGCGATGATGATCACCAGGCCGAGCAGCAGCGTGCGCTTGGGGCCGATCCTGCTGGCCACCACGCCGGTGATCAGCATCGCGACGCCCATCACCGCCATGTAGCTGGTGAACAACAGCGATACCTGTGAGGGCGACGCGTCCAGGTTGTCGGCGATCGGTTTGAGGATGGGGTCGACGAGTCCGATGCCCATGAACGCGACGACGGACGCGAAGGCAACGGCCCAGACAGCCTTGGGTTGGCGCCACATACGGTGGCTACTCCTTTTCGGTTGTTACTTGGTGGGGATGGGGGCGGCCGCGTCTTCGAGAAGGCGGCGCATCACGCGGACGGCATCGCTGAGCGTCTGCCGCTCGGCCGCGTCCAGCCGTTCCAGATACGGATCGATGGCCGCACCACGATCGACACGGACTTGCCGCAGCGTGTCGACGCCTTTCGGCGTGATGCGGATCAGCACCGCCCGCGCATCGCCGGGGTCGACGGTGCGCGATACCAGGCCCGCGTCCTCGAGCCGGCGGACCTGGGTCGTCATCGTCGGCTGCGAGCAGTGGTCGAGCGCGGCCAGGTCGGATATCCGGGTCGCGCCTTGATCCTCGATGGTTGACAGCAGCCGCGCCTGGGCGAAGCCCAGCGGCAGGCGGACCCGTTGCGTGGCCAGACGATTGATCCGGGCCACCACGGACAGCAGATCGGCTCCGAGCGTCGGGGTCATGAGGTCCATGGTTGCATAGGTTTACTATGCATTTCAAACGCGCGCGCCGGTGGTGGCGCTCACAGCGTGGTGGGAAGGGGTCCTCGCAGGCGGCTGGCAGAATCGAGAAATGACCGTGACCGAGCCGAGCGCCCCGCGTCGCGCAGGCTCACTTCAACCGGTCGAACTTGCACAAGCCTCGGTGATGGCGGCGTTGTGCGCGGCCACCGCAATCATCGCCGTCGTCGTCCCATTCGCTGCCGGTATCTCGCTACTGGGCACCGTGCCGATGGGCCTGCTCGCCTACCGGTACCGGCTACGGGTGCTGATCGCCGCGACCGTCGCCGGCGCGGTCATCGCGTTTCTGATCGCGGGCATGGGCGGCTTCATGACCGTCGTCAACTGCGCCTACATCGGCGGGCTGACCGGCACCGTGAAACGTCGCGGCCGGGGCATCTTCACCGTGTTCGGCGCGGCGCTGATCGCGGGCTCGCTGTTCGGCGTCGCGACGGTGGCGGCGCTGGCGATCCTGGCGCGGTTGCGGCACCTGCTCTTCGATTCCGTGACCGCCAACATCAACGGGCTCGCAGCGATGATCGCCCGTATTCCGAACATGCAGCCCGCCGCGGAGCGGCTCAAACACGACTTCGCCACCGCGTTGCACTACTGGCCTTACCTGTTCTTCGGGTGGTCGGTGTTGACCATCGTCATCGTCACCTTCATCGGCTGGTGGGCGCTGTCACGCGTGATGACCCGGCTGCTCGGGATTCCCGATGTGCACAAGCTCGAGTCGTCGACGGACGCGGGACCGATCGCCCCGGTGCCTGCTCGGCTGCGCGACGTCCGATTCCGCTATCCCACGGCCGACCACGATGCCCTCGGCCCGGTGTCGCTGACCGTGGAACCCGGCGAGCACCTCGCGGTGACGGGTGCCAATGGTTCGGGCAAGACCACGCTGATGCTGATGTTGGCCGGCCGCGAGCCGACCGCCGGCACGATCGACCGACCCGGCGCCGTCGGCCTCGGCAAGCTGGGCGGCACCGCGGTGATCATGCAGCATCCGGAGAGCCAGGTGCTTGGCACCCGCGTTTCCGACGACGTGGTGTGGGGGCTACCGCCCGGCAAGGCCATCGACGTGGATCAGCTGCTCGGCGAGGTGGGCCTGGATGGGCTCGCCGAGCGCGACACCGGAGGCCTGTCCGGCGGCGAACTGCAGCGCCTCGCGGTGGCGGCGGCGCTGGCGCGCGAGCCCTCGCTGTTGATTGCCGACGAGGTGACCAGCATGGTCGACCAGGACGGTCGCGACGGTTTGATGTCGGTGCTGTCCGGCCTGACCCAGCACCACCGCATGTCGTTGGTCCACATCACCCACTACAACAGCGAGGCCGACGCCGCCGACCGGGTGATCAACCTGACCGGAAACGGTGGCGCCGCGGACAACACCGAGATGGTCGAGCAGGCCGCGGCGCCGTCCGCCACGGTGCACGCGGCACATCACTCGGATGCGCCGGTGCTTGAACTCGTCGGTGTCGGACACGAGTACGCCAGCGGAACACCGTGGGCGACAACCGCTCTGCAGGACATCAACTTCGCCGTGAATGAGGGCGACGGCGTGCTGATCCACGGGTTGAACGGATCGGGGAAATCGACACTGGCCTGGATCATGGCCGGCCTGACGGTGCCCACCGTTGGCAGTTGTCTGCTGGACGGCAAGCCGGTGTCCGATCAGGTTGGCGCGGTGGCGATCTCGTTCCAGGCGGCCAGGCTGCAGCTGATGCGCAGCCGTGTCGATCTGGAAATCGCCTCGGCGGCCGGCTTTTCGCACCGTGACCACGACCGCGTGGTGGCGGCGTTGGCCACCGTGGGGCTGGATGCCGGGATGACGAAGCGGCGGATCGACCAACTCAGCGGCGGCCAGATGCGTCGTGTCGTGCTCGCCGGGCTGCTGGCTCGGCATCCCAGGGCACTCATCCTCGACGAGCCGCTGGCCGGCCTGGACGCGGCGAGCCAGCGCGGGCTGCTGCGGCTGCTGGAAGACCTGCGTCGTCAGGCAGGCGTGACCGTTGTCGTTATCTCCCACGACTTTTCGGGTCTGGAGGACCTGTGCCCGCGCACGCTGCATCTGCACAACGGCCAGTTGGCGGCACCGACGACGGCTGGAGGCCTGTCATGACGGCCCCCGCCACGACCAAGCAGCGCGCGCCGGTGGTGCTGCTGCGGCCGGTGCCGGGGGACACCGTCATCCACCGGTTGTGGGCCGGAACGAAACTCATCGCCGTAGCGGGCATCGGTGTGCTGCTGACCTTCTACCCGGGCTGGGTGCCGATCGGCATGGTGGCCGCGCTGATCCTCACGACGGCACGGATGGCGCACATCCAGCGTGGGGTGCTCCCTTCGATTCCCCGCTGGCTGTGGGTACTGCTGTTCATCGGCGGCGCCACTGCGGCGTTCGCAGGCGGTAGTCCGATCATCGACCTGGGTTCGGTGCACCTCGCGCTGGGCGGGCTGCTGACCTTCCTGCGCATCACGGCGGTGTCGATCGTGCTGCTCGGGCTGGGGGCGATGGTGTCGTGGACCACCAATGTCGCCGAAATCGCGCCTGCGGTAGCGAAGTTGGGCCGGCCGCTGCGACCTTTCCGGATACCGGTCGACGACTGGGCGGTCGCGCTGGCGTTGGCGCTGCGGGCATTTCCCATGCTGATCGACGAGTTCCGGGTGCTCTACGCGGCGCGTCGGCTGCGGCCCAAGATGGTGCTGACGACGCGGCGGCAGCGACGGCGGCGATGGGCGCTGGAGATCGTCGACCTGCTCGCTGTGGGAATCACGGTTGCGCTGCGGCGCGCCGACGAGGTGGGCGATGCGATCACCGCGCGCGGCGGTGCCGGTCAGATCTCGGCGCATCCGTCAGGACCGAAACGCGCCGACTGGGTCGCACTCGCGATCGTGGTCCTGATGTCTGCCGTCGCGCTCACCCTCGAGTTGACGATCCTTGGCACGGTGTCCACGCGGTAGCTCTATCCTTGGCCGAGCGGCCTGTGGACTGCGTTAACGGCGGCGGGGGATAGATGGCGACGGCAGCGACCGTATGCGACTCGTGTGGCGCGCGACCGCGGGACGGTGCTCGGTTCTGCGATTCCTGTGGGGCGCCGATCGCCGTCGTGCGTGAGCCAGCTGAATTCAAGCAAGTGACGGTGCTGTTCGCCGACGTCGTGCGTTCAATGGACATTGCGAGCTCTGTTGGGCCGGAGCGGTTGCGAGAGATCATGGCCGAGCTAGTGGATGGCGCTTCCGCGGTGGTGGAGCGCCACGGTGGCACGGTGCAGAGCTTCACCGGCGATGGGATCATGGCGCTGTTCGGTGCGCCTTTGGCCTTGGAGGATCACGCGTTACGCGCGTGCCGTGCTGCGCTCGAACTGCAGCAGACGGTGCAACACCAAGCTGCCGAAGTGCGTGACCGCGATGGCCTCGAGTTGCAGCTGCGCATCGGCCTCAATTCGGGCCAGGTGGTCGCTGGCGAAATATCTTCGAGCGCTGCTGGATACACCGCGATCGGCGAACAAGTCGGCATGGCACAGCGGATGGAGTCCGTCGCACAGCCCGGCGGGGTGATGCTCAGCGAATCCACCGCAAAGCTCGTCGAAGCCGCTGCGGCTCTGGGTGAGCCAGAGCTTGTGCGGATCAAGGGCCGCGACGCGGGCGTGCCGGCCCGCCAACTGATTGCTGTCCATTCCCGACGGCCGCAGCCGTCGAGGTCAACGTTCGTCGGGCGTCAGGCTGAGATAGACAGCATCGCCGACGCCATCGAACAATCGACGGACGGCCATGGCCAGGTCATCCGCGTGGTCGGGCCCCCGGGCATTGGCAAAAGCCGATTCTTCAGGGAGACGACCGCGTTGGCGCACGGTGCCGGCGCGGATGTGTACGCCACGTTCTGCGAAGCGCATGCCGGGGACATCGCATTTCATGCTGTCGCGAATCTGCTGCGTGCGGCATGCGGCGTCGTCGATCTGTCCGCTATCCCCGCCCGACAACGGGTTCGGTCGCAGTTCCCAGGCGCTGACAGCGACGACCTTCTCCTTCTCGACGATCTCCTTGGCATCGCCGACGAAGACGCGGCAATGCCGGACATTGACCCGGACGCCCGTCGGCGACGGCTGACTGCACTGCTGACTGACGGGCTGCTGTTGCGTCCGCGCCCCGCGCTCTATGTGATCGAAGATGCGCATTGGATCGACGAGGTCAGTGAGTCGATGCTGGCCGACTTTCTGGCGGCGGTTCCGCGCTCACAGTCGATGGCGATAGTCTCCTACCGGCCTGAATACCGGGGCGCGCTGATGCAGATCGCCGATGCGAGGCACATAACACTTGCGCCGCTGGATGTTTCGCAGGCGAGGGCGTTGACGGCAGAGTTGTTGGGCCCAGACCCGTCGACCTCACGAGTCGGAACGCTGGTCACCGAGCGGGCTGCCGGAAACCCGTTCTTCGCCGAAGAAATCGTGCGTGACCTCGCCGACCGCGGCGTGCTGGTCGGCCGTCAAGGCCAGTACGTCTGCCGCGATGATACGGCCGATGTGACCGTTCCGGCGACGCTGCAAGCGACCATCGCCGCACGGATCGATCGCCTGAGTCAGGTCGCCAAGCGGACCTTGCGGGCCGCGGCGGTGGTCGGGTCGCGGTTCACACCAGGCTTACTCGAAACCCTGGGCGTCGAACCGCAACTTGCCGCGTTGACCGACGCCGAACTCATCGACGAGGTGACCTCGAGCTCGCAACTGGAGTATGCCTTCCGGCATCCGTTGATCCGAACCGTGGCCTACGAATCACAGCTGAAGGCGGATCGCGCGGACTGGCACCGTCGACTAGCAGCCGCGATCGAGCAGCGCGAAGCGAGCGCCCTCGAGGCGAACGCGGCGTTGATCGCCGAGCACTCGGAAGCGGCCGGAGACCTGTCGCAGGCTTACGGCTGGCATATGCGCGCGGCGGCGTGGTCGGCGACCCGAGACATCCACGGCGCACGAATCAGCTGGCGGCGAGCGAGCCAGGTCTCCGATTCAATGCCCGATGACACGCCCGATATCGAGGCGATGCGGATAGCCCCGCGAACTCTGCTGTGCGCTTCGGCTTTCCGAGTCGGGGGCAGCGTCGCGGACTCAGGTTTTGATGAACTGCGCGACCTGACTGGCCTTTCTGACGACAAGCGATCATTGTCGGTGGGGATGTCCGGCTTCGTGATGGCGCTGACGGTTCACTCCCGCCATCGGGAATCATCGCGGCTCGCATCGGAATGCATGGCCTTGTTCGAGTCGATCGGCGACCCGGTGCTGACGGTCGGATTGGCGTTTCCCTTGATCCTTGCCAAGTATGAAGCAGGCGAGTTGACAGAGGCCCTCGAAATGGCCCAGCGCGCTATCGATCTCGCGAACGGCGATCCGACCATGGGCAACCTTATCTTCGGCTCACCGTTGTCACTATTGCTTGCGATCCGGGGAACCCTGCGCTACCGCATCGGGATCGTCGGCTGGCGCGACGATGTGGACCGCGCCGTCGACATGGCCCGTGCCAAGGATCCGGCATGCTTCGTCTTCGCGATCATGTACAAGTATCTCGGCATCGCGGCCGGAGCCTTGATTCCAGACGATGCGGCTCTGAAGGAGACGGCCGAAGCATTACAGCTGGCAGAGAAATCCGGCGACGATTTCGCCCTGACGTCTGCGCGGTTCGTTCGGGGCGTCACATTGATATTCCTCAGCGGAGCGGATCGAGACGCTGGTCTGGATCTGTTGCGACAGACCCGCGACGCGTGCCTTCAACAGCGGTTCAGCACCACAACGTTGCCCTACATCGACGGCGTATTCGCGAAAGAGAGGGCAGCCGCCGGTGACCTCGATGGCGCCATCGAATCAGCGCGGTCGAACCTTGCGCGGTTGTCCGGCTCAGGGGAAATGATGAGCCGCGGCGGCGTCGCGGCAACACTCATCGAGCTACTGATGACTCGTGGTGGTGCTGCGGATTTGAAGGAGGTGCACCATGTGCTGGATTCGATCATCGAACTGAGCAATCCGCGCTACGCACTCGATCAGATGGTGTCGTTCATTGTCCGCGCCATGGTGGCCCAGGTGGAGGGCGACGAGTCGGCCTATCGGGGTTACGCCAGGCGCTTCCGAGACATGGCGACTTCCCTTGGGGCCGAGGGCTTTATCATGATGGCGGAAGCGATCGATCAATGAGTCAACGCGCCGCCGCTGAGTTCGCCGCCTTCTGCGCCACGGCGAGACTTGTCGGCACATCGCTGCGGCCGAGGAACATCTCGTCGAAATACGGTTTCAGGGCGTCGAACCCCGCCGCGAAGCCGGCGCCCCCCGGCGCAGGGATGCGAGGACCCCGCAGCACCCTGAAGAACGGGCTCACGTCGACGCCGCGCGACGACCAGTACTTGCCGTAGACGGGCTGCGCCGCGAGCACGGCAGGGATTGCGGAGCCCTTCGCGCCGAGGAACTCGTTACCCTGTCGACTACCCATCCAGGCGAGTACCTGTCGTACCGCATCCGGGTGTCTGGTCGCCGAATTGCCGGCCGCGGCAATCCCGTTGGTGACGCTGACGCGGCCCTTCGGCCCGGACGGCAGCATGGCGACGCCCCACCGGAACGGCGCCTGGTTCGCGACGGTGGCCAAGTTGTAGGTGCCGGACTGGAACAACGCCATCCGGCCCTGCAGGAACTGATTGCGGGAGAAGTCGCCGTTGTCGTTGGTATCCGACGCGGGCGGCGCGACATGGTCGGTGTTGATCAGCCGGACCAGGTATTCGAACGCCTCGGTAGCCTGCGGGTTGTCGAACGCGAACCGGTCACCGACCGAGAACACCCCGCCCGCCGACCCGATGTAGTTGAGGTAGATGCCCTGCAGATCGTTGGCGGCGTTGTAGCCCCATTGGCGGATCCGCGTCGGGTCGAAACCCGGTGTGCCCGCGGCCCGGCCGTAGTCGTCGAACGTCAGCCTGGCCAGCAGCGGCCGTAACGTGTCGTCGCCGTCGAGCGACCAGTGCAATGTCAACAGCTCGGGCAGCTGCACACCCGCGGCGTCCAGCAGGTCGGCGTTGAAATACAGCGCGATACCCGCATCGGTCAGCTGCGGCACCGCCCACAACACACCGTCGCGAGTGAACTGATTGACCACCGAGCGGTCCCACGCTTGAGAGGCATTGGCGCCCAGCGCCTCTGCGATGTTCATCAGCCTGCCGCTGTCGGCGTATCCCGAGAAGTAGGCATTCGATACCCAGAAGATGTCATCCGCGCCCCCGCCTGCCACGTCCGTGCGCAGGGTGTCGAAGTAGCTCGAGTAGGCGACGACGTTCACCCTCACCTCGATGTCGGGGTGCTCGCGGGTGAACTCGGCGAACGAGTCGCGGTACGCCGCGGCGACCTGCTCGTCCCACAACCGCACCGTCACCACGGTCCGGCCCGCGGATTCATCCGACCGCCCCAGCAGCATGGCGACGACGAGCAACACGGCCAACGTCAGCGCCAACCCGGCGAGCACCAGCGTGGAAAACCGTGGCCGCAGCGTCATTTCAGCCCCGTCACCACGATCGAGCGGACGATGTGGCGGCCCAGCGCCACGAACAACACGATCAGCGGCACGATCGCCACTGTCGTGGCCGCCATCACCAACGTCCACTGCGCGTTGTAGCGCGACTGCAGGCCCGCCGTCGCGACCGTCAGCACCTGCCACTTGCTCCCGCTGGTGATGACCAGTGGCCACATGAAGTTGTTCCACTGCGACACCACGGTGATCAGGGCCAGCGTCACCAGGATCGGACGGCTGGCCGGCAGCACCACGTGCACGATGACGTCCAGTGTGTTGGCCCCGTCGACGCGGGCCGCGTTGATCAGGTCCGCGGGGATCGTCCGGAAGTACTCGCGCAACAGAAAGATCGCGTACGGCGAGCCGAACATGAACGGCAACACCAACGCCCAGAACGTGTTGCGCAGACCCACTTCGGCCATCATCAGGTATAGCGGGACGACCGTCACCGTGGCAGGCACCATCAGCGTCGCGATGTACACCCAGAACAGCACGTCGCGGCCCGGAAACTGCAGCCTCGCAAAGGCATACGCCGCGAGCACCGAGAACGTCATCTGCCCGAGCAGGATGACCGCCGTCATCAATGCGGTGACGAGTAGTGCCCGACCGAACCCGGCGCTGGCCAGTCCGGTGTAGTTCTCCAACGTTGGCGGCTTGGGCCACGACAGCGGCGCTGAGGTGTTGAACTGGCGCGCCGTCGTGAACGACGTCAGCAGTCCCAACGCGAAAGGCGCCAACGTGATCAGCGCGCCGACCGCCAGCCCGGGATAGACGATCGCGCCTGACAGCACCCGGTTAGGTGATGTCATAGGAGATCCGTCGCCGGAAGTACAAGTGCTGGACGATCGTCACACCCACCAGGAGCGCGAACAGCACCAACGCCATCACCGCGGCGCGGCCGACGGCCGCGGCACCGAACGCCTCCGCATAGATCCGATGCGCCACCAGATCGGTGCGGCCCTGCGGGCCGCCGCCCGTCAACGCGTACACGGTGTCGAAGACCTGTGCTGCGCTGATGATCCCGGTGACCGTCACGAAGAACAGGGTCGGCCGCAGCATCGGCAGCGTGATGCGGCGGAACCGCTGCCACGCCGTCGCCCCGTCGGTGCGGGCCGCGTTGTGAATGTCCTCCGGAATCGCGAGGATGCCGGCCAGGAAGAACAGCGTCACGTAGCCGACATTGGTCCAGACGACGACGGCGGACACCACGGGCAGCGCCAGACCCGGATCGGTCAGCCACTCGATCTGGTGACCGAGCAGGGTGCTGACCGCGCCGTCCGTCGGCGCGAGGATCCATTTCCACAGCACCGCGATCGCCAGCGGGGCGCAGATCCACGGCAGCACGTAGAGGGTGCGGAAGAACCCGCTGCCGGGCAGTCCGCGCGCGAGCATCGCGGCGGCGATCAACCCAAGAACGGTTTGCACCGGCACCACGATCGCGATGAACGCCAACGTCACCAGCAGCGAGGTCGCGAACGAGCGGTCCGTGAGCACCGATTGCCAATTGTCCAGTCCGACATACCGAATCGGGCCGAGCAAATCCCACCGGTGAAGGCTCAGCCAGAACACCACCAGCATCGGCAGCAGGAGGAACGTGACGACGCCGAACAGGCTGGGGGCAAGCAGGGCGTAGCCCAGCGCCGTCGACCGGATCCGGTTGGCTGCCACCGAGCCATTAAAGCGCCAGCTGTGGCCTCCTACTAGCGTGGTGGCGTGACTGCGCCGCGCCGGGTCGATGCCGAGTTCCTCGCGTTGCCGCGCCACCAACTCGCCGAGGCCGCCCTGTCCGCCGCGGTCGCGGCCGGCGCGAGCTATGCCGACCTGCGGATTCACGGCATCACCACCGAGATCATGCAGCTGCGCGACGGTGAGCTGGAGACCGCGGTCGTCAACCATGAGATCGGTCTGGCCGTGCGGGTGATCGTCGACGGAACCTGGGGCTTCGCCTCCCATGCGGAGCTGGACCCGGATGTCGCGGCCGAGACCGCCCGTCGCGCCGTGCGGGTGGCGACGACCCTGGCACCGCTGAACGCCGAGCGCATCGAGCTGGCCGCCGAGCCGGTCTACTCCGATGTCAGCTGGGTGTCGGACTACCTGGTCGATCCCTTCACCGTCGGCGTCGCCGACAAGATCGCGGTGTTGGGCGAGTACTCGGGGCGGCTGTTGGCTGCCGACGGCGTCGACCATGTATCGGCGGGACTGTATGCGGCGAAGGAGCAGACGTTCTACGCCGATACGTTCGGCTCGTCGATCACCCAGCAGCGGGTCCGGGTGCAGCCGACGCTGGAGGCGGTCACGGTCGACGCGGCCGCGGGCACATTCGACTCGATGCGGACGTTGGCGCCGCCCACGGCGCGCGGCTGGGAGTACGTCGTCGTAG
>Ga0310811_10010631_pt1 | contig 11892 bp, 12 predicted proteins | sample YCmetagenome_FD_207642 | JGI IMG/M metagenome (GOLD analysis project Ga0310811, IMG submission 207642) | Soil microbial communities from experimental microcosm in Duke University, North Carolina, United States - YC | ecosystem: Engineered > Artificial ecosystem > Soil microcosm > Unclassified ...
CCCATCTGGTGCACAAGGATTCCGACGGGCACCTGGCCGTCGTTGCGGTGCTATTCGAGCTGGGTCAGGAAAACGCTGCACTGAAAGACATCTTCGCCGCACTCCCGACCGATGCAGGCACTGCCAAACCGCTATCGACGTTCAACACCGCCGATCTGCTGCCTTCGGATCGTTCCTATTACGCATTCAAAGGCTCCCTGACCACGCCGCCCTGTAATGAAAACGTGCGCTGGCAAGTGTTAAAACAGCCGCTCACCATTTCAGCTGCGCAGTTTGCTGCATTCAAGGCAATTTACCCGCTCAATGCGCGACCCGTGCAGCCGCTCAACGGTCGTAAAGTCATGTCGAGCAGTTGAACGGCCAGTATTTTCTTTTTCGTGGCAATAAAAAAGGAGACCGAGGTCTCCTTTTTTACGCGTACTTGCCCTGACTCAAGCCTTGCCAGTACTCCCAAAGCCGCCTTCGCCGCGATCGCTGTGCGGGAAATGCTCGACGACATTGAAACCCACTTGCAGTACAGGCACGACAACAAGTTGCGCAAGTCGATCTAACGGATTCAGTGTGAAGATGTCGTGGCCACGATTCCACGTAGAAACAAAAATCTCGCCTTGGTAATCAGAGTCGATCAAACCCACCAGATTGCCAAGCACGATGCCGTGCTTATGACCCAAACCCGAACGGGGCAAAATCATCGCTGCCAACCCCGGATCGGCCAGATGAATCGCCATGCCGGTCGGCACCAACACAGTCTGGCCCGGATGCAATTTCATCGGTGAGTCGATACAGGCACGTAGATCCAAGCCGGCAGCACCGGGCGTAGCGTAATGTGGCGGTTGCTCCTTGAGCCGCGGGTCGAGCAGCTTGATGTCAATTTGATGCATCACTTCACCTCCAGCAAACCTGCAATATGGTTGACGATGCTGCGTGCAATGCCAAGCTTGTCGCCGGCGGGCAGCGGATAAACGCCATTGTCGGCAAAGAGTGTGACCTGATTGGATTCGCCACCCAGCCCGTCCTGCACCAGATTGCCGACGACAAGCGGTAGCTTTTTGGCGTGGCGCTTGGCTTCGGCGTATTCGGCAAGATTCTGGCTTTCGGCGGCAAAGCCGACACAGAACGGCGGGTTCGCCATGCCGGCAACCTCCGAAAGAATATCGGGATTCTTGACCAATTCGACTGTCAGCGTATCGGCCTGCTTCTTGATCTTGTGTTCGGCCGACAGCACCGGACGGTAGTCGGCCACAGCAGCGACGGCGATGAAGATATCGGTCGGCAATTCGCTCATGACCGCCGCGCGCATTTCCAGTGCGCTCTGCACGTCGATGCGGCGCACACTATGCGGTGTCGGCTGCGCGGAAGGCCCGGCCACAACGGTGACAATAGCGCCGGCCTCGGCACAGGCACGCGCCAGCGCGAAACCCATCTTGCCTGAGCTTGAATTGGTGATGCCGCGTACCGGATCGAGCGGCTCGAAGGTCGGGCCTGCCGTCAACAGCACGCGACGACCAGCAAGACGCTTGGGCTGGAAGAAGGACACGAGCGCGTCAAAGATTTCTTCGGGTTCCAGCATGCGACCTTCGCCGACTTCGCCGCAGGCTTGCGACCCGCTGGCTGGCCCCAGCACCTGAATGCCGTCCTGCCGGAGTTGCGTCGTGTTGCGCTGTGTGGCCGGGTTGTCCCACATTTGGCGATTCATCGCCGGCGCGACCAGCAAGGAGCAATCGCGCGCCAGGCACAAGGTCGACAATAGGTCGCCGGAATGCCCATGCGCCAGTCTGGCAAGGACATCTGCCGTTGCCGGCGCAATCAAAATGGCGTCGGCACCGCGCGAAAGATCGATATGCGCCATGCCATTGGGCATGCGTACGTCCCACAAGTCCGACCACACAGCATGCCCAGTAATCGCCTGAAAAGTGGCCGCACCGACAAAATGCGCACCGGCCTCCGTCAATACGACATCAACACGCGCACCGGCCTTGACGAACAGGCGAGCAAGTTCCGCAGCCTTGTAGGCCGCCACACCGCCGGTCACACCCAGCACAATCCGTTTGTCCGCAAGTAAGGCCATGGCAGAATGCCCGCAGCTCAAAAACAGGAAGGGCATTCTAACCGATGGCGATCACTGACTGGCCTGAACACGAGCGGCCGCGCGAACGTCTGTTGCAACTCGGCGCAACAGCGTTGACCGATGCCGAACTGCTCGCCATTTTTCTGCGCGTCGGCGTGAAAGGCAAAAGCGCCGTCGATCTGGCGCGCGACCTGTTGGCCCATTTCGATAACGATCTCACACGCCTCGGCAGCGCCGACATACGCGACATCGCCACCGTCTCGGGCATGGGCCCGGCTAAGGCGGTGCAATTGAAGGCGGCGCTGGAATTGTCACGCCGCGCGCTCGCCGCCGATTTCAAGGAGCGCGACCTGCTCGCCTCGCCCACAGCAGTGCGCGACTGGCTGCGATTGAAACTCGCCGGACTTGACCACGAAATCTTTGGCGCACTCTGGCTCGATGCCAAGAATCGCCTGATTACTTGGGAAGAACTCTTTCGCGGAACGTTGACGCAAGCCTCGGTCTACCCGCGCGAAGTCGTCAAACGCGCCCTGGCCCACAATGCGGCCGCCGTCCTGCTCTGCCACAATCACCCGTCCGGCGTGGCCGAGCCGTCATCCGCCGATGAAATGCTGACGCAGACACTGAAACAGGCGTTGGCGCTAGTTGAGGTTCGCGTACTCGACCATTTCATTGTGGCTGGAACAGCTCAGCCCTTGTCTTTTGCGGAAAAAGGCCTGCTTTAGCACCTGCCTGCAAGGGAAAGCCGGTTTTTGGTGGAAAGCTCAAAAAGGGCTTGATTTACCGGCCAAAACTCATGCATAATGTGCGGCTCTGCTGAAACCGAATTTTTGGAGCAACCGAACATGTCTCGCGTCTGCCAAGTGACGGGCAAAGCCCCGATGGTCGGGAACAACGTTTCCCACGCCAACAACAAGACCAAGCGCCGCTTCCTGCCGAACCTGCAAAGCCGCCGCTTCTGGATCGAAAGCGAAAACCGCTGGGTGCGCCTGCGTGTATCCAATGCCGGCCTGCGCACCATCGACAAGAATGGCATTGAAGCCGTCCTCGCCGATATCCGCGCTCGCGGCGAAGCGGTCTGATCGACCGCACAACGCAAAGGGGCTCCGCCCCTTTGGAATCCCTCACTAGTTAGTCCTGCCCTGCAGGGAAGTTAAACGGAGAACGATCATGGCAAAGGCCGGTCGCGAAAAGATCAAGCTGGAATCCACGGCCGGTACGGGCCACTTCTACACCACGACCAAGAACAAGCGCACCACGCCGGAAAAGATGGAGATCATGAAGTTCGATCCCAAGGCGCGCAAGCACGTGGCGTACAAGGAAACCAAGCTCAAGTAATTTGAGCCTCGGTATCAGCCAAAACAAAAGGCCCGCAATGCGGGCCTTTTGTTTTGGCTGAATCACAGCCGCGTAAAAGTTCGTTCAACACAGGCTGAGCATCGACTGCCGGTGGCTCTGAACGCCAACTCCACGAAGGCACATGTTTTGATGATTCCGGCAGGCGAAGGCCTGTCCGCACGCAGATAGGCCAAGGTCGGCCTGAACGCCCGGCGGGGTTTGAGTCGACTAGGCAGTCACTCTGTAACTGCGCAGACGCAGCGAGAATTCCTGCAATTGGCGCACGCCGCTTTCTTCCGCACGATGAATCCAGTCCTGCAACTGCGTCAGCAATTGCTCATGCGTCGCACTTGAACGTGCCCAGATTGCCTCAAGTTCATGGCGCATTTCAACCAGCGTCTTCAGCTTCTCGCTTCGCGCCAAGGCCGCCTTGGTCTGAGCGCAGGCTTCGTCCTGCATGTCGCCAAGCAAATGCTTCAGCACGGCATGCCTCGAAGCAGCCTCTTCACGTAGGTGTAACAGCTCTTCGCGCGCGACCTGTCCCAAGGATTTGAGGTACTTCGCCATCACGTCGTAGCGATGCGTAATGACCGCATTGAGCGTAGCAAGATCAACTGCTGGACGCGCATCACCCAGGCGTGCCCGTGGTGCTACCTTCTTCACACGCGCCATACCAAGCATTTCAAGCATGCGGATGTATGCCCAGCCGATATCGAACTCGTACCATTTGTTCGACAGCTTGGCCGAGGTAGCGAAGGTGTGGTGATTGTTGTGCAGTTCCTCGCCACCAATCAGGATGCCGAGCGGGAAAATATTGGTGCTGGCATCGGCGCAGGCGAAATTACGGTAGCCCCAGAAATGGCCAAGGCCATTGATGACGCCGGCCGCCCAGAAGGGGATCCAGATCATCTGCACGATCCAGATGATCGGGCCGGCGACGATACCGAACATCAGCATATCGAGCAGAAACATCAACACAACACCGAGCTTATGATGCGGCGTATAGAGATTGCGCTCGATCCAGTCATCAGGGGTTCCGGTACCGTATTTTTCGAGCGTCTCGCGATTGCGTGACTCCTTGACGTACAGAAAGACGCCGCCCCAAAGTACACGATTGATGCCCAGGATTTGCGGACTGTGTGGATCTTCAGCACTTTCACATTTGGCGTGGTGCTTGCGATGGATCGCAGCCCATTCCTTGGTGTTCATGCCCGTGGTCAACCACAGCCAGAGGCGGAAAAAATGGCTCGGCAATGGCCCGAGCTCAAGCGCGCGATGCGCTTGATGGCGATGCAGAAAGATCGTCACACCAGCAATGGTGATGTGCGTCATGGCCAGCGCGACAAGCGCATAGCCCCACCAGGACAAATCGAAAAAACCAGACACCACAGCAGACCACATAACGACACGACCTTCCAGAAACAGGGTCGTCGATTCTACGTCAAAGCTGACGCCTAGCTGATAAAAATGAAAGCGAAGCGGTGCTTATGATGCGCTGTCGGATGGCGCATCAAGCGACATATCCGACAGAATGCGTACCTCCTGCTGCGGATATGGGAAATGCAATCCTTCCGCATTGAAGGATTTCCAGATCGCAAGGTTGATTTCGGAACGCACGGTCTGCGACGACACGGCCGAATTCGCGAGCCAAAACTGCAACTCAAGATCAAGGCCGGACGCGCCGAAGCCCATCAAGAATGCCTTGGGCGCGGGCAATTCTGCAACGTTGGGGTGTGCCTTCGCCTGTGCTTCCAGCAAGGCCAGCGCATGCTCAGGATCGTCTTGGTAAGCGATCTGCACTGTCAGCGCGTAGCGCATGCTGGCATCGCTGTAGGTCTCATTCTGCACAGTGTTGCCGATCAACTGCTCGTTCGGTACCAGCGATTCGACGCCATTGCCGGCACGCAACACGGTATAGCGCGTGGTGATTTGCGTCACCGTGCCGCGATCGCTGCCAACGCCGATGGTGTTGCCGATATGGATCGACCGTTCCAGCAGCAGGATGAAACCTGACACATAGTTGCTGGCAATTTTTTGCAAGCCAAAACCAAGCCCAACGCCAAGCGCGCCGCCGAATACCGACAATGCCGTGAGATCAATGCCCACCATCGGCAGGGAAATAATGATGGCGAGCAGGACCAACAGCGCCTTGCCGAGACGCGAGAACACAACTTGCAGATTGACGTCGAGCCCGTTCGCGCGCATCAATCGGCTCTCGATCAGGCTGCCAAGCCAGAAAGCCAGGAGCAAGGCGATGGCGACCACAAAGAAGCCTTGCAGGATCTTCCACAGATTGAGTTGTTGCTGGCCAATCGTGATGCTGACCGACTCCAGCAAATCCACCACCTCCGGCAAAAATCCCGTGATGTGCAAAGCAACAACACACCACACGAAGGTGGCAAACATGCGCTCGAAATTGACAATCCACGGCGACGTCTTGAATGTCAGGCGCAGCACGAAAAACACACAACGAATGACAGCCATCGATGCCAGCAAGGGCACGGCGATGGCAAACATCTTCACGTGAATGAATGGCTTCAGTGTCTGTCCGCAGATCAACGCCAGCATCAAAGCCAGCAGCGGAAAAACCAATCGCTTCAAGCCGCCATGACCAAGCAACGCAGCATTGCTGGTACCCGGCTGATGGTGGCGAACAGCGAACTCGGCAATCTTGGCGACGACAATGATGGCAAGCAGAATCAATGCTTCCCACAAGGTATCGCGATTGCTCAGGTCACGAATCAAATCGGCGGCCAGGCTGCCGAGAGCAATATCGAACATGCTTATTTCCCGTCGCTGACGGCATATGTCTCGGCATCATGACGATGCCGCTGCCAGTTATTTAGATAGCGTGTTGCCAAAGCCGGATTGTCGCGCAGGATCAGAATATTTTCCGCATTACGCGCCTGCGCCGACCAAGTGTAGTTATAACTGCCGGTGATCACGACAGGATGCAGGCCTTCAACATCAATCAGCATGATTTTGTTGTGCGCATTGGCATAGCGTGTTTCCAGCCAAACCGGAATGCCTGCCGCGGCCAGCATCGGAATCCTGCTGCTTTCCCCATTCCGAACCATGGCCGCATCGGCAAGAACCTCCACGTGCACGCCGCGTTCACGTGCACGCAACAAGGCATCGGCGATATTGCGGCTTGTCAGCAGATACGCCTGTACGTGGATGTTGTGCTGTGCCTGGTCAATCGCGCCAATCAAGTGCCCCTCCACATCGTCCCACGGCGAGAACAGGGCTTCGATCTCGCCCATGGCCGGCAATGCCGTTGCATGCGCAACAGAGCACAGCGACAGACAGCACAGGGCAAACAGCCCGAGGAATTTCCTCAAGCCTTGCGCTCCAGCACAGCAGCAAAGAAACCATCGGTGCCATGCACATGCGGCAACAAGCGCAAATCGTCGCCGGTATCGAGCGCGATGTTTTGTTGCGTCAAGACCTCGGACACCGGTTTGCGCACAAACTCCGGATGTGTGGCGAGGAAGGCATCAACGATGGCACTGTTCTCTTCGGGCAGGATGCTGCAGGTTGCATAGACGAGACGTCCGCCCGATTTCACCAAGCGTGAGGCCGACGCCAGAATCGATGCCTGCTTCTGGCACAGCTCGGCAATGGCCTCCGGCGTTTGCCGCCATTTGAGATCAGGATTGCGGCGCAGCGTACCCAATCCGGAACACGGTGCATCGATCAGCACGCGGTCGAACTTGCCCGCGAGGCGCTTGATCTTCGCGTCGTTTTCATTCGCGATCACGCCGGGATGCACATTCGACAAACCCGAGCGCGCCAGGCGCGGCTTCAGTTTGGCGAGGCGCTTGTCCGACACATCGAAAGCATAGAGTCGCCCCGAAGAGCGCATCAGCGCACCGAGCAACAGCGTCTTGCCGCCGGCACCGGCGCAAAAATCCATGACCATTTCGCCACGGCGCGGTTGCACCAGATGGCCGAGCAACTGGCTACCCTCGTCCTGCACTTCAATGCTGCCATCGAGAAACAAAGGATGCTTGGCAAGTGACGGCTTCTTTTTCAAGCGAATACCGAACGGCGCGTAGACACACGCCTCGGCCTCGATGCCTTCCGTCGCAAGAATATCCAGCACGTCTTCGCGCGAGATCTTCATCGGATTGACGCGCAGATCAAGCGGTGCAGGCTGATTCATGCCACGCGCCAGGGTCAGCGCATCCTCTGCCGACATCAATGCAATCAGCCGCTCATACAGCCAATCCGGCAAATCCGCCTGCTCAGCCGGCGTGACGGCATCCAGCGTTTGCTCGCGCAGTGCATCCAGCCATTTCACTTCCTCGGCATCCAGTGCACCGGCCAACTGGCGATTGTTGTACCCGGCAATACGCGTCAATGCGGCCAGTACAAGGCGTTGCGGTGTGATGCGGTCGCCAGATTGTGCGCACAAATGTTCCAGCGTCCGGAGACGGCGCAGTACGGCATAGGCCGTTTCGGCGATGAACGCGCGATCGCGCGCACCCACCTCGCGGTGATTGCGGAAGTGATGCGACAGCACTGCGTCGGCGGGATAGTCGAACGTCAGCAGTTCGTGCACCACGTTGCGTGCGCCGGCCAGCAGCGACGCGTTGATTTGCAAAGCGCTCATTGTTGTTTTCCTGAGTAATTCAAATTTCTGGCCACCAATTCAAGGGTGCCCCCATGACGATCAACGTAGCGGATCTTCACCGGCAGTCGCGCGTCATCGCGCGCCAGCCAGACCTCCACACGTTCGCCGTCGGTATCTTGATACGTCAAATGCCATGTCATGATCGGCGCATCTTCCGTTTCACCGCCGCCATCAACAGTACTGCTAGTCGTCGGCCGCAACACCAGCGGCACATTCGCCTCGACATGAAACGTGTATCGCTCAAGCTTGCGACCCGTCGTCACCAGCACCGTGAACGCCGGGGTATCCAGCGGGTACAGCGCCATCTGGTAGAACACCGACAACAGATCCTGCGCACCCGGCGTCACCGGCAAAACGGTTCCGTTGGCGAGGTGTAGCGTATTCGTGGTCCAGTCGAAGTCCGATTGATACTGGCCGTCCCTGCGATTATCCCGGAAAGTGTCGGGATGCAGGCCATCGGCATCAACATGACCGTTACTCGTCTGATCCAGCTGCACATCGGCAAACAAGGCCACGATGCCGACTGTCTCCATATGACTGCGAATCTGATAGCGATCACCGTCTATCGTCCACTCATGTACGGCGCGGCCGATAACGAAACCTTGTTCACCTTTATTCACGTCAAAACTGATGCGCCCGTTACCCGGCATTGCACGTAGGTCGACCAAGGGTGTTGAGGCAGGCGCTGCGGGCCCAAGCGCTGTTGCACTATCGGATGGCGCATTCGGCATGGCCACCGAAGACGCTGTTTCGCCCTGCAAAAGCGGTCGCTGCGGCGCAGGTACCTGTGTGTGTGTTTGCCGTGGCTGCGGTTTTAATTTTGGCTTGGGTATCGGCTTGGCTCTTGTTTCAGCCGGTGGCGGCAGCAGTCGCGCTTCAATGCGTGTATCCGCATCGTGCAACCTCCAGCCCGGCAAGCGCCACGCCGCGAACAACAGGAAATGCAAGCACAGAGAAAGGGCCAATGCCCGACGCATCGACCTCATGTTGCGGTCTCAATGGATTCCGACCGGCAAAAATACCGCCGTAGCAAGGCTCTGCACGATCTTCACGACAGTCCGGTTGGTTTTGCCGGCGATGATCTCGGAGAGCAAATCAAGATTGCCGATCATGCGACCAAATTCGCGTTCGAAACTGAGGTTCTGTATGGACGCCATGTCGTTCGACAAGAGCAGAAGTCGGCCCTCTTCATCACGGCTGTTGGCCAGTTTCCAAGCAGCGATCTCGATATTCCGTGCGGCATTGTAGAGGTGCTGCGGATCGAGGCTGTCGTACATGTAGAACTCGCGCTTGCCGTTGAAAGTCGTATCGATCATGCTGCCCATGCCGGCCACAAATGCCGCCACGCGATCACCTTTGTAGTCCGCTTGCAGGCCAAGCACAATCGCGTCCGTGCCAGTCCGCGTACCGAGCTCGGGCAAGCGGTAATTCGGTGCTGCAAAAATGCGTGCAATGGCGGCTTCCAGGTTCGGCTGACCGGCATTCCGCCACTCGCGCGGATTGCGTCGATACAGTTTCTCGGCAAGAACCTTCAGGCTCGCATCAAGCTGGGCACGATGCACTTCGCTGATACGGTCGATGTCGGCCTTGGCAAGCTGGCTTGGATCGAAATGACTATTCTTGTCGCCGGGCGCAGTGCTGCACGCAGCGAGCAGGAACGAAACAAGAATGATCCGGCAGTAACGAGGCATGCCGCATCCTAACCCGGCGACATGCCCACGAAACACGCCCTAAACGCCGATCAACCGGCCGAATTCCCGTCAGTACGCCCGTTCGTCCGATGTCGCAACCAGCCAATCACAGCCGGCAACAACGACACCGCAACGATGACAACAATCAGGACCGACAAATTCTTCTTGAAGAAGGGCACATTGCCAAACCAGTAGCCCGACACACACAAGGAGGCCACCCAGATCACGGCACCCACCAGGTTGAAAAAGGTGAACCGCGTGTAACTCATCTTTGCCATGCCGGCCACAAACGGGACAAAGGTACGGAACAGCGGCATGAAGCGTGACAGCAACACGGCCTTGCCGCCATGTTTTTCATAGAACAAATGGGTCGCTTCGATCGCACCCGGTTTGACGAAAGGCAAGCGCCCGGCCGCGATGATGCGGTCGCCAAAAGTACGTCCAATCAGGTAATTGACGCTATTGCCGAGTACCGCGGCAAGCGACAGTGAAATTACCAGCACGCTGATGTCCATGCCACCGACTGCAGCCACGGCACCGGCAACGAAAAGAAGCGAATCGCCCGGCAGGAAGGGCAAAACCACAAGGCCGGTCTCGCCGAAAACGATACAGAACAGCAGCACGTAGATCCACGCGCCGTACTGCGCCGCAAATGCGGCAAGGTGCGTGTCCAGATGCAGGACAACATCAACGAACTGGGTCAGGAATTCCATGGGCGAAGGCCGGTGAATAGATCGACAAAGAAAGCGGCAAAGAGCCCGGATTGTAAGGGAAATGTCCCTGTCCCCTAGCGTAACCCGGTGAGCGAAGGTAACTACAGCACGCCATACTGTGTTGCCACATGGCCTGCCCTCCTTGAGCACGCCGGTCAAAACCCGGCAGCTTATAATTGCGGCCATGCCGATTCGCCAGCTCCCCGACCTGCTCATCAGCCAAATCGCCGCCGGCGAAGTGGTCGAGCGCCCCGCCTCCGTCCTCAAGGAAGTCATCGAAAACAGCCTCGATGCCGGGGCCACCAAAATCGATATTCAATTGGAAGAAGGCGGCGTACGCCTGCTGCGCATCAGCGACGATGGCAATGGCATTCCGCAGGATGAACTGTCGCTCGCGCTGGCCCGTCATGCCACCAGCAAGATCGCCACGCTGGACGACCTTGAAGGTGTCGCGAGCTACGGTTTTCGCGGCGAAGCATTGGCGTCGATCGCCTCGGTTGCACGCGTCACCCTGACCAGCCGCAGCCGCGATGCCGCGCACGCATGGAAGATCACCGGTAGCGGCAAAGCCGAACCGGCCGCCGGTACGCAAGGCACGACGCTGGAAGTGGCTGATCTGTATTTCAACACGCCGGCGCGCCGTAAATTCCTCAAGACCGAAGCCACCGAATACGGTCACTGCGTGGATGTTTTCCAGCGCATGGCGCTGGCACGTCCCGACGTGAGCTTCACGCTGTCACACAACGGCGCCATGCGGCAACGCTTGCTGGCAACCGATCCGGCACAGCGCCTGAAGGACGTGCTCGGCCCCGATTTTGCCGGGCAAACGCGCGCCATCGACGAACAAGCAGGCCCTTTGCGCCTGACCGGACTTGCGGCATTGCCGGCCTATTCGCGCGCCAATCGCGATGCCCAATTCTTCTACGTCAACGGCCGTTTCGTCCGCGACAAAGTGCTCGCGCACGCCGCACGCGAAGCCTACGCCGACATCCTGCACGGCAGTCGTCATCCGGCCTATGTACTGTTTCTTGAACTCGACCCGCGCGGCGTCGATGTCAATGTGCATCCGGCCAAGACTGAAGTGCGTTTCCGTGACAGCCGCGGCATTCATCAATTCGTCTTTCATGTGTTGCAACGCGCCCTCGCAGCACCGGTGCAGGCAGCAATAACGCACGACACCACGTCGCCGTCGAGCCTCTCTGCAAACGATTACGCGCCGCCGCTGCAGTATCAAACCACGCTGGCCGTCGCCGAACCGGTCGCACGTCCGTATCTTGAGTTCGCCCGCTCGGCAATTGATGCTGCAGCAGGCGCCATGCCGATTTCGTTGATCAACCCAAGCGGTCCACCATCCACCGTGCCGCCACTGGGTTACGCCGTCGCTCAGATTCACGGTGTCTACGTGCTGGCGCAAAACGAGCACGGCCTCATCATCGTCGATATGCA
>Ga0310811_10010632_pt1 | contig 11892 bp, 12 predicted proteins | sample YCmetagenome_FD_207642 | JGI IMG/M metagenome (GOLD analysis project Ga0310811, IMG submission 207642) | Soil microbial communities from experimental microcosm in Duke University, North Carolina, United States - YC | ecosystem: Engineered > Artificial ecosystem > Soil microcosm > Unclassified ...
CCATAGCCGTAGGTCACGTCCGCGAGCTCGACGAGCGGCTGCGTCATTGCGGGTAGCTCGCGTCGTCGGGCGCGACGTCGGCGGGCTTGAAGGCCTTCAGCGCCGAGGCGTCGCCGCCCATCGCCTCGGTCATCGTGACGTAGTCGAAGTGCATGAGGCCCATCCAGGAGTGGTCCGGATCGCCGGGCTTGCCGGGCAGGTCGTCGTCGCGCAGGACGTCGACGTACTTCACCCCCGCCTCTTTGCCGATCTGCGCGAGCACGGGGCTCGGGAAGACCTCTGAGCCGAAGATCGCGGGCACCTTCTCGGCGCGGATCTGGTCGATGAGCCCCGCGACCTCCTTCGCCGTCGGCTCCTCGAAGTCCGACACCTGGATCGCGCCGATGACGTCCCAGCCGTAGTCGCGGCCGAAGTACGCGTACGCGTCGTGGTAGGTCAGCAGCTTGCGCCGCGCGCGCGGGATCGTCGCAAACGACGCCCGCATCGCGGCGTCGAGCCGGCCGACCTTCGTCCTGAAGCGGTCGTAGTTGGCGGCGAAGTAGGCGGCGTCCTTCGGGTCGCGCAGCGAGAGGTCGTCGCGGATGAGCTGCGCGTACTTCAGCGCGTACCTCGGGTCCGTCCAGAGGTGCGGGTTGGGCCTGCCGCCGGACTTCGGGAACGAGAAGTCGTACATGTAGCGGCTCTTGGGGATCGCCTGCGTCCCGAGGTCGACGATCTGCGCGCCGTCCTTGAGGTTCTGCTGCGCGAGGTCCTTCGTCGGCTCCTCGAGCTTGAGCCCGTTGACGTACATCACGTCGACGCGCGAGAGCAGCTCGGCGTCGCTCGGCTTGGGCTCGAAGGTGTGCGAGTTCGTGCCCTCGGGGACGATGCCGGTGATCTTCACCCGGTCGCCGCCGATGTTCGCGGCGATGCTCGTGATCGGCGCGACGGTCGTCGCGACCTGCAGCCGCCCGTCGTCGTGCCCGGCTGCGTCGCTGCCACAGCCGCCGGCCGTCAGGGCGCCGAGCGCCAGGAGCAACATCCAGCGGGGCCGGCTCATGTTGCCAACCTACCGTCACTGTGAACGAGTCGCAATAGCGGGTCGGTCGAATAACGGATCCCCACTGGCACCGCCGCGCGAACGCGCCTACCCTTGTCGGCATGCCGGTTCGCTACTGGTTTCGCTGCGACATCTGCGGCTGCCTCGCCGACGAGGAGACGCGCAAGAGCATCGGCGCGTCGACGCGCGAGTCCCTCTTCGGCGAGCTCATCGAGGCGATGCCCGGCAAGTGGCTCGTCTGGCACGCGGGCGGGCTGCTCGGCCCGCGGCGCTACGCCTGCCCCGAACACCGCCGCGCGCTGCTGAAGAACATCCGCTTCCACTACGCCTACTGCGGCGAGCAGTGGGTCTGGAAGCGCCCGCCCTACCCGCAGCGCTGGCCGCCGGACGGCATCCCCGACCTGCCCGACGGCACGCTCGTCATCCCCGAGACGCTGCTGCCGGCGCCCGAGACGAGCGAGCGGCCGGGCGAAGCTCAGCCCTGAGGTTCAGGCTTCTCCAGGCGCCGGCGCGTCTCCTGGACGGTGTCCTTCGGCAGCTTGGGCAGCCGGAACGTCGTGATGCCGTAGGCGAGCGCGAGCTCGACCTGCGCCGCGTAGTACGCGTTGCGCGAGCGCTCCCAGTCGGTGCCGGCGCCGTTGATCTGCAGCCAGCGGCCGTTGAAGACGAGGCTGAGGTTCGCCTCGTCGGGTTCGGCGTGGGCGATCCAGATGTCCATCGACTCCGGCTGCTCGCCCGAGGCCAGCAGGACGGCGAGCGCGTCGAGGCTCGCGATCGTCGACGTGTCCTCCTCCCACTCCAGCTCGACCTCGCAGACGAGCGGGTCGAGCGGGCCTGCTTCGACGGCGGCCCGCGCGGCCTTCAGGACGACGTCGAGATCCGTCCACCCGTTCCAGCGCTCGCTGAGCGCGAACCTCTCCATGGGCGCAGCATAGGGCGCCGCATGTGACGTGCCTAGCGGCGCGCGGCGGTCAGGCGCCGGCGAGCTGCGCGGCCGCGACGGCCACCTGGCCGTAGGCGATCTGCCCGTCGTTCGGGGGCAGCAGCCGCGGCGACAGGACGCGCAGGCCGGCGTCCTCGAGCGCGTCCGCGGTGAGGCGCAGCAGCAGCTTGTTCTGGAACACGCCGCCCGACAGCACGACGACGTCGACGCCGGCGCGCTCGGCCGCGATGACGCAGGCCTCGGAGGTCGCCCCGGCCATCGTCTGGTGGAAGCGCGCCGAGATCGTCTCCACCGGCACGCCGGCCTTGATGTCGGCGAGGATCGCCATGAGCGTCGGCCGCGGGTTGAGGACGATCATCTCCTTCGCCTCCATCGGGAAGGTGTACGGCTCGCCGCCCGCGGGGTCGGCGAGGGCCTCGAACTCGATCGCGGCCTGTCCCTCGTAGGTCACCTCGAGGCGCACGCCGCAGATCGCCGCGACGGCGTCGAAGAGGCGCCCGGCGCTCGACGTCGCGGGCGAGCCCATGCCGGTCATCGACATGCTCGCGACCATGTTCCAGCGCGGCTGGGCGATGTCCGCGAAGGCCGGCGGCAGCGGGGCGCGCATCTGCGTGAGCCAGCTGCAGGCCATCCGCCACGGCTCGGCGATCGCGCGCTCGCCGCCGGGCATCTTCGCCGTCACGAGGCGCCCGACGCGCTCATAGCCGGCGAGGCCGCCGACGAGCAGCTCGCCGCCCCAGATCGTCCCGTCGGGGCCGAAGCCCGTGCCGTCGTAGATCGCCCCGACCGCCGGTCCGGTCTCGCCGTGCTCGGCGAGCGTCGCGGCGAGGTGGGCGTGATGGTGCTGGACGCCGTGCAGGACGAGGCCGCCCTCCTCGCGCTCCAGGGCGTAGCGCGTCGAGAGGTAGTCCGGGTGCAGGTCGTGGGCGACGACCTCGGGCGTGACCTCGAAGAGCGCCTCGAAGTGCGCGACGCCGTCGCGCAGCGACTGCAGCGTCTCGTAGTTCTTGATGTCGCCGATGTGGTGGCTCGGCCAGGCGCGCGTGCCGGAGGCGAGGCAGAAGGCGTTCTTCTGCTCGGCGCCGGCGCCGAGCAGCGCGACCGGGCAGGCGATCGGGAGCTCGACGCTCGCCGGGACGTAGCCGCGCGAGCGGCGCAGCATCAGCGGGACGCCGCGGACGATGCGCGCGACGGAGTCGTCGGTCCGCGTCGCGATCGGCCGGTCGTGGACGAGGAAGCGGTCGGCGATCGTCTCGATCCGCGCGAGCTCCTCGTCGAGGAAGGCGATCGGCTCGTCGGAGACGTTGCCGCTCGTCAGGACGAGCGGCACGCCGGTGTCGTTCGCGAGCAGGTGGTGCAGCGGCGTGTACGGCAGCATGATCCCGAGCTCGGGCACGCCGGGCGCGACGGCCGCCGCGACGGCGGCGCCTGCCTTGCGCGTGGCGAGCACGATCGGGCGCTCGCGCGACTGCAGCAGCGCCTCCTCCTCGGGGCCGAGCTCGACGAGCTCGCGGGCCGCGTCGACGTCGGCGACGAGCAGCGCGAACGGGCGTCCCTCGCGGCGCTTGCGCGACCGCAGCGCGGCGACGGCCTCCTCGCTGTCGGCGCGGCAGGCGAGGTGGTAGCCGCCGAGGCCCTTGACGGCGAGGATCTTCCCGGCCAGCAGGTCGTCGGCGGCCGCGCGGACGCCGTCGTCGGCCTCGACCCGCGCCCCGCCGCGCTCGAGCAGGCGCACCTTCGGGCCGCAGACCGGGCAGGCGTTGGGCTGGGCGTGGAAGCGGCGGTCCAGCGGGTCGTCGTACTCGGCCTGGCAGGCGTCGCACATCTGAAAGCCGGCCATCGTCGTCATCGGCCGGTCGTAGGGGATCCCGCGGACGATCGTGAAGCGCGGGCCGCAGTTCGTGCAGTTGAGGAACGGGTAGCGGTGGCGGCGGTCGGCGGGGTCGTCGAGCTCGGCGAGGCACTCGTCGCAGGTCGCCGAGTCCGGTGTCACGGGCGCGGTCGCGGCGCCGCCGCGGACGCTCGCGACGATCCGGAAGCCCGCCTCGCCGGTCACGGGGACGTCCTCGACGGTCACGGCGGTGACGTCCGCGAGCGGCGGGGCCTCGCTGCTCAGGCGCTCGGCGAACGCCGCGACGGCGTCCGGCGGCCCCTCGGCCTCGACGAGGACGCCGCGCTCGTCGTTGAGCACCCAGCCGGCGATGCCGAGCTCGGCGGCGAGGCGGTAGACGAAGGGCCGGTAGCCGACCCCTTGCACGGTTCCGTCGACCCGGACGCTCACGCGCCGGGCGGTGTCCTGCGCCTGGTCGGTCATCGCGAGCGCCCGCTTCCCGAGTTCACGCGAGCCCTCGTCGAGCAATGGCGCGCAGTCATGCGGGCGGCGGCTCGGGTCCGGCGAGCTCGACGAGCTCGCGCAGCACGTGGTAGCCGCTGGCGTGCGCCTCCTGGATGCGCGGGATGTTCTCCGAGCGGCTGATGAAGACGTGGTCGGCGAGGTTGTTCGCCGCGACGTTGCCGCCGTCGTAGCCGACGAACGCCATCGTGACCATGCCGCGCTTGCGGCCCTCGCGCAGCGCCTCGAGGATGCTCAGCGAGTTGCCGCTCGTCGACAGCGCGAGCAGCACGTCGCCCTTGCGCCCGTAGGCGATGACCTGGCGCAGGAAGATCGCGTCGGTCCCGATGTCGTTGGCGACCGCCGTGATGATGCCGGTGTCCTCGGTGAGGTCCAGCGCCCGGCGCGCCGGCCCGCCGAACATCGGCGTGCGGAAGTCCGCGACGACGTCCATCGCGTCGGTCGCCGAGCCGCCGTTGCCGAGCGCGATGAGGCGCCCGTCGGCGTCGAGGGCCGCGCGCAGGACGCCCGCCGCCGTGACGAGCGCGTCGCCGAACTCCGTCAGCGTCTGCGCGCGCAGCGCCGTGATCTCCTCGGCCTTGAGGAGGATCGACTGCTTGACGTCGGCGAGGATGCCGTCGAGGTCGGTCTCCTGCTGGCCGAGGAACGGGTAGAGGAAGCTCGACGCGCCGGAGTCGTGGACCGGCCGCGCCGCGCGGCCCTCGAGCAGGCCGCGCTGGTCGAGGAAGATGTGCACGTGCTCCCACAGCGTGTGGTAGAGCGTCTCGGCGATCTCCTGGCGCACGAGCGGGTCGGCGATCGTCTCCAGGTCGAACTCCCACTCGGCGCCCGAGCCCGGCGTGAAGGCGATCGTCAGGCAGCCGCGTTCGCGCGCCGCGGCGAGCGCCGCGAGGATGTCGGGCTCGTTGCCGAAGGCCATCGCGATGTCCTCGGCCTCGGCCTCGAGCGCGACCTGCGGCGCGATCTGGCCGCCCTCGCCCGCGAGCCCGAGCGCCGGCAGCGCGCGCTTGCCGACGATGACGGGGTGGACGAACTCGACCGCCACGTGGCGGGCGTCGGAGCGGTCGGCGGGCGAGGCGCCGAAGGCCACGAGGCGGCCCTCGCGGGCGAAGCGCTCGGCCATCTTGTGGCACAGGCGCGCGAGGCGCTCGGCTTCGGCCGTGAAGAAGCGCGCGTTGGCCTCGCTGCGGTCGCGTAGCAGCGCTTCGACCCGCTCGGCGCCGATGTCCGTTGTCCGTTTCATCTCGGTTGCTCGGATGTCAGACGGCCCACCGAGCGCCTGCGTCACGCCGTGGCGTGCTCGTGGTCGTGATGGTCGTGACCGTGATCATCGTGATCGTGATCGTGGCCGTGCTCGTGCGCGTGGTCGTGCGCGCGCTCGGCGGCGATCCGCGCCGGCAGTGCCTTGAGCCAGTCGCGGAAGGCCTCGATGCCCTCACCGGTCTTCGCGCTCGTGCGCAGGACCGTCGCGTGCGGGTTGACCTGGAGGATGTTCGCCTCGAGGCGGTCGACGTCGAAGTCGAGGTACTGCAGCAGGTCGATCTTGTTGATGACGACCATCTCGCAGGCGCGGAACATCAGCGGGTACTTCAGCGGCTTGTCCTCGCCCTCGGTCACCGAGCAGACCATGATCCGGGAGTCCTCGCCGATGCGGAACTCGGCGGGGCAGACGAGGTTGCCGACGTTCTCGACGATGAGGATGTCCATCTCGTCGAGCGGGACCGCGGGCAGCGCCGAGCGCACCATGTTCGCGTCGAGGTGGCACTCGCCGCCGAAGCCGTTGTCGGTGTTGAGCTGCACGACGGGGATGTGCAGCACCGACAGGCGGTCGGCGTCGAAGCTGCCCTGGACGTCGCCCTCGAGCACGCCGACGCGGGTGCCCTCCTCGGCGATGCCGTTGAGGCCGGCCTCCAGCAGCGTCGTCTTGCCGGCGCCGGGGGCGCTCATGAGGTTGACGACGGTCACGTTCTCGCGATCGAAGTCGCTCCGGTTGGCCGAGGCGATCGTGTTGTTGGCGTCGAGCGCGTCCTCGACGACCCTCACCTTTGTGCGGTGCATGCGGCGTCCTCCTCGTCCTCGACCTCGATCGACTCGACCATGAATTCCTCACCCGTTGCGACCTCGACATTGCCGGGACCGCACGTACCGCAGATGAACGCGGGGATCTCGATCTCCCACTCGTTCTTGCACGTCTTGCAGCGCAGGACGGCGGGCACGTCGATGATCTCCAGAGTAGCGCCCTCGACCTCCGTGTCCTTGCCCACGATCGCGAGGTAGAACTCGAGCGTGTCCTTGACGACCTGGCGCAGCCGCCCGATGCGCAGCGTCACGTGCGTGACCTTGCGCCCGTGCGCATGCTTGCGGACGGTCGCGACGACCGCGCTGGAGAGATCGAACTCGTGCACCGTGGCCTGACTAGGTCTCGTCGACCGCGTAGGCCGCGTCCGTCGTGAGCTCCTTGGCGGTCTCGAGGACGAGCGAGACGCAACGCCCGACGGCCTCCTCGACCACGGCGCTCAGGCCGACGCCCATCTCCTCGACCGTCTCGGGCTCGCAGGCGACGATGACGACCTTGCCCGGCCAGCCGCCGGTGACCTTGATGAAGCGCAGGACGGTCTCGGGGTCCATCGCGTGCGGGTTGAGGACCTCGCCGTCCTCGACCGAGCCGCCGGCGACGTCGTCCTCGTCGACCTCCATGACGTACAGCGTCCCGGGCGCCCCGCCCTGGCGGCTGACGTCGATCATCAGCAACGCGTCGTAGCCGTACATCACCTGGTAGGCGAGATCCAGGCCGCCGGTGCCGAAGTCGATGACCGCGACGCCCGGGGGCAGCTCCTCGGACTCCAGGCGCCGCGCGACCTCGCTGCCGAAGCCGTCGTCGCGCTGCCAGGTGTTGCCGATCCCCGCGATGAGGATCTGCTTGGGCCGCTCGGAGACGTCGGGCTCCTGCAGGTTCAGCGGTGCGTCGGCCGCCGGCGGTCGCCACGTGTCACGCGGCGGCTCCGTCGTTTCGCGATCGCGTTCCTCAGCCATTACTCGACCACCTCGACCTCTTCGGAGAAGAAGAACAGAAACCGGCCGCTCTCGCCGAGGATCTCCTGCATCGGATCGTCGTCGACCGTGACGCCGAGATGCAGGCGCTCGTCGACGCGCATGAAGAGGCGATGGATCGTCGCCTTGCGCCCGTCGAGCATCTTGTCGTACACGTCCGCGTCCAGCGGCGGGTGCAGGATGACCTTCTGGCCGCGCTTGTACGTCACGCCCTCGAACGTCACCTCGCGCTCGCCCGGGGGATCCTCGAGCCGCACGCGGCCGTGGAGGTCCATGAGCTGCTGCGGCGTCGTCGCGTCGGCGCGCGCGAGCATCTCGCGCACCTTCGGGTCCTGCGCGGAGATCTCCTCGCGCTCCTGGTCGGAGAGCGCCTGGATGTGCAGGACGAGCGCCTCCTCGATCTCCGTGCCGTCGAAGAAGTCGTTGACGCTCTCCGGCGCGATCTCGGGATGCTCGGGGAGCATGATCGTCGGGCCCAGCAGCGCGTCGTCGTTCGGCGTCGCGAGCACGGGCCAGGTGTTGACCTGGCAGCAGCCGGCGACGCCGTCGTCGCCGCGCTCCAGCGGCGAGACGAACTTGTCGTTCTCGACGCGCAGCAGCAGGTGCGTGGAGAGCATGCTCTTCAGCAGGGCGTCCTTGCGGTCGCCGGTCGCCTCCTCGTCGGTGAGGGGCGTCGTGTTCTCGACCTGCAGCGTCACGCGGCCGCGCCCGTCGGGCAGGCGGTCGATGATGAGCTCGGCGAAGCCCTCGAGCTCGTCGTACTCGAAGGACACCTTGTTCGGCGCCGCGCCGACCTGCACGCGGCGCTCGACGGCCCGGTGCTGCTCGCCCGACGGCTGCAGGAAGCGCACCTCGCCGGTGACGAGCGAGTCGGCGCTGCCGACGATGCCCTGGATCTGCATGCGCTCGAAGGCGTGCGTCTCGTTGCGCGCGTAGTCCGTCGGATAGACGATCCCGAACGGCGTCGGCGTCGCGTTCTTCGTCGCGCCCGGCGTGTACGGGTACAGCGCGTAGCCCTCGAAGAGCAGCGAGTCCACGAGCCGCTCGAGATGCGACTTCGTCGACGTGATGCTCACGTCCGACGGGTTCTCCGGGGTGATCTCCTCGATCCCTGTCATCCCACTGCTCCCTCTACGTCGTCGGACGGCACGTTGGCGAGCAGGTCCAGCACGACGGAGTCCATGCTGTGCAGCCCGTGGTCGCGCTTGTAGTGCTTGAGCTCGGTCAGCGTGTCGTCGTGCAGGAGCACGAAGCCCGACTCGCCGTGGTGGTGCTTGATCATCGCCTTCCAGATCGACACCGGAAGGCGGTAGGACGCGGACGTGCTCCACGGCAGGTGGACGACCTGGACCTGGCGGTTGGGCCCCTCGTAGAGGATGCGCCCGGTGAAGTGGAACGTCAGCGGCACCTCGCCGTCGGGGAGCGCGGCGATGTAGCGCGATGCCGTCACCTCGAGATCGGCCGTGCACGGCACCTCGAGGCCGAACGTGATCGCCCCGCTGAAGGAGTGCACGAGCGCCGTCGCGTGACACCAGAGGAAGCTGCGCGTCGTCGACGGCCAGCGCTCCGGCGAGCCGAACAGCTCGTAGAGCTCCTCGCGGGTCTCGTTGTCGTAGTCGCGGCGGGCGGGATCGAAGTTGATCTGCGCCGACAGCGTGATCGCGTAGATCGGCCGGTCACTCGGATCCGACACGCCGAGCTCGAAGCGCAGCGTCGGCTGCGCCGCGAACGGCTCGTGCGCCGCCCCGAGGATCTCGAAGCTGACCTCGGGGCCCTTGTCGCGGATGAGGTTGGGCGCCGGGTTGATCGGCGGGCGCTTGTCGGTCGTCATGCAACTCCAGCCTTGTGGCGAACGTAGGTGAAGAACTTCGGGACGGCGTTTGCGATCGCGTTGCCGCCCGAGATGCCCTCCCAGGTCGATTTGATGAGCCCGACGAGGCGGTAGCACTCGTCGATCGGCACGATCGCGTGCTGGTGCTCGCCCGTCATGCGGTTGACGACGAGCGCCTCGGCGTCGGCCTCGAGATCGTTGAGGATCGGGTTGAGCTCGACGAGCTTCTCCCAGCTCTCGAGGTGCAGCTCGCACTCCGTCGCGCCGGCCGGGCTGGGGTACAGCGCGACGACGGTGTTCGTCCCCGTCGAGCGCAGGAAGAACGCCAGGCCGACGGGCAGCTGGAAGGCCGCCCACAGCTCGTCGGAGAACTGGAAGTCGTCGAGCCACACGATCCGCGTCCCGACGGGGCAGTAGCTCCCCATCCCGGACTTCACCGCGATGCACGGCTCGCAGGCGCAGAGGATGCGCCGCTCGCTGAGCTCCAGCAGGTGGCGGTGCTCGTCGGAGACCGGCCGCCCACAGACCTCGCACTTCTCCGTCTCAACAACAGGCGCGGGCCGCGCGAGGCGGCCCAGGCCTGCTACGAGCGTGGAGGGCAGCCGCGGACTCCCGGTCACTTCCCCACGCCCGAAGGACACTCGGTGTACGGCGAGTCGGCGTTGGCCTTGGTCGGCGCACCGACCTGGACCATCGGCAGCGCCAGGCCCTGGGGCTCCGCGCTCTCCTCCGACAGGCCTACGACGCCTTCGACCTCGAGCCCGAGCAGATCGGGGGCGGCCAGATCGATGGCCTCCTTGATCGCGAACTCGAGCGTCGCGGCGGACGACGGACAGCCCTTGCAACTGCCACCGAGGCGCAGACGCGCGACGCCGTCCTCGACGCCGAGAAGCTCGACCGTGCCGCCGTGGGTCGCCATGTAGGGCCGCATGCTGTCCAGCGCCTGCACCACCCGCTCCTCGAGCGGGACGGGGTACAGCCCATGGATCAGCAGGAGGCTCGCGACGATCCCGTCTTCGAGCAGCGCGTCACGGATCGGGATGCCGGGCTCCCCGGCGTCCGCAAGGACGCCGAGGATCCGGTCCAGACCAGCTCCGTACAGCTCGAGAACCGTGCCGATCAACTCCTGGATGCGCTCCTGCGCAACCGGATCGGCAATTTCGTCGAGCGAGCCCAGGAGTTCCTGGACCCGCTCGACCAGCTCTTCCGGAGCTTGTTGCTCAGTTGCCACTTAGGCCCCTAGCACATCCCCGTCGGCGTGTGCTGAACCTTCTTGACGCGGCCCTTGCCGGTGTACATGTGCACACCGCACGGCAGGCACGGGTCGAAGGAACGCACAGCGCGCATGATGTCGATCCCCTTGAAGTTGTCCGGCCCGTTCTCCTCGAAGATCGGGGTGTTCTGGACAGCGTCCTCGTAGGGTCCCGGGGTCCCGAACTTGTCGCGCGGGTTCCCGTTCCACGGGGTCGGGGGGTACGGCTGGTAGTTGGCTACCTTGCCGTTCTGGATCACCATGTGGTGGCTGATGACGCCGCGGGCGGCCTCATGGAAACCGCACGAGACTGCCTCGTCCGGCACCGTGAAGCTGTTCCACGACTTCGTGCGGCCGGCGCGGACCTCGACGAGTGCCTTCTCGAGGTTGTACAGACCGATCAGCGCGGAAATCGGCTGATGGTACGTACGGGCGCGGTCACGCTCGATGGCGTTGGACCACGGCGGGATCTTCCACTCGAGCTCCATCTCCGGCATGTTCAGCGACTTCGGCAGCACCATCTGGATGCTGTGACCCGTTGCCTTGAGGTACCCGAGATCGACGAGCCCGGCCTTCGCCGTGCACCAGTTGCGCGCGAACGGGCCGCCACCGGTGTCAGTCGCAACGTAGATGTCGTTGCGCTTGTCGTACATACGCGGGGCAGCGACCCACGAGTACTTGTCGTTGAAATCGCGCTTCTGCGGACGCGGAAGCGTCTGCTTGTTCCACGGGTGACGCGTGTCAACCGGGTTCCCGAGCGGATCGTGCGTGACGAACGGGGCGGTCTGGCCGTCCCAATCGTCGAAGTACGAGTGGCCGAGCAGGATGCGCATGGCGAGGTTGATCTCGACCAGGTCGGTCGTGACCAGCTCACCCTTGAACACGAGGCCCGGGGTGATGAACCGCTTGCGGCCCCAGTCCGTCATGGTCTTGTACTCGTACGTCACGTGCTCGGGGTCGTCGAACGCGCCCCAGCAGATGATGTCCGTGTCGCGGTAACCGACGCGCTCGTACCCGGGCATGGCCTCGTAGAAGAAGTCATACAGGTCGTCGTGCATCGGCACCGTGCGCTTGATGTAGTCCATGTAGCGCATGAGGCGGACGTAGTAGTCCGTCATCGTCTGGTGCGTGATGTCGGCGCTGCAGCCACCCGGCAGAATCGTCGAGGGGTGCGTGTGCCGGCCGCCGAACAGGCAGTACATCTCACGCGTGTACCGGGCGACGCCGAGCGTCTCCAGGTAGAACGAACCCGTGAACGGGTTCAGCGCGCGCATGATGTCGGCGATGGTCTTGTACCCGTGGATGTCCGAGTGCGGGGCCGAGGTGTTCTCAGCCTTCGCGAGGACGGACGGGTTGGTCTCCTTGACCATCTGCTCGCAGAAGTCCACGTTGCACATGCAGTCGTTGAAGATCGCATGGTCGA
>Ga0310811_10010633_pt1 | contig 11892 bp, 9 predicted proteins | sample YCmetagenome_FD_207642 | JGI IMG/M metagenome (GOLD analysis project Ga0310811, IMG submission 207642) | Soil microbial communities from experimental microcosm in Duke University, North Carolina, United States - YC | ecosystem: Engineered > Artificial ecosystem > Soil microcosm > Unclassified ...
TCGGCAGATCGAACGTGTTCAGCTCGAGACTATGTGTCTTGACATGCTGGTAAAGGCCGTACCATTGGTCGATGACGGCGTCCCCAGGGTATTCGGTGACGACAGTCACGTCGAACTTCGATTCGTGCTTGCGGACGTCTTCCCTGTAGTGCTGGCGGGACCGCTGTGACAGGGAGTTGTAGTAACCATCTTTGCCTTCCCAGCTGAGATCGGCTACAATGCTGGTTTCGGGCATGGCGATGCGGACAAAGCCATTGTCCACCATAAGGGTGTCCAGCTCCTGGTCGATGGAATGGAAATCACGGATGACGACATTCCCCGCCTTGTGCTGTTCCTGGACGGCGTAGGCTTTTTCAATAAACATCAACAGGGCCTCTTTCCAATAGGGGGAGGTCTTGTCGACGAACAGGTGCTCGCCTTCGGTCAATAAGGAACCGACGGCGGTCACGGTTGAGGTAAGGTAGTAGGGGTCTTTCTGGCGAAGGGTCTCCACATGCCGTGAAACGGCGGCGGGGGACAACATGTCGTCCTTCCAAAGACCGGTGGTCAGGAAGGAGCCGACAACCGGCTTACCGGTCTGGTCCCGGACGATGACGTAGTCGAAGATCCAGTTGTTAGCGGCCAGGTCATTGTGGGTAAAGGACGTTTCCAGGGTATGCATCCCCGCCCAGTCGAAGGTACCCCGGTCGGTCATCATCGCGTCCCATTCGGCGCGGTCGACCTCGGCGATGGCGCGATAGTGACTGAGGGAGAGGGACAGGCTTTGCGCCAGCATGGTGTCCACGCTCTTGTCGAGCTCGGCTTCTTCCGGCATTTGCATCTTGAAGGCCTTGTAGATTTCGGCCAGCGTGATGCCCTCTTCCTTCATGGCCTTGGGGAGCTCCCTGGCCATGATGGCGATCATTTCCTCGATCTGTGCAAAGCTGTGCAGCCTGGTGATGGTGAAGCGGACGCCGGCTTGTTTCATGGGGACGGTGGGGAATATGCCCAGGTTCACGTAGAACCCGCAATCGAGCATCCTGGCCACCATGTTGTACGCCAGCTTGGGCAGGCTTACCCCCACGAAGAAAACTGCGCCCTCCGGTTGCGAAACCGCCGGCAGCTTGTACTTTTTCAACATGAGGTTGGTGAACCTGATCCGCTCGTGCAAGTCGGCCTGGAGACTGTAGATCTCGTCGGTCAGGTGAATCCGGGCGCAGGCGAGGGCCGCCCCCAGCACCGCGGGCTGCATCGGGCCGGAAGACAGCAGGGGCGCCCCGCAGTTCCGGACTTTTTGCATCTGGTCCGTGTCGGGGTATACCATAACGGCGCCCCCCGTGGCAAAGGCCTTGGCCAATGACGTGGCCATGATGAGCTTGGGATGCATGACCCGGTCCCGCAGGACGAATCCGCGGCCATGTTTGCCGTGTACGCTCATCCCGTGGGCGTCGTCCAGGTAAGCGTGCAATTCGGGATAACGGTCCATCAGGGCATAGAGGTCGTCCACAGGGCAGTTGTCCCCGAACATCGAATAGACCCCGTCGGCCATAAACCAAATCTTACGGTATTTGCTCCGCAGTTCCTTTACCTTGTCCTCCACCTGGTCTATGCGGTTGTGACGCACCAGCTCGGTGTACACGCCCCGCGCCTTGAGCGGCGTGACGGCGGACTGCACCGAGTTGTGCAATTGGTGGTCCATGATGATGGCGTCCTCATCCTGGACGAGTACGGGCAGGTTGGAGAGGTGTCCGAGCGTGGTCGTCGGTACGATGACGATCGGCTGCCCGAATATTTGCAAAAAGGCTTCTTCCAGGTCCTGATACAGTTTCAGGGATACATAGGCGCGGGACGCTGAAAACTGGGTGCCATACCGGTCGATGGCTTCTTTGGCGCCGTCCTTGAGGCGCTCATCGAATTCTAAACCCAAATAGCTGCACGAGCCGAAGTTGACAACTCTTTTGCCATGGAGCACCATGTAGTTGCCGCTAAAGGAATGCTCTTCGTTGTACAAATGCAAGATGTCTTTCTGTACCCCGTGCGTAATGATCTGGTCGATGGTTTCGTAGAATGAAGCACTCTTTCCCATATTCAATAAGGTTTAGGACGGTAACCTATCCTTTTATAAAACGCAAGACAACGTATAAAACACTGATTTTTAAAATTTTGATATAGTAATTTTTCCTACGTATTTATACGTAGAAAGCAGACTGGAAGCGCACTCCCGGGGGAGACTGCGCAACATCCGGTTAAAATGGTATTTTTGAAACAAACTGGCAGGCGCGATTTGGACAAGCGTATCCACAAAATCAACAAGCTTTTAACCGACTATTCCCTGGGTAAGTTTGACAGACGCCTGGAGCTGTCCGAAAACCTGGATGACATAGACGCGTTTATCAACGGCGTGAACATGTTGGGGGAGGAGCTGAAGGATTCCACGATCCGGAAGAACTACTTCATCAACATCCTCAACTCGGTTTCCGATATAGTGATGGTACTCAACCGGGCCGGCCGGGTCGAAGAGATCAACCGGGCGGGTTGCGAGCAATTGGGGTGCTCCCGGGAAGAGGCCCTCGGCAAAAGCCTGGACGAGTGGCAGGAGGCCGGACGGAGCTCGCTTTTTGCGCGTATCCTGCAACGACTGCGGGCCGGCGCGCCCTCCGTGCACGAGGACGGGGTCTTTATCGCCGGCCAACAGCGGAAAATGCCGGTGCACATCTACGCCTGCTATCTCATGGACGATATGCGCAAAAACAGCAGCATCCTCGTGACGGCCAAGGATATAACACTCCAGATCCAGTCGGAAAATTTACTCCTTAGGGCTATAATCGATACCCAGGAACAGGAACGCCAACGACTTGCGGCGGACCTGCATGACAGTCTGGGTCAACAAATTTCCGCTATAAAGTTCTATATCTCCGCCGCCGCGGACACAAGTGAAGACCGCCATAATAGGGACATCCTGGTAAAAAGTAAGGACGCCCTTATGAAAGTACAGGCGGAGATGCGCAATATTTGTTTTAATTTAATGCCGAAAACCCTTGAAGAGTTCGGATTATTAAAGGCTATAGAGGAATTATGTAAGCAGCCGATATACGCAGGCCGGGTAAGGTTCGAGATCGATTGTCCGGACGACTTCCCCTCCCTGCCCCAGCAGGTGGAGATCGACATCTTCCGGGTGATCCAGGAGTTTATCGCCAACGCCCTTACGCACGGGAAGGCTGAAAAGATATGGATGCGGTTCCAGCACAACCGGAACCAGATACGGATCGTGCTCAGGGACAACGGCCACGGTTTTATACTCCCGGACGGTATGGCATCCCCCGGCAGGGGTTTGTACAACGTACAGTCCAGGATCAAGTCGCATAGCGGAGAAGTAAAGATCAAAAGCGCCCCGGGGAGCGGGGCGGAGTACCAGTTGACATTGCCCATTAAACACTAATACCTGCAGTTCCTATGACGCTAGACAATGAAGTAGCAGTCCACCTTATCAACCTGCTGATCGTGGATGATCACCAGATGGTCAGGGATGGGATCAAGGTCATGTTGCAATCGAAAAAAGACGTGTTCCAGTTCATCATCGACGAGGCAGAGAATGGTGAGGAAGCGATCAAGAAGGTATTGCGCAAACCCTATGACGTCATCCTGATAGACTACCAGATGCCCGACCAGAGCGGCGCCCAGGTCGCGGAAGCGATATTGAGGACCCAACCCCGGACAAAGATCCTCGCCCTGTCGAACTACGACGAGCTCGCCTATGTCGATAAGATGATCGCCTCCGGCGCCCGCGGATACGTGCTCAAGAACATCGAGCCGACCCAGCTGCTCACCGCCATCAAGACCATCCTGGAAAACAAAACCTATTACTCCAACGAGGTATCCTCCAAACTGCTAGATGCCAAGAACCGGAATGCGGTCGACCACATCCTCGAGACACATGGTCTGACCAAACGGGAGCTGGAAGTCCTCCAGATGATCGCCGCGGAAATGACCAACGAGGAAATCGCGGAGAAGCTGTTCGTGGGAAAGCGGACGGTGGATACGCACCGGCAGAACCTGCTCAACAAGCTGCACGCGAGGAATACGGTGGGGCTTATCAAGGCGGCGTATAAGCTGGAGCTGGTGAAATAGCCCTCTAATGGAGGTTTCCGCCCCTGTCCAGCGGGTTGGGTGCGATTTTTTGCATCGCGCCTTCAGCGGTCGTCTTTAGCCTGTCCTTGTCTATCTTTTCCCTGAATGCCGCGCGGAAGCGCTCGCTGGGTCCCTTGAACAGGATGACCAGGCTGCCGTGTTCCCGCGCGAGCGGTTCGGTGATGCTGTCGGTGCACACGGCCGATTGGAATTCATGGATAAAGGCGTGCTGCATCTCATCTTCGTCGTCGGTCACCAGGAGCAGGATGTTTTTCGAGCTGTCGAAACCGCTTCCGGGCATCCAGTAGAGGAAGCTCGCGTTGTCGCTGTAGGCCGGGGGCAGGCCATATTTTCGACCATAATAATTGACCGCTCCGGCTTCCCCGTAGTTATCGCAGAACAGGAAGGTTTGTTTCTTTTCGGCGCTGTCGAGGGTGGCGTAAGCTTTTGCTACCTTCCGTGCCATTTCTTTCCAGCCGAGCATGTCGGCGAAGTCCTGGGGTAAGGGGTGGTCTTGCTGGTCTTCCCAGCGCAACGCGCCGGTCTTCTTTACCGTTGCATGATGCGCGTAGTATTCGGCGAGCTGCGTGGGGGGAAGGAAGGGTAAGGATATGGTAAGAAAACGGTACCCCGCCAGGAGCGTCCAGGCCGTTATCAACGCCACGATCGCCAGACGCGGGCGTTTTTCCCCCGCCCATTGGTCGATCCGTGCGGCGCCGAACGCCATCAGGATCGGGAACGCGCCTTGGGCGTAGTAGTCCTTGGCGTGGCCCAGGGCCAGGAGCGCGATCGTGATCACCGTGGCCCAGGCGACGAAGCGGTATTTTCCTGTGCGCACGGTGGCTACGAGGCCGGTCACCCAGGTAACGATACAGGGTAGCTGGAGGAGGAACTGGGAGATGATGAAGTTTCCCGGGCTGATGTATTGAAGCTGGTTGCGTTGGAGCTCCTTCATGTGGAACACGACCGGGAACCCACGGTACGCCTGCCACAGGAAATTGGGCAGGAAAATGAGCAGCCCGCAACCGAGCGCCATATAGAAATGCTTGTTGGCGATGACTTTTTTATCCCAGGTCAGGAGCAGTCCTCCGGCCAAACCCGCCGCGTAAAACACCACGGTATATTTGCTGAGCATACCCAGGCCGAAGGCGATGCCCGCGACATAGAGGTCCCGGTTGTTTTCGCGTTGCTGGTATCTTACCAGGCCATACACGGTGGCGGTCCAGAAAAAGATGTCCAGGAAGTTCGGCTGGAAGAGGAACTGCATCCGCAGCCATGCGCCAAAGACGAAGGGCAGGAAGCACAGCACCAGGCCCAGCCAGCGGCCGCCCAGGCTCAGCACCACCCGGCCGGCCAGCAGGAAGGTCAGCGCCCCGAAAAGCGACGGCCAGAATTTGATGATGAATATGCTTCCGTTGAATAGATCGGTCAACCAGGCAAACACCGACAGCAGCGGCGGCACTTCCATATACCCCCAGGCCATGTGCCGGCCCTCGGCCAGGTACAGGAACTCGTCCCGGTGGGGTTCCCATGCGCCGTTTTGGATCAGGTAAGGCAGCGCCAGCTTGAGCAACGCCAGACCGTAGAGCAGGAGGCGGGTTTTACTGTCGGTTTTCATCGTTTTCATCCGGTCCAAAGTAGAAAAATCGGGGTAGATTCATAGTATATTTTGACGATATGCATAAAATCGGTGGTCTGATGTTTGTTTTGATGCCTCTTGTGGGGATGACCCAGACTTTTAAGGTGCTTACGCCTTACGGGCGGGCGAGCTTCCGCGGGCTCTCGGCGCCTTCGGCGTCGGTCGTGTGGGTCAGCGGGACCGGTCTTATCGGGCGTTCCGTCGATGGGGGCTCGTCCTGGAGGTGGGCCTCTGTGCCGGGATTTGAGCGCCGCGATTTCCGGGATATTTATGCGTATGACTCTCTAACGGCCATGGTCATGGCGGTGGATACCCCGGCGGTGCTCTTACGGACCGGCGACGGCGGCGCGCATTGGACGGAGGTATTCCGGGACGCTACACCTGGCATGTTCCTGGATGCGATGGATTTCCTGGGGGCTAAGGGCATCGTGGTGGGCGACCCGGTAGGTGGGCGGTTCTACCTGGCGATGACGCAGGATTCGGGGCGCAGCTGGCTGCCGTTTTCGGATGGCATCCGGCCTGTAGCGGATAGCGGGGAGGGCTGTTTTGCCTCCAGCGGGACGAATATACGGCTGCTGTTACAGGATGGGCTTCCATACGCCTTTGTGAGCGGGGGACCCGTGTCAAGGCTGTTTACCGGGTCCGCGGCGGTTACTTTGCCGTTGTTGAATGGCGCCGTCAGTACGGGCGCGAATAGCATTGGCATCTCCGGGGCGCACTGGATTGTTGTGGGTGGGGATTTTGCACACGATAGCGTTTCCCGCGGGAATTGCCTGATCTCCTCCGATGGGGGGGTGCACTGGCGCGCGCCTGCATCCGGCCCTTTGGGATACCGTAGCTGCGTGGTGCACCTATCCGGGGCTTCGTGGCTCTGTTGCGGGACCAGCGGGGTGGATGTGTCGACGGACGACGGTGATCATTGGCGGTCGCTATCGCGGGAGAGTTACCACGTGGCCGTGAGCTCCGGCGGCGTTGTATATCTGGCCGGAGCCCACGGACGCGTGGCAAGACTGGAGCGTGGTCGCTAACCGCGCGCGGCGGCGCCCCGTTACGGCTTCAGCCAAACGGTTCCGAGGTCGGTCGTCTGCCCGTTCTGTACGGCGACGTTGAGGTAGGCGGTGTCCATGAAGCTCGGGGCCGTTGCATGAACGATCACGCTTACCGAACCGGTTTTGAGGCCGCGCACTTCCCACATGCCGGTGGCCGTGCCGGTGGTATCGCCCGCGGGGAAGGTCGGCAGGGCGGTCAGGGTGTCGGTCCCGCTGATTACGCCCACGATCGGTGCGGACGATTGCGGGGCGACCATGCCCGTGAGCGTAGCGCTGTTGCTGGTAAAGAAGCGGATAAAGGGCTTGAGGCTGAAGTTCCCCTGCCCTACCTCGGCGATCGAGCGGCCGGCGTCGATGTCCATCCATACCTGGAGCGGCGAGTCGCCGAGCTGTATGGAGTCGCCGGTTACCGGGACGATGACGGTGGGGGCGAACAACAGACCCAGCTGGACGTTTACCCCATTGGCGGTCACCGAGCTGTTATTCCCGAAGACGATCCGGAACGACTTGATCATACCCTTTTTGAGGCTGGTGGTGCCGAGCGCCGTGTCCAGACCGTTCCTGAGGTTGACGAGGTTGTACACCCCCGCGCGGATGTTCAGCGAATCCCAGTGCGAGGTGTCGTTCATCGTCATCACGGATACGGATTTGATATCCACGTTGATGGCCGTGATGTCGGCCTGAAAGTTCACCAGGTCGCCCGGACCAGGGGGATCGTCCGTCAGCAGCAATTGCATGTCTTGATTATCAGAAGATCCTCCTCCCGTAGAGATGACTTTTGTACAGGAGTTGATCGTCGCTCCCAGGCACAGCAAGGCCAGGGAAACCCACGTGGTGCGTTTCATAGTGCATTATTTTGGAGTGAAAGTTGCGCGGTGGAGTAAGAGGGAGGTATCCCCCAAATTGCACAAAGTTTGTGCCGGACCGTTAGTCATCCTGAGACAATGGTACATTAAATTAATTTATCCCACCCAGCTATCCCCCTGCGCATACACGCGCGCAGCCCGAGCAGGTCCGGGGCGCAGCCCCGAAGCGGAGGTCCGGAGGCGCAGCCTCCGAAGGGGGAGTACCGAGGGGGCGCAGCCCCTTCGGTCGCAACGCATATGATTTTTTTTGCCGGCCCCTTAAGCTCCACCCAAGAAGGGGCCGGCAAAAAAAAAGTTGCCGCCCCATGCGAGATGAGGCGGCGGCATTTTAACTGAAGGGTACTAAATAGGGTGCTGACTAACTTCCCTTTCGGGTTGAATATTTTAAGGGGCGGCCCGCGGCGCACAGCCGCGGGTTACGCGTTTAGTGCAGCGTCACGGTACCCAGGTCCACGGAGGAACCCGGTTTGATATTGACGTTGCTGATTGTAGTGTCGTGATAGGCGCCGGCGGTTGCGTGGAAGGTGACGTCTACGGTGCTGGATTTGATGCCGCGGACTTCCCAGTTGCCATGGCGTCCGGGGAGCGCGATCAGGGTGTCCTGTCCCGAAATTACGCTCACGAAGGGGTCGGCGGCGGCGGGGAGCAGGGTGCCCTGGACGGAGCCGCTGTTGGCGCGGGTAAAGAGACGGATGTGCGGCCACAGCGCAAAGTGCTGATGGAGTACTTCGATGATGGAATGACCGGCGTCGAAGTCAACCCACAGCGCCAGGCTGCCCGGATCGACCTGCTGGCACTCGTCGACATTAATGGTAAACGTGTTGCCCCACAACAGGTCCAGCTTAAAGGTCGTGCTGTCGGCGACGATCGAGTTGTTGTCGCCGAGCGTAATCCTGATCTTGAGGATCTTGCCTTTGGGGATGTTGGTTGCGGAAAAGAGCGTGTCGATCCCGTTTTGGAAATTCAGGATGTTGTATACGCCTGGTGTTATGTTAAGTGAGTCCCATTGGTAGCAAGTTGGATGATTCCAGTTCCACTGACTGCCGGTGGTGTCGGCGTTACAGGAGTCGGGTGCGACGAGAACGGAGATCGACTGGATGTCGATGTTCACGGCCTGATAGTTAACGGGGCCGTCGGTCAGATACATGTTGAATTTCTGCTGTCCCGGCGGGACGGAGCTACTCGAAGAGTTGCTTTTGGTACAGGAGGTTATTACCGCCAGCATCCCCATTACACATAGCACGGCCGATGAAGGCCATTTCATGCTTTTCATACAACGGAAGTTTTTGTTTAATAAAATGGTAGTGAGCGAGGCAGAGGGGAATTTCCGCCTTGGTTTCAACACAAACTATGCCAAATGTTAAAACTTTCGGAACATGAACCAGGCCCCTACCAGGATGAAGCCAAAGGCTACAAGGTGGTTCCATTTCAGGTGTTCCTTCAACACGAGGATGGTGAAAAAACAGAAGATCGTGAGGGTGATGATCTCCTGGATCATTTTGAGCTGGAAGGCGCTGTAGTGCTCGACCTCGTAGCCGATGCGGTTGGCCGGGACCTGGAAGCAGTATTCAAGCAAGGCAATCGACCAGCTGATCAGGATGACCTTTGGGAGCGGGGTCTTTTCGAACCATTTCAAGTGGCCATACCAGGCGATGGTCATGAAGATGTTGGACAGGATCAGCAGGAGGACGGTGCGCATAGGTTAGTTTTTGCCGGCCAGCAGGTAGAGTACCGCCATGCGGACGGCGACGCCGTTCTCGACCTGCTGTAGGATGAGTGAATGGCGGGAGTCGGCGACATCGCTGTCGAGTTCCACGCCGCGGTTGATGGGCCCCGGGTGCATGATGAAGATGTCCTTTTTGAGCCCGTCGACGAGGCGGCGGGTAACACCGTAGGCCAGGTTGTATTCGCGGAGGGAGGAAAAGAGCGGCTGGCTCTGGCGCTCCAGCTGGATGCGCAGGACGTTGGCGACGTCGCACCATTCCAGGGCGTCCTTGACCTTGTATTCCACCTTTACGCCAAAGGCCTCCCGGATGTACGGGGGGATGAGCGTGGGGGGCCCCGCGACCATGACTTCCGCGCCCATCTTTTTGAGGAGGTAGATGTTGCTCATGGCGACGCGCGAGTGCATGATGTCCCCGATGATGGCGACGCGGATGCCTTCCAGGGTACCGAGCGCCTGTTTCATCGACAGGGCGTCGAGCAGCCCCTGAGTCGGGTGCTCGTTGATGCCGTCCCCGGCGTTGACGATGGCGGCGGGGATGTGCTGCGCCAGGAAGTGGGGGGCGCCGCTGGCGCTGTGCCGCATGACGACCATGTCCACCTTCATCGACAGGATGTTGTTGACGGTGTCCAGGAGGGTTTCGCCCTTGGATACGGAGCTGCCGCTGGCCGTGAAGTTGATGGTGTCCGCGCTCAGGCGCTTCTCCGCCAGCTCGAAGGAGATGCGCGTCCGCGTGGAGTTCTCATAGAACAAGTTGACGATAGTCACGTCCCTGAGGGAAGGGACCTTCTTTACCGGTCTTTGTAAAACGTCTTTGAATTGTTCCGCGGTGGAAAGAATGAGCTCGATGTCTTCACGGGTGAGCGCCCGTATACCCAGGAGATGTTTCGTGGACAATTGCATCTTAAGGCGCGAAATTAAAGGAAATTTTCCGGTTACCGGTCCCACAAATTTGCGCGGCATGCCTCTTGGCTTGGGCGCCGCGTCTCCTGCCTCCAGGCCTGTCCGCGGTATCGTGGCCCGCCGTGCCTCTTTTACCTCGTTTTGGCCTGGGCCCAGGCGGGGCGGGCGGAGCGGATGGTGCGGTCGGGGTATTTGAACTAGGCGCCTTCCAGGAGGATGACGGACTCGCTGTCCCAGTCGACGAGGACCTTTTGGGTCACGATGGAGTCGATGGCGCGGCCGCAATAGTCGGGCTGGATGGGGAGCTCGCGGCTGAAGCGGCGGTCGATGAGGGCGCAGAGCTCGACGCGGGCGGGGCGGCCGAAGTCGATCAGGGCGTCGAGGGCGGAGCGGATAGTGCGGCCGGTGTAGAGGACGTCGTCGATGAGGATGACGGTCTTGCCTTCGACGGAGAAGTCGATGGAGGTCTGGTTGGCCAGGCGAATGCCTTCGCGGACGTCGTCGCGGTAGAAGGTGATGTCCAGCTTGCCGTAGAGGACCTTTTCCCCGGGGTACAAACGGCGGATTTCGTCGATGACGCGGTCCGCGAATTTGATGCCCCGGGGTTGTATGCCGATAAAAACGGTATGCTTGAAATCCAACCCGTCCTCCGTCAGCTCGTGGGCCAGGCGTTGGATGGTCAGTCGCAGTTGCTCGGGTTGGAGGAGGATGCTCGTCATAGGGGGTAAAGTTATCCTAAAAAGGGATAGCGATAATCCACGGGCGGGTTATAGTTTTCCTTGATGGTGCGGGCGCTCAGCCAGCGGTAGAGGTTGAGGGCGGAGCCGGCCTTGTCGTTGGTGCCGGAGGCGCGGGCGCCACCAAAGGGCTGCTGGCCGACGACCGCCCCCGTGGGCTTGTCGTTGATGTAGAAGTTGCCGGCGCTGTGGGTCAGGCGCTGGGTGGCGCGTTCGACGGCGGCGCGGTCCTGGGCGAAAACGGCGCCCGTCAGGGCGTAGGGTGAGGTGCCGTCGACGAGGTCGAGCGCCTTTTCGAAGTCGTCGGCTTCGTAGGTATAGATCGTCAGTACGGGGCCGAATATCTCGTCGCACATCGTGACGAAGGCCGGATCGCTGGTTTCGATGACCGTGGGGGCCACGAAATAGCCGGCGTTTTTGTCATAGGTGCCGCCGACGAGGATCTTTGCGTCCTTGGACGATTTTGCCTTGTCGATATAGCCCGCGATCTTGTCGAAGGACCGCTCGTCGATCACGGCGTTGATGAAGTTGCCGAAGTCTTCGACGGTGCCCATCTTCATGGTCTCCACGGCGGTCTTTATACCGGCCCTGATGGCAGGGGCGAGGTTGGAGGGGATGTACGCGCGGGAAGCCGCGGAGCACTTCTGGCCCTGGTATTCGAACGCGCCGCGGACCAGACCGGTGACGACGGTGTCGGCGTGGGCGCTTTTGTGGACCAGTACGAAGTCCTTGCCGCCGGTTTCCCCGACGATCCGAGGGTACGTGCGATAACGGGCGACGTTTTCTCCGATGGTCTTCCAGATGTGGTTGAACGTTCGGGTGCTACCGGTGAAGTGTACCCCGGCAAAGTCCCTGTGGGCAAAGACCG